>Ga0268266_10000601_pt1 | contig 49250 bp, 50 predicted proteins | sample KBSS13metaG_FD_190356 | JGI IMG/M metagenome (GOLD analysis project Ga0268266, IMG submission 190356) | Switchgrass rhizosphere microbial communities from Kellogg Biological Station, Michigan, USA - KBS S1-3 metaG (SPAdes) (version 2) | ecosystem: Host-associated > Plants > Roots > Rhizosphere...
CTTCCGGCGACGCAAGTGGCTCTGAAGGCGCCTGCGGCAGGCGCCGGCTTCCATAGGATGGGTTGCCCGTGGCAAATTTCCGCATCTGGGCGCCCTGGCGCCTCGCTTACGTGAAGGACGCGTCCAAGGACATCGAGGAGGAGTGCATCTTCTGCGCCAAGCCGGCGGCGGGAGACGACGAGGCGAGCCTGATCGTCCACCGCGGCGAGCGCAGCTTCGTGATCCTCAACCTCTTCCCGTACACGAACGGGCACCTCATGGTGGCTCCCTACGAGCACATCGGCCGCCTGCAGGAGATCCCGCCTGAGACGCTGGCGGAGATGATGAGCCTGGCGCAGACGGCGATGAACCGGCTCGAGCAGGTCTACGAGCCGCACGGCTACAACGTCGGCTTCAACCAGGGCCGGGTCGCCGGCGCCGGAGTCGAGCACCACATCCACCTCCACGTCGTCCCCCGCTGGGCCGGCGACAACAACTTCATGCCGGTGATCGCCGATACGAAAGTGATGCCGCAGTCGATCGAGCAGAGCTACGAGGCTCTGAAAGGAGCCTTTTGAGCGACCAGTCCCCCCTCGCCCCCGCCGGAATTTTCAAGGCCTACGACATTCGCGGGCTGCACGGCTCCGAGATGGACGAGACGACGGCGCTGGCGATCGGGCGGGCTTTCGCCCGGGTGCTGGGGCGGCTGCGCGGCAAGGCGCCGAGCGAGCTGCGGGTCGGGCTCGGTCGGGACATGCGGCTGACGGCGCCGGCGATGGCGGGCGCGGTGCGCGACGGCCTAGTCGCCGAGGGTGCGACCGTGCTCGATGCGGGCCAGGTCGCGACCGAGATGCTCTACCACCTGGTCGGCTCGCGGAAGCTCGACGGCGGCGCGATGGTCACCGCTTCGCACAACCCCAAGGCCTACACCGGCGTCAAGCTCGTCCGCGAGGGGGCGCTGCCGCTCTCCGGCGACGCCGGGATCGGCGACGTCAAGGCGGAGATCGAAGCCGGGCTCGGCGACCCGCCCGGCGGCGGCTCGACCGAGGAGGTCGACGTCTGGGAGGAATTCCAGGCCCACGCCCTCTCGTTCATCGACCCCGCCAACGTCAAGCCGATGAAGGTCGTGGTCGACGGCGGCAACGGGATGGGCGGGCCGATGGTCGGGCCGATCCTCGAAAAGCTGCCGCTCGAGCTCGAGGAGATGTACTTCGTGCCGGACGGCGAGTTCCCCGACCACGAGCCGAACCCGCTGCTGGAGGAGAACCGGCGGATGATCATCGACCGGGTCAAGTCGAGCGGGGCCGACCTGGGCATCGCCTGGGACGGCGACGCCGACCGCTGCTTCTTCATCGACGGCAACGGCAGCTTCTGCGACGGCGACTTCATCTGCGCCCTGCTGGCCCGCTCGGTCCTGCAGAAGAAACCGGGGTCGACGATCCTCTACGACCCGCGCTCGAGCCGGGCCGTGCCGGACCTGGTCGCCGCCGAGGGCGGGCGCTCCGACCTCTCGCGCGTCGGCCACGCCTTCTTCAAGGCGCGGATGCGCGAGGAGCAGGCAGCTTTCGGCGGCGAGGTCTCCGGCCACTACTACTTCCGCGACTTCTGGAACGCCGACTCCGGGACGATCCCGGCGCTGCTCGTCCTCGAGCTGCTCTCGCTCGACGGTCGTTCGCTGGCCGAGCTGATGGAGGAGTTCCGCTCCCGCTACTTCATCTCCGGGGAGATCAACTCCGAGGTCGCCGACCAGGAGGCGAAAATGGAGGAGATCGCGGCCCGCTACTCCGATGGTGAGCTGACCCGCCTCGACGGGATCTCGATCGACTACGAGGACTGGCACTTCAACGTCCGCCCCTCCAACACCGAGCCGCTGCTGCGGCTCAACCTCGAGTCGCTGGTCTCGCGCGAGGACATGGAGCGCCGGCGCGACGAGGTCCTCGGCCTGATCCGGGCGTGACTGCGACGCCGGAGCAAGCGCTCGAGCAGGCGGCGCTGGCCGGCATCCACCGCTTCGCGATCCCGACGCCGTTCGCGGTCGGACGGGTCAACTGCTACCTGATCGAGGACGAGCCGCTGACGCTCGTCGACACCGGGCCCAACTCCGGCAAGGCGCTGGACGAGCTGACCGCGCGGCTGGCCGAGCGCGGGCACGCGCTCGCGGACCTCGAGCTGATCGTCGTCACCCACCAGCACATCGACCACCTCGGCCTGGTCGAGATCCTGGTCGAGCACTCCGGCGCCGAGGTGGCGGCGCTCGGTGCGGCGGCGCAGCGGCTCGCCGCCTTCGACGAGGACGCCGAGCTCGACGACCAGTTCGCGGTCGAGATCATGCTGCGCAACGGCATCCCCGAGGACGTGACCGTGGCGCTGCGCAGCGTCTCGCGCAGCTTCCGCAGCTGGGGATCCCACGTGGCGGTGACGAAGCCGCTGGAGGACGGCGGCGCGCTGGAGCTCGCCGGCCGCCGCCTCCAGGTCTTCCACCGCCCCGGACACAGCCCCTCCGACACGGTCTTTTGGGACGCCGAGCGCAAGATCCTGATCGCCGCCGACCACCTGCTGCCGAAGATCTCCTCGAACCCGCTGATCACCCGGCCGCTCGACGGCTCGGAGAGACGGACCCAGGCGCTGGTCACCTACATCGAGTCGCTGCGCAAGACGCGGGAGATGCCGGCCGAGATCGTTCTTCCCGGTCACGGCGAGCCGATCACCGACCACGCCGACCTGATCGATTCGCGCTTCGCCAGCCACGAGCGACGCAAGGAGAAGATCTACCGGCTGATCGCCGAGCGACCGCGGACGGGATACGAGCTGGCGCAGGCGCTGTGGGGGAACGTCGCCGTGACCCAGGCCTTCCTCACCCTCTCGGAGGTGATCGGCCACGCCGACCTGCTGGTCAACGAGGGGCGGGTGCGGGAAACCGAGGACGGCGCCGTGATCCGCTACGAGGCGACCTAGTGTCGACTTTGTTCGGAATAGGCGAACAAAGTCGACACGGCTAGAGCTGCTGGCCGATCCAGCGCCCGAAAGCGGCGGCGGCCAGGCCGAAGGCGATGCTGAGGACGAGGTTGGTGACCGCCAGCCGCCGCTTGCCCGCTTCGTCGATCCGCTGCGTCTCCACCATCCAGGTCGAGAAGGTGGTGTAGGAACCGATCGCGCCGGCGCCGAGCAGCAGGCGCGCGTCGCCCTCGACCGCGGCGCCGGCAAGCAAGCCGAGGAGGAAGGCGCCGCTGACGTTGACGGCGAGGGTGCCGACCGGGAGGTGCGGGTGGAAGCGGTCGGCGACCAGCAGGGTCAGCCCGAAGCGGGCGAGAGCCCCGCAGCCGCCGAGGGCGGCGACGCCGATCCACACCGGCCAGCTCACGCCGGTCCCGCCCTGCGCCCGGCGGCGGTCCCCGCCTGAGCGCCGGCCAGACCGGCGGCGAGGCTGAGCGCGAGGTAGAGCAGCGCCAGCCCCGCCCTGCCGGCGTCGATCATTTCCACCAGCTCCAGCTGCACGGTCGAGAAGGTGGTCAGGGCGCCGCAGAACCCGGTCGTCAGCAGCGGCCGCCGGTAGCTCGCGTGCGAGAGGGCCGTGAACCAGTAGCCGAGCAGCGCCGCCCCGGCGACGTTGACCAGGAAGGTGGCCCAGGGCCACTCCTCCCCGCCGGCCGGAAGCGCTTCCGCCAGCCCTGCCCGCAGCAGCGCCCCCAGCGCCCCGCCGAGGAAGATCGCGCCCAGCTCGCGTCGGTCGACCATCGGCGGCAGGGTAGTCGCCGTGCGGGCGGCATTAGGGTGCAAACCCCAGTGACTGCGCAGCTCAGGTCCCTCCGCCGCCGTAAGACCGCCAAGAAGCGGATGCTGCTGATCGTCAATCCGTACGCGACGACGGTCTCGGATCGGCTGAAAAACCTGGTGGTCTATGCGCTGCAGGGGCGCTTCGACGTCGAAGCGGTCTCGACCCAGGCGCAGAACCACGCGACCGAGATCGGGCGGGAGGCGCGGGACGGGGGCTACGACGTGGTCGTCGCCTTCGGCGGCGACGGAACGCTGAACGAGGTCGCCAACGGGCTGGCCGGGACCGACATGCCGGTCGGGATGCTTCCCGGCGGCTCGACCAACGTCGTCTGCCGCACGCTCGGGATCCCCAACGACGTCGTCGACGCGACCGAGCACCTGCTCTCGCTCGCCGACAAATGGGAGCCGCGCAGGATCGACCTCGGGATGGTCGACGACCGCTACTTTGTCTTCGCCTGCGGGGTCGGGATCGACGCCACCGTCGTCCGCCGGGTCGACTCGAACCCGAAGCTGAAGTCGACCGCGGGCCCGTACTACTACAGCTGGGCCGGGGTCTCGGGCTTCTACCGCAAGTACCTCGTCAACCCGATCCGGGTGCGGACGACCGTCGACGGCCATGAGCCGGTCGAGGGAGTCACCGCGATCGTCCAGAACTCGGACCCCCTCACCTACTTCGCCAGCCGCCCGATCCGGGTCTGCCAGGGGATCGCGATCGACGACGGCACCCTCTCGCTGGCGGTGCTGAAGCGGGCGACGCAGCGCGACATGCCGACCCTGATCTCCCGCCTCTTCAGCGAGAGCCGCCCGGCGGCGCACCACAAGCAGGTGACCCACTTCGACGACGTAACCCACGCCGTGGTCGAGACCGTCTCGACGGCGAAAGACGGGACCGTCCGCCCGTTCCCCTTGCAGGTCGACGGCGACTACATCGGCGAACGCGAGCGGGTCGAGCTGAAAGCGGCGCCCGGGGCGCTGACGATTGTTGCTTGAGGCGGGAGCGGGGAGAGGGGAAACCCTCCGTCGCAGATTTGGGAGGCTCCTCCGGGTTCCCCCTCTCCCCTTCTAGTCCAGCAGGCCCTTTCGGCGCGCCCCGGCCACCGTTTCTTGCAGAGTTTGCTTAGCGTCGTGGCGGGGCTCCCAGCCTAGGTCGCGGCGGGCCTTGGCCGTGTCCATCACCACCGGGGTATCGGCGGCGATTGCCCACTCGAGCTTCGGCGAGGCGAAGCTGAGGCGGCGGGCTAGGGCGGTGCCGAGGCCGACCGCGGGGCGCGGGATCGGCAGCCAGCGCCAGCCGAGCTCGCGGGCGATCTCGCGGACGCGGACCTCCCCCTCGCCGGCGAGGTTGTAGACGCCCGCCGGGCCGTCGCCGCAGATCGCCGCTGCCATCGCCCGGGCGACGTCGTCGTGATGGACGAGCTGGATCGGCAGCCCCGGGTCGGGCAGGACCGGGCTCAGCAGCGGCAGCTTCCCCACCCCCTTGCGCACCAGGGGCAGGGGATCGCCGCCGCGGACCGCTTCGACGGTCTGCTCGATCAGCATCGTCGCCCGTGGCCCGGCGACTATGCAGGGGCGGAAGACGTAGGCCTCCACCCCGCTCCCCGGCAGCAGCTCGTCGAGCAGATCCTCCAGCTCGGCCTTCTGGGCCGAGTAGTAGAAGCTGTCCGAGCCCCAGGCCGGGACCTCCTCGGTCAGCGGCTGCGGGTTGTCCGGGTGGAAGCCGTAGGCGGCGACCGAGGAGGCGTAGACGAGCCGCGAGACCCCGGCCTTGATCGCCGTCTCGAAGGCGTTGCGCGTCCCCTCGAGGTTGATCTTCCGCGCCTCCTCGCGGTCGCCGAAGATCGCGAAGGCGAGGTGCACTGCGACGTCGGCTCCGTCGAACAAAGCCGCCAGCGCGCCGCGGTCGAGGATGTCCCCGCGCCGGTAGGAGACCTTCTCCCAGCCTTCGGCGGCCGGGTCGAACGGTCGGCGCGCCATCCCGACCACGGACCCGACCTCATCCCGCCTCTCCAGCTCGGAGAGCAGCGGCTTCCCGATCTCGCCGGTAGGCCCGGTGACTGCGACGGCTAAAGGCATCTACCCCGTCCGACTGGCCGTCCTCAGGCGGCCGGGGTTACGCGATACGCGTCGAAGACCGAGTCCACATTTCGAAGTCGCGAAATGCAGTGCTTGAGCTGCTCGGTGTCGCCGACCTCGATCACGAACTTGTTTTTCACCATCGGGTGGTTCGTCGTGCAGGAGGCGCCGATGATGTTGATCCCGGCCTCCGAGAAGGTCCGCGAGAGGTCCTCCAGCAGGCGAGTGCGGTCGTAGGCGTCGATCTGCAGCTCGACCCGGTAGGAGGCCTCGTTTTCGCCCTGCCAGCGGACCTCGACGAAGCGCTCCGGCGCGCGTTTCAGCGCCTTGACGTTCTTGCAGTCGGTGCGATGGATCGTGATCCCGCGGCCGAGCGAGACGTAGCCGGCGATCTCGTCGCCGGGGACCGGGCGGCAGCACTTCGCGAGCCGCACGGCGACGTTCTCGACGCCCTTGACGATGATCCCGTAGTTGGAGGCGTCCTTGGTGCGGCGGGCGCGGTCCTCGCGGCCTAGCGGCGCCCCGGCGGCCTCCTCCTCGACCCCCTCGCCGGCCTTCAGCCGCTGCATCAGCTTGTTGGCGGCGGCCTTGGCGGCGACTTTGCCCTGGCCGAGGGCGATGTAGAAGTCGTTGGCTTTGCGGAAGCCCATCTCGCGGATCACGTCCGCGAGCAGCGCGGAGCCGGAGACTTTCTGCATCGGGATGCCGCGCGTGCGCAGCGCTTCGTCGAGCTTCTCGCGGCCGTCGCGCTCGGCGTCGTCGCGGCGCTCCTCTTTGAACCAGGCGCGGATCTTGTTGCGGGCCCGGCTGGTCCGCACCAGTTTCAGCCAGTCGAGCGAAGGGCCGCGCTTCTGCTTCGCGGTCAGGACCTCGACGATGTCGCCCGAGCGCAGCTGGTAGTGCAGCGGCACGATGCTGCCGTTGACCTTGGCGCCGACGCAGCTATGGCCGACGTCGGTGTGGACTGCGTAGGCGAAGTCGAGCGGGGTCGAGCCGGCCGAGAGGTTCTTCACTTCCCCCTTCGGGGTGAAGACGAAGACCTCGTCCTCGAAGAGGTCGACCTTGAGCGACTCGAGGAACTCGGCCGGGTCCTGTTCGCCCTCGGCCTCGACCAGCTGCCGCAGCCAGGTCATCTTCTCCCGCTGCGGGTCGCCGTGGGCGCCCTCTTTGTAGGCGACGTGGGCGGCGATCCCGTACTCGGCGAGCTTGTGCATCTCCTCGGTCCGGATCTGGATCTCGAGCGGCTTGCCCTCCGGCCCGATCACGGTCGTGTGCAGCGCCTGGTACATGTTCGCCTTCGGCATCGCGACCCAGTCCTTGAAGCGGCCGGGAAGCGGCTTCCAGAGCGAGTGGATGACGCCGATCGCGCCGTAGCAGTCTTTGACCGAGTGGACGATCACCCGCATCGCCGTCAGGTCGAAGATCTCGTTGAACTCGCGGCCCTTCTTCGCCATCTTCGTGTAGATCGAGTAGAAGTGCTTGGCGCGGCCTGAGATCTCGGCCTCGATCCCGACCTGCTCCAGCTCGGTCGCGAGGAAATCGCCCGCTTCGGTGACGTAGACCTCCCGCTCCTCGCGCTGCTGGGCGACCAGCTGCTTGATTTCCGCGTACTTGCGCGGGTGCAGCGTCGCGAAGGCGAGGTCCTCGAGCTCCCATTTGATCGCGTGGATCCCCAGCCGGTGCGCGAGCGGCGCGTAGATCTCCAGCGTCTCGTGAGACTTGCGGGTCTGTTTCTGCTTCGGCAGGGCGCCGAGCGTGCGCATGTTGTGGAGCCGGTCGGCCAGCTTGATCAGGATCACCCTGACGTCGGTGGCCATCGCCACCATCATCTTCCGGTAGTTCTCGGCCTGCCGCTCGTCGCGGCTCTCGAAGGTGATCCCGGTCAGCTTGGTGACGCCGTCGACCAGCTGGGCGATCTCGTCGCCGAACTCGGCCTGGATTTCCTCGAGGCTGGCGGTCGTGTCCTCGACCGTGTCGTGGAGCAGCGCGGCGCAGAGGGTCTCGGTGTCGAGCCGCATCCCGGCGCAGATCTGGGCGACCCCGACCGGGTGGGTGATGAACTCGTCGCCGGAGTAGCGGAGCTGGTCGGCGTGCCGCTCGAGGGCGAAGTCGAAGGCCCGCTCGACCCTGGCGCGGTCGATCGTCGCCACCGCCACCGCGGTGCCGCCGTTGCCGTTCCCCGGCATCGCGGCAGCCGAGTCGAACTCCTCGATCACGGCGAGGAGGTCGGCGAAGAGCTCTTTGTGAGCTACGGCATTTTGGGTCTTGTCAGCGATTGCTGGGTCTCCGAAAGTAGGGCGCTGTAGGCACGGAAAGCAGCTGAGCGCTGCAGATCCGTCCTCACGGAGGATACGACCCGGACAACGCCTGCGCCGCCCTCCGGCGATCCCTGCAGGAGCCCGAGCTCACGCAGGACGCGGAAACGACGGGCGCTCGCCTCCGGGCAGAGGGGGTAGCTGCCGCTGCCCGAGAGCGCCTCGCGCAGGCGCCGGCCCTTCGCGTCCCCGGTTTGCCGCAGCGCCCGGTAGGTGGCCGCGACCCCCTCCCGCGTCGCCCACTGCTCGGCCAGGGCCTGGCCGGCGAACTCGAGCTCGGCGGCGGTCCAGGGTGCGTGCAGGAAGCCGCCTCCCTCGCCGCAGGCGAGCCCAGCTCGCACCTCATCCCCCTCGCCGCGGGGAGGATCGACGAGGACGACGTGCTCGAAGGCGGCCGCGAGCTGGGGCTTGCGCTCCAGCGCCGCGTAGTCGGTCAGGGCGAGGCCCGACTCCGCCCGCGTCACCAAGCGGGCGATCTCCCCGTCTCCGCAGCGATGGCAGGCGATCAGCGCCGCGCCGCCGTTGAAGCGGGCAAGCCCGCTGGCGCCGTTCGCCAGCGCCGCCCGCCGCGAAGCGTCGGCGCAGACCGCCAGCACCCCCGCCCCGCTGGAGACCAGCTCCGCCAGCACCACCGTCACCGGCGCCCCGCCGTCCACCCGTCGTCTCCCACCCTCGCGAGACCGCAAAATTGGCTCCTCAGGGACCATTTTTGCGGTCTCGGCGTCGAGGTCGGTCGAGAGCTCGGCTTCGAAGCGCGACCACCATTCTGGTTCGTCGCACGAGCACGCGTGGGGAAGGAGCGGGTCCTCGGCGTCCGGACCGTCCGCCGTCGGCTCCTCCAGCGGGTGCAGCTCGCCAAGGACCACCCGGGGCTCGACCGAGCCGTTCCAGTGGTTGACCTCCAACCGCACGCTGGCGTCGAGCAGGTCTTCGTCCTCGACGCCGAGGCTGGCACGGCCGAAGGCGACTCCCATGGCGCGGTGGGCACCGCTATGGAGGCTGAACCGAGCGTGCTTGCCCTCCCCCATCGTCCGCACGTCGCTGACCCGCGCCGAGGGCACCAGCAGGCGGACGCCAGGGTTGCCCATCCCGAATGGCGCCAACTGCTTCAGCTCTTCGGCCAGGTCGAGCCCGAGGCCGACGCCGCCGACGATCGCGTCGACCTTTTCGGTCCGGCGCAGATCCTCGGCGCTCAGCGCCTCGTTCGCGTGGGCGGCGAAGGCCCGCTGAAAGGCCTCCACGTTCTCGGCCTTGATCTGCAGGCCGGCCGCGGCCTTGTGGCCGCCGAAGCCCTCCAGATGCTCGGCGCAGGCCTCGAGCCCGGCCAGCAGGTCGAAGCCAGAGATGCTGCGCCCGGAGCCGCGTCCGTTCCCCTCCTCGTCCAGGGAGATGACGATCGCCGGCCGGCAGTGGCGCTCGACCAGGCGCGAGGCGACGATCCCGACCACGCCCGGGTGCCAGTCCCGCCCCGCGACGACGAACCCGCGCGCCTCCTGTAGATCCTCGGGCAGCTCGCGCCGGGCGGACTCCGCGGCCGTATCGACCTCCCGCTCGGTCGCCCGCCGCTCGGAGTTCGCCCGACCGAGCTCGTTGGCGATCTCCGCCGCGCGCTCCGGGTCCTCGGTGAGGAAGAGCTCGACGCCGGCGTCGGCCCGGTAGAGCCGGCCCGCGGCGTTGATCCGCGGCGCCAGGCGAAAGCCGAGATCGCTCTCGTCGAGGCGCTCCGGATCGCATTTGGCGGCCTCCAGCAGGGCGCGGATGCCCGGCCGCTGGGCGCGCCTGATCTCGGCCAGTCCCTGCCGCACGAGCGCCCGGTTCTCGCCGACGAGCGGCACCACGTCGGCCACCGTCGCCAGCGCGACCAGGTCGAGATCCGAGGCGGAGTCCCCGCGCAGAGCGCAGCTCAGCTTCCAGGCCACCGCGGTCCCGCACAGCGCCTCGAACGGGTACTCGCTCACCTGCGGGTGCAGGATCAGGCAGTCCGGCAGCTCCGAGGCCGGCTGGTGATGGTCGGTGACGACGACCTCCATCCCCAGCTCCTTCGCCAGGGCGACCTCCTCCACGGAGGTGATCCCGCAGTCGACCGTGAGCAGGAGCGAGGTGCCGCGCTCCGCCAACCGCCGCACGTTCGCTTCGGAGAGCCCGTAGCCGTCCTCGATCCGGTTGGGGATGAACCAGTCGCACTCGGCGCCCAGCTCGCGCAGGGTCGAGACCGTCAGCGCCGTCGCGCAGACGCCGTCGACGTCGAAGTCACCGTGGACGGTGATCCTGCGGCCGGCGTCGATCGCCGACCGGACCAGCTCGCAGACCTCCTCCATCGAGCCAAAGGCCGAGGGCGGGTGGGTCTCGTCGGCGGCGAGGAACGCGCGCGCCTGCTCCGGCGTCCGGTAGCCGCGACGGACGAGGGTGACGGCCACCGGCTCGCTGAGGCCGAGCTCACTCGCGAGCGCGTGCGCCTCCGCGTAGGAGTAGGGCGCGGCGGCAAATGGGCTGGCGGTTCCCGGCACGCTTCCAGGCTAGGAAGCGTCGCGGCGGAACCCGCGCCCCCGGAGAGCCCGAAGGTGCGGGAAAACCGCCGCCGGGCTCAGCTGGCGCGCTCTTCGGAGCGCATGCCGATGAAGTAGACGATCGCCAGGCCGATCGCCGTGCCGGGGATCGCGATCAGCGCCGTCGAGAGGTCGGTGTCGCCGAGGTCTTTGCCGCTCGCCTCCTGGACGATCATCCCGAAGACGACCGAGCCGAGGACGGCGCCGATGAAGGCGCCGACGATCCCCTGCCAGAAGCGATCGGGCAGGAAGACCGTGAAGTGCCAGAGGGCGATTCCCATCATGAAGAAGACGACCAGGGCCATGGGTCAGCGCCTCCCGTGCTTGCGTCGAGCTTGTCGGCGGGCGCGGCGCTCGGCGTTGCGCTCGCGGCGCTCCGCGGATGCGGCGGCGGCCGCGTCGGTGTCGCCGTTCTCCCTCGAGCCGGCGCCGTTGCCGCCCTCGTCGGGCCGCTCCGCGGTCGCGACCGGCCCGGGGGCCGGCTCGGCTTCGGTCTCGAGCCGGTCGGCCGCGGCCGCTTCGGTCTCGTCGTCGCGGCGCAGTTTCGCCATCTCGATGTCGTCGGCGTAGGCCGGCACCCGGCCGCCCTCGTCTTCGGCGATCCGCTGGCGGCGGCGGATGAAGCCCGGCTCCCGTTCTTTCCAGGCGGTCAGCACCGGCGAGGCGATGAAGATCGAGGAGTAGGTCCCGGAGGCGATCCCGACCAGCATCGCGAAGGCGAAGTCCTGCAGGGTCGCGCCGCCGAAGACGAGCAGGGACGTCACTCCGAGCAGGGTCGAGAAGCTGGTCGCCAGGGACCGCGTCAGGACCTCGCTCATCGAGCGGTTGACGATCTGCGAGAAGGCGGCGCGGGGCATCCGCGGGACGTTCTCCCGGATCCGGTCGAAGACGATGATCGTGTCGTAGATCGAGTAACCCAAGATCGTCAGGAAGGCGGCGACCGTCCCGCTGCTCACCTCTTTTCCGGTCAACGAGTAGACGCCGGCGGTGATCAGGATGTCGTGGAAGATCGCGATCAGGACCGGCACCGCGAACTTCGGGTCGAAGCGCAGCGCCACGTAGCCGCAGATCACCAGCAGCGAGAAGATCAGCGCCTTCAGCGCGCTGTCGGCGACCTGCTGTCCGAAGGTCGGCCCGACGCTGGTGCTGTCGAAGCCGTCTTCGGCGACCCCGTACTCGCTGGCGAGCGCCGTTTGCGCCTCGCGCACTTCGCCCGGCTCGAGCTGGTGAGACTGGATCTGGAAGACGTTGTCGAAGTTCGGGTCGTTTTCGACCTGCTGGATCTCCTCGCCCTTGATCCCGGCTTCGTCGAGGGTGTCGCGCACTTCTTCCTCGTCGGCCGGCTGTTCCAGCGCCACCTTGATCCGGGTGCCGGACTCGAAGTCGATGCCGAAGTTGAGCTGCTTCGTCGCCAGGGCCAGGCCGCCGATGATCAGGATCACGCCGGAGATCGAGAAGAACCAGCGGCTCGCGCCCATGAAGTCGAAGTGCCAGCGTTTGCCTTCGCCGCCGGCCCCCAGCGCGCTCGGCGAGCGCAGCAGCCGCGAGCGGCTCATGCTGGCGAGCAGTGCTTGGGTGAAGACCACCGCGGTCAGCAGCGAGACGATCGTGCCGACGCCGAGGGTGAAGGCGAACCCCTTGACCCCGGAGGTGGCCAGCACGAAGAGGATGAAGGCGGTCAGCAGGGTGACGACGTTGGCGTCGATGATCGTGCTGATGCCGCGTTTGTAGCCAGCTGCGATCGCGCTCGACATCGAGCGCCCGGCCCGCACCTCCTCCTTTATTCGCTCGAAGATGACGATGTTCGAGTCGGCGGCGACGCCGATCGTCAGCACCAGGCCGGCGATTCCCGGCAGGGTCAGGGTGATCGGGATCAGGTCGATCAGGGCGAAGAAGATGACCGCGTAGGCGCCGAGCGCGATCGAGGCGATCAGGCCGAGGAAGCGGTAGTAGAGGAGCAGGAAGAGGATCACCAGGGCGAAACCGACGAGCGCGGCTTTGGTGCCCTGGTGGAGGGCTTCGCTGCCGAGGGTCGCCGAGACCTGGGTCTGGCTGATCAGTTTGAGGTTGATCGGCAGGGCGCCGATCTGCAGGGTCGTCGCCAGGTCCTGCGCCTCGGTCACGTCGTTGAAGCCGCCGGAGATCTGGGCCCCTTCGCGGCCGTCGATCCCGTCAGGGTTCTCCTGGAAGTTGATGATCGGCCGCGTCTTGACTTCGTTGTCGAGGATGACCGCGAAGCGCCCGGACAGCGCTTCGGCTTCTTCGGAGCTGACCGGGCCGATCGCCCGTTCCTGGCCGCGGCGGGCGATTTCCCGGGTCACTTCCTGGAAGGCGTCCTGGCCCGAGTCGGTGAAGTTGAAGCTGACGATCGGTTCGTTGTTGGGGCCGTAGGCCTGTTCGGGGTCAGTGATGTCGTGACCGCTGAGCGCCGGCTGGTCTTTCAGCGCGTACCAGCCCGGCTCGGCGTCTTCGAGGATCTGACCCTGTGCGTCGAGCGGCTGTTCGGAGACCAGCACCGTCCCCGCCGGCACTTCGACGACGAGCCCGTCTTTCGGCAGTTTCTCCCCCGTCGGGCTGACGTAGAGGTCTTTCTTCGCCAGCTCGGGACCGGCGAGAAGTTCGTGCGGCTCCTCTTTTTCGAACAGGTAGTAACGCGGCCTGGCGACCGAGCAGTCTTCGCAGTTCTCCAGCGGCTTCTGTTCGGAGGCGAGAAGCGCCGCGTCGTAGGCGGTCGGATAGGCACCGCCGGCGATCAGCTGTTTCTCTTCGGTTTTGTTGACGTTGCGGCCGGCTTCTTCCCACCGTTTTTCCGATTCTTTGATCACTTTTTCCGGCGGCGGCTGGGTGGGATTGCCGCCGATCTGCTGCTCGGGCCCGATCAGGTTCGGTTCCCAGTCGTAGTAGTAGAGCTGGGCCGTGGTGCCGACCTGTTCGGCCGCCCGGTTGGCGTCGGTAACTCCCGGCAGGCTGACCGTGATCTGGTCGACGCCGAGGCGGGCCACCTCGGGCTCGGAGACGCCGAGCTTGTTGATCCGCTCTTCGATGATCGAGATCGAGTCCTCGATGTCTTCGCCGGTGACTTCGGTTTCGGTGCCGGTCGCCTGGCCCTGATAGACGAGCTCGAGCCCGCCCTGCAGGTCGAGGCCCAGCTTCGTCTCCTTCTTGGCGATCGCGATCCCGGAGATAACCACCAGGCCGAGCACGAACAGCAGGACGAAGAGATGGCGGCGCCGGGTTCCCATCTTCTATCCCTCCGGCGTGAGGACGAGGAGCAGGCCGCCGTCGTCGTCGTAGGCGGGGAAGACGTCGGCGACCGCACGTGCCGGCAGGTCGCCCTCGGCGTTGACCGAGACCTTCTTGCCGAGCGAGCGGACCCCCCACTCCAGCGAGGTCTCGATCGGGTCGCTGACGCCGTCGCCGTCGGTGTCCGCCTCGGCGCCGCCGTCGCCGCTGTCGATCCAGTCGAGACCGAGGACCTCGCGCACCGGCCGGCCGATCACGTCCTCGTCGGTCAGCCCGGTCAGCTCGAAGCTGCCTTTCCCGGCGTCGATCACGCGTTCCTGCTTGTCACAGACGAAAAAGGCGGCATTCGGAGCCGGATAATAATCGTCGAGTAATTCGAAGACAAAACCGAAGCCGCATTTCGAGCAGCCCTTGGGACGGGTGCTGAACCCCGCGGTTCGCTCCCCGCTCACCTCCCGGTGCCCACAATTCGGACAGATGAAGAACGGCATGGCCGACAGGCTAGCTTGCGCGGGTCAGAAGAGGCTGGCCGCATCTTCAGGCGCGGGCACGCCCAAATGCTCGAAGGCGCGCGGCGTCAGGACCCGGCCCCGGGGGGTGCGCTTGAGGAGACCCTGCTGGAGCAGATAAGGCTCGAGAACGTCCTCGATCGTGTCCTGCTCCTCGCCGATCGCGATCGCCAGGGTCGAGAGGCCGACCGGCCCGCCGCCGAACTTGCTCGCGATCGTTTCCAGCAGCGCCCGGTCGCTGCGGTCGAGCCCCCCGGCGTCGACCTCGAGCATCTCCAGGGCGGCGGCCGCGTCGTCGGTCCCGATCCGCCCCGAGCCCTTCACCTGGGCAAAGTCCCTGACCCGCTTCAGCAGCCGGTTGGCGACGCGTGGGGTTCCGCGCGAGCGCGAGGCGATCGTCTCGGCTCCACCGGCATCGATCTCAATCCCGAGGATGCCCGCCGAACGCTCGATGATCAGCGCCAGATGCTGGGCCTCGTAGTACTCGAGGCGGTGGGAGACCCCGAAGCGGTCCCGCAGCGGCGTCGTCAGCAGCCCGGAGCGCGTCGTCGCCCCAACCAGCGTGAACGGCGGCAGCGGCAGGGTCACGGTGCGGGCGCCGGCGCCCTGGCCGAGCACGACCGGCAGCTCGCCGTCCTCCATCGCCGGGTAGAGCGTCTCCTCGACGGCGCGGCCGAGGCGGTGGATCTCGTCGATGAAGAAGACGCTTCCCGGCTCCAGCGCGGTGAGGAAGGAGGCGACGTCGGCCTTGCGCTCGAGCGCGGGGCCGGCGGTCTGGACCATCGGCACCCCCAGCTCGGCGGCGACGATGTGGGCCAGCGAGGTCTTGCCCAGCCCCGGGGGGCCGGCGAGGAGCACGTGATCGAGGGGCTCGCCGCGCCGCTTGGCCGCCTCGATGAAGATCGCCAGCTGATCGGTCACCTGGGTCTGGTTGACGAAGTCCTCCAGCGTCGGCGGTCGCAGCGAGCGGTCGAGGTCCTCGTCGGGCGCCTCGGCGCGGGCGTCGTGGACCTTGACCTCGGCGTCGACCGGCACCGGCTCGCCCTCGATCCCCGGGGTGCGGATCCGGTTGCCGCCGATGTCCGGCGGGCCGCTCATGCGGCGTTCCTCGCGGACGCGGCCTTGCGCAGCGCCGCCGCAACCAGGTCCTCGGGCCCGGAGCCCTCGACCCCGTCCAGCAGCTGCTCGGCTTCCAGCGGCGCGTAGCCGAGGTTGACCAGCCCGTCGCGGGCGAGCGTGCGGGGATCGTCGTCCCCGGCGCCGGCGGGCGCCACCTCTTCCTCCAGCGCTCCCGCGACTTTCTCGCGCAGCTCGACGATGATCCGCTCCGAAGTTCGCTTGCCGATCCCCGGCACGGCCTGGAAGCGCTTCGCGTCGCCGGCGGCGATCGCCCGCAGCAGGTCGCGCGCGGTGCCGCCCGAGAGCGTCGCGATCGCGACTTTCGGCCCGACGCCGCTGACCGTGATCAGGAGCCGGAAGAGGTCCCGCTCCTCCTCGGAGGCGAAGCCGTAGAGCGCGAGCGAGTCGTCGCGGGAGATCAGCTCGGCGTGCAGGAAGGCATCGCTTCCCGCCGCCGGGACGGCTTTCAGGGTCTCCGCGGAGACCGCCAGGCGGTAGCCGACCCCGGCCGCGTCGATCACGACGTGATCGGCCCGCCGCACCAGCACCTCTCCGCGAACGGCGGCGATCACCCGGCGATCCGCTCCCCGCGCAGGGCCCCGGTCGCTTCCCGCGCCATCGAAACCGCGTTGCGGTGGCCGTTGCCGCCGCCGTGGCAGATCGCGACAGCCAGGGCGTCGGCGGCGTGGTCCGGGGTCGGCGGCTCGGGCAGCCCGAGCAGCGTCCCGACCATCCGCTGGACCTGGCGCTTGCCGGCCCCGCCGGAGCCGCAGACGGCGTTCTTGATCGCCTGCGGCGTGTACATGAAGCAGTCGATGCCGCGTTCGGCGGCGGCCAGCATCGCGACGCCGCTGGCCTGCCCGACGGCCATCGCCGAGCGGACGTTCTTGCCGAAGTAGACCTCCTCGATCGCCATCGCCTTCGGCTCGTGCCAGGCGAGCAGCTCCGCCAGCGAGCGGTGGATCCGCTCCAGCCGGCGCTCCATCGGCTGATCGGGCGTGGTTTCCACCACGCCGCCGTCGAGGGCGACCATGTGGCTTCCCTCGACCCGGACGATGCCGAAGCCGAGATTCGCCGCGCCTGGATCGATTCCCATCACCACCTGCATAGGCAGTGATTCTGGGAGGAGCGCCGGATGCCTCCCCGGGGCGGCCTCAGGCTGCGAGCTGCTCCAGGACCTCAGCCGGGATGTCGAAGTTGGCGTAGACCTCGTCGACGTCGTCCTGGTCGTCGAGGGCGTCGAGCAGCTTGAGCACGCGCTCGGCGTCGTGGCCTTTCAGCTCGACGCTGCTTTTCGGCTCGGTGACCAGGCCGGCGGACTCGACCTCGATGCCTTCGCCTTCGAGCGACTCGCGCACCGCGGTCAGGTCGGTGGGCTCGCAGATCACCCGCAGCTTGTCCTCGTCCTCACGGACGTCCTCGGCGCCGGCGTCGATCGCCCCGATCAGGTCGTCCTCGCCGTAGCGGCCGCCGTCGACGACGATCGCGCCCTTTTTCTCGAAGATCCAGGCGACCGAGCCCGGCTCGCCGAGGCTGCCGCCGTGTTTGGAGAAGGCGTGGCGGATCTCGGCGCTGGCCCGGTTGCGGTTGTCGGTCAGCGCCTCGACCAGAACCGCGACGCCGGCCGGGCCGTAGCCCTCGTAGACGATCCGTTCGATCGCGGCGCCGTCGGCGCCCGCGCCGGTCCCGACGTCGATCGCTTTCTGGATCTTGTCCTTCGGCATCGAGGCGTCTTTGGCCTTCTGGATCGCCGTCGCCAGCGTCGGATTGCCGCTCGGGTCACCGCCGCCGTCGCGCGCCGCGACGGTCACCGCGCGCGCGAGCTTGCTGAAGAGCTTGCCGCGTTTCGCGTCGGCCGCGCCCTTCTTGTGTTTGATCGAGTGCCACTTGGAATGCCCGGACATCGCCTGCCATTCTATGAAGTCGCCGATGCCGCCGAAGGAGAGAACCCACGGACTGGGACACGCCCTGGCCGCCAGCGTGGTCTTCCTCGCGATGCTGCTCGCCGCCTTCTCGCTCTGGACGGCGATCCCGCTGAGCTGGGTCTACATCGCCTCGAAGCTCTCCGAGACGCAGTTCCCGAGCGGCGGGCCATACGCGGTGGTGGCCGTCGGCATCGTCGTCTCGATCCTGATCGTCGCCTGGCTGATCGGCCGCCTCAACAACCTCTACATCCGCATCACCGGGACGAATCGGCTGGCGCCGATGCGGCCTAGCTGGCTGAAGAGCATGCGCGACACGAGCCCCGTCGCCAACTCGGTGACGGTGGTCGAGGCGGTGCTGATGGCCTCGGTGATGCTCGCCGCCCTCGCCCTGACCCTCTGGTTCTTCCTCCTGGCCGGCTCGCCCCTACCGGATCAGTAGCGCCCGTCAGACGACGAAGCGGCCGTTTTCCTGCATGACGACGCCGTCGACTTCGAGCTTGCCGCCGAGGCGGAGGTCGCAGACGAGGTCGGTGTGGACGGCGGACTCGTTCTCGCCGCCCGACTCCGGGTAGCTGCCGCCCACCGCCATGTGGACGGTGCCGCCGATCTTCTCGTCGAGCAGCACCTCGCGGGTGCCCTTGGCGATCCCGTAGTTGGTGCCGATCCCGAGCTCGCCCAGGGTGCGGGCGCCCTCGTCGGTGTCGAGCAGCTTCAGCAGGTACTCCTCGCCGCGCTCGGCCGATGCGTCGACGACCCGACCGGACTCGAAGCGCAGGCGCACGCCGGAGACCTCGCGGCCGCCGATCACCGCCGGCAGGTGGAAGCTGACCTCGCCCTCGACCGAGTCCTCGACCGGGCCGGTGAAGAACTCGCCGTCGGGCATGTTGTGGTCGCCTACGCAGGGGATGAACCGGCGCCCGGCGATGCCGAGCCTGATGTCGGTCCCCGGCGCGGTCACCCGCACCTCCTCGTGCCCCTCGATCCACCCGGCGAGCCGGGTCGTCTCCTCCGAGGCGCGCTTCCAGGCGGTCAGCGGCTCGGGGTCGGTCGCCAGGCAGGCTCCGTAATAGAAGTCTTCGTAGTCGGCCAGGCTCATCTCCGCCTCCGAGGCGTAGGCGCTGGTCGGGTAGAGCGTGTAGCACCAGCGGAACTCGCCTTCGGCGCTGCGCTTCATCGCCCGGGTCATCAGGTCGCCGGTGGCCGACTGGCGCAGCGTCTGGCGCTCCGGCTCCACGCCGGAGAGCTCACGCGTGTTGGTCGTCGCGCCGATCGCGATCCGCACGTCGACGTTGTCGACCATCCACTCGGCGAAGGGCGAGATCCATTCCAGCTGCTTGTCGGAGGCGTGCTTGAAGTAGGAGGCGATCTGGCCGTCGAGGGCGACGTTCATCACCGGGTGCCCGCCGGCTTTCAGCACCTCCTCGTAGACCGCCAGCAGCAGCGGCGCCGCGGCGCTCTCGCCGTCGATCGCGACGACGTCGTCCTCCTTCACCTCGGTCGAGTAGCCGACCAGGATCTTCGCCAGGTTCTGGACCCTCGGGTCACCGCCGCTCATCGCCTCGCCTCCTCCCCCGCCCGCTCGCGGGCGGCAGTAGTCATCGCCATGAAGATCGCGTGGAACCGGGGGTCGTCGGTCAGCTCCGGGTGGAAGGAGCAGGCGAGGACCGCGCCCTCCCGGATCGCCACCGGGTGGCCCTCATAGGAGGCGAGCACCTCGACCTCCGGCCCGTGCCGCTCGACCCAGGGGGCGCGGATGAAGACCGCCCGCAGCGGCTCGTCGCCGGCTCCCTCGACCTCGAGCTCGGCCTCGAAGCTCTGCAGCTGGCGGCCGAAGGCGTTCCGCCTCGCCGTCGCGTCGATGAAGCCGAGGTGCTCGGCGTCGCAGACGATCAGGCCGGCGCAGGTGCCGAGGATCGGCCGCCCCGCGTCGTGGTGGGCCCGCAGGGCAGGCTCGAGGCCGGCCGAGTCGATCATCTTGCCGATCGTGGTGCTCTCGCCGCCCGGAATCACGAGAGCATCGAGCCCCTCCATCTCGGCCGGGGTGCGGACCTCGCGGGGCTCTGCTCCGAGCTGGCGCAGGGTCTTGGCGTGGGCTTCGAAGTCCCCCTGCAGCGCCAGTACGCCGATCTTCAGATCGGCCACCTACGCTCCGCGGTTCTGCAGCAGGGCATCCTCGGCGGCCAAGCCGGCGATCTCCAGGCCGGGCATCGCCTCGCCGAGCCCGATCGAGGCGGCGGCGACCCGCTCGGGGTCGTTGAAGTGGGTGGTCGCCTCGACGATCGCCCGCGCCCGCCGCTCGGGGTCGGCGCTCTTGAAGATCCCGGAGCCGACGAAGTTGCCCTCGGCGCCGAGCTGCATCATCAGCGCCGCGTCGGCCGGCGTGGCGATGCCTCCGGCGCAGAACAGCGGCACCGGCAGACGGCCCGCGGCGGCGACCTCTTGGACGACTTCGAGCGGCGCCTGGTGTTCTTTGGCTTCGGCGGAGAGCTCCTCCGGCCGCAGCTGCGCCAGGCGCTTGATTCCGGAGACGATCTCGCGCATGTGGCGGACCGCCTCGACGACGTTGCCGGTCCCGGCCTCGCCCTTGGAGCGGATCATCGCCGCGCCCTCGCCGATCCGCCGCAGCGCCTCGCCGAGGTTGGTCGCGCCGCAGACGAAGGGAACGTCGAAGGCGAGCTTCTCGATGTGGTTGCGCTCGTCGGCCGGGGTGAGGACCTCGGACTCGTCGATGTAGTCGACTTCGAGCGCCTGCAGGACCTGGGCCTCGGCGAAGTGGCCGATCCGGGCCTTGGCCATCACCGGGATCGAGACCGCCGCCTGGATGCCTTTGATCATCGCCGGATCGGACATCCGGGCGACGCCGCCGTCGCGGCGGATGTCGGAGGGAACGCGCTCGAGGGCCATCACCGCGCAGGCGCCGGCCTCCTCGGCGATCTTCGCCTCCTCGGGGGTGACCACGTCCATGATCACCCCGCCTTTCAGCATCTCGGCGAGGCCGGTCTTCAGTCGAAACGTCGCGCGCTCGGTCATCCCGGCCATCTTACGTGGCGGGGATGCCGGGCTGTCGCTCGCGTTACTTCAGTTTGTAGGCGCGGATGCGGTCTTTGTGCGCGGCTTCGTCCCGCGCGTACAAACCGTGGGCCAAACCTTGTACGAGCGCCATCAGCGCGGTGTGGCTGCGCGTGAAGCTGGGGCTGTTCGAGGAGAAGTAGAGGGTCAGCTCGGCGTGCTCCCCCACCTCCGACATCGTCGCGTCGGAGATCGCCAGGGTGCGGGCGCCGCGATGCACCGCCAGCTTCATCGCCCGCAGCAGCAGCGGGTGGGCGCGGCCGGCGGAGAGGGTGATGACGAGAGTGTCCTCGTCGATCCGGCCGAGCCGCTGCAGCGACTCGCCGCCGGTGCTGGCGACGATCTCGGCGCGGATGTCGAGCAGGCTCAGGGTGTGACGCAGGTAGCTGGCGAAGAAGGCCATCTGGTCGACGCCGACGATGACGATCCGCTGCGCGGTCGCCAGGGCCTGAACCGAGGCGTCGACCTGCTCGGGAGTCAGCTTGCGCGCGGTTTCCTCGAGGTTCGAGTAGTCGGCGCTGAGCGATCCCTCCAGCTCGGAGTGGTCGAAGGAGAAGAGAGCTCCGCCGTTGGCGCTGGTGGCGGCGATCGTCGTCCGGTACTCCTCGATCGCGGCCTGTTGGAGCTCCGGGTACCCCTCGAAGCCGAGGGCCTGGGAGAAGCGCACCACCGTCGATGACGAGGTGCTCGCTCTCCTGGCCAGCTCCTCGGCGGTGAGGAAAGCTGCCTCGTCGAGGTGATCGACGATGTAGCGAGCGACATCCTTCTGGGAGCGCGAGAACTCGTCGAAACGCTCCTGGATGTAGTCGGAAAGGCTTTTGAGCTGTGGGGACTTCGTTGCGGTCTTGGTCACGGCGGTCCATTTCGCCGAACCTGACCCTTTCCCTTCCAGGTTCTGGTTGGATTCGTCTCAGATGACCCTCGAAAAGGCCCTGCGCCTGACCAACCGGAACATGATCGCCTTCGACCTGCTGCTCGGCAGCGCCGCGATCGCGGCGCCGGCGGCGACCCTGAAGGTGCTCGGCCACGACGAGCCCTCGCCCGACGCGAAGCACCTGTTCCGACGCTGCGGGCCGATCTGGCTGACCTTCGCCGCCGCGCACCTGGTTGCCGACCGCCGCGGCAGCGCCGCGGACTGGCAGTCGCTGGCCTGGCTGCGCGGGACCGAGATCGCAACCGACGCGCTCTGGTCGGCCTCGCCGGCGGTCAACCGACCAGGCGCGAAGGTCGGGCTGCAGATGGCGGGTGTCGCCAACGTGGCGATGGCCGCGGGCTTCGCCTGGCTCTCGCGGAGGCGCTGAGGTGAGCCAGTTCGAGGGCCTCCCGAGCATGCGCTGGAGCCTCACCGGGCTGAACGAAGAGGGCGACGAGACCTACCTGATCCGCGGCATCGCCCGCAAGCTCTACCACTGCCCCGGCTGCCACGGCGACATCCCCGTCGGCGAGGAGCACACCGTCGTCCAGTACGTGCGCCGGCTCGGCGGCACAGACCATCACCACTGGCACCGCCGCTGCGCCGAAGAGCTGTTGCTGCCCGAGCTCGGCAACCTCAAGCGGGTCCCGGCCGCGGAGTCGAGCCAGTCCCGGCTGGAGGCGCGCGGGCGCCGCCCGGCCGGGCGGCGAGACCGGCGCCGGTGAGCCTGCACCGCCGAGTCGCCGCGACCTACGCGCGGATCTGGCGCACCTACCTGGGCTGGGCGTCCTCGATCCTGCTGCTGGCGGCGATCGTCTTCATTCCGCTCGGGCTGCTGAACGCGCTGACGATGAACGTCGAGCTCGACTCGCTGGACATCACCAACGGGATCAAGCTCGCCGCCCTCGCCCTCGCCCTCGCGGTCGTCACCGCGACCGGGCTGATCGGCGAGGTCTTCTTCAGCGGCGCGATCGCGATCTCGCTCACCCATCCCCACGGTGAGGACCCGCCGCCGCTGCGCGAGATCGCCCGGCGGCTCAACTACGGCCGGCTGATCGCGGTCGACCTGATCTTCGTCGGAGTCGTCGCCGCCGGGCTGCTGCTCGGCGTCGTCCCCGGCATCCTCGCCTTCGTCTGGCTCGGCCTCGCCGGCCCGGTGGTCGAGCTCGAGGATCGCTCGGCGATCGGCGCCCTGCGCCGCAGCCTCTCCTTAGTCCACGGCAACTTCTGGCTCGTCTTTCTCGTGCTGGCGCCGATCGAGCTCGTCGGCGACGCGGTCGGCGGCGGCCTGGCGACCCTGGTCCACGACATCTTCGGCCACACCTTCCTCGCCACCTGGCTGGCCGAGTCGGTCTCCGACGCCGCCCTCGCCCCCGTCTTCGCCGTCGCCGCCGTGCTGCTCGCGGTCGAGCTGATGCGGGAGAAGGACGGCGCCTCACCGCCCCTGCACGCGGCCCCGGTGCCGGCATGAGCGCCGCCACCTTCTACACCGACTTCTACGACCGGATCGCCGAGCACGAGCTTCAGGGGCTCTACCTGGTCCTGATCGGGTTCATCCTCTCCTTCGCCTTCATCCGCATGAGCACGCGGCTGATGCGGAGCCCGAAGGTCCCATGGTGGCCGGGCAGCATCGTCAGCGACTCCGGCGTCCACCTCCATCACCTCGTCTTCGGGATCGTGACGATGATGGTCTCCGGCGCCGCCGGGTTCGCCGCCTTCGGCAACAGCCCCTGGACCGAGATCTGCGCCTTCGCCTTCGGGGTCGGCGCCGGGCTGACGATCGACGAGTTCGCCCTCTGGGTCTACCTCGATGACGTCTACTGGGCCGAGGAGGGCCGCAGCTCGATCGACGCGACCGTGATCGCCGCGGCGCTGATGCTGTTGGCGCTGCTCGGCTTCACCCCGTTCACGATCGAAGAGGGCTCGATCGGCTCGATCCTCGGCACCGTCATCAGCGCCCTCGTCGTCTTCCTCCTGGTCGCGATCTGCTTCGCCAAGGGCCGGATCCTGCACGGCTGCATCGGCTTTTTCGTCTTCCCGATCGCCCTCTACGGCGCCTGCCGCCTCGGCAAGCCCCACTCCGCCTGGGCCCGCCGTCGCTACGGCGAGCGCCCGAAGAAGCAGGCACGCTCCGAGGAGCGCTTCCCGCCGGACCGGCGCACCGAGCGCTTCAAGAACGCCTTCCGCGACATGATCGGCGGCAAGCCGAGCGAGGGACTGGCGGCGGCCAAAGAGGAGGCCTTCGCGGCGACGCGGGAGGCAAGCGAAGAAGTCCGCGAACGAGCCGAACGCATCACCCACCCGGGCGATTCCAAGGACGACTAGCCGGGAGCCCCGGCGGGGCCGGTGCGAGCACAACCATCGCTCAACCTCGGTCGCGGATTTCGCTGCCTAGACTCGTAGCGGGAGCATGCGCCGCCGAGTCCTCATACCTGCGCTGGTAGCCCTGCTGACGGTCGTCGCGGGGGCGTCCTCGAGCGCCGAGACGCGGCAGGTCGAAAACCTCCGCCTCACCTTCAGCGGCAACTTCACCCCCAACGTCCTGCCGCGCGAGCGGGCGGCGCCGGTCGACGTCTCGATCCACGGCAAGGTCGCGACCACCGACGGCAGCCATCCCCCTCCCCTGCGCTGGATCGAAGTCGAGCTCAACCGCAACGGCCGGGTCCAATCGGAGGGCCTGCCGACCTGCTCGGCGCCGACCCTGCAGTCGACCAGCACCCAAACCGCCCTAGCCCGCTGCGGCGCCGCCCGCGTCGGCCGCGGCGATTTCAACGCCGAGGTGATCCTCGGCCGGCCGATCCCGGTGAGCGGGAAGGTCTACGCCTTCAACAGCCGCCGCAAGGGCAAGCCCGCGCTGCTCCTCCACCTCTTCGCCGGGGCGCCGGTGCGGTTCACCCTGGTGGTGCCGCTGACGATCGGGCATCGCCGGACGGGCAACTTCGGGACCGTGCTGCGAGCGCGGATACCGAAGCTCGGCGGCGACCTCGGCTCGGTCACCCAGATCAACCTGACCATCGGCCGGCGTTACTCCTTCGCCGGCAAGCGCCGCAGCTACATCTCGGCGGCCTGCAGCACGCCGCGGGGCATCGACTCGGCGGTCTTCCCCTTCGCCCGCGGCACCTTCCGCTTCGAGGCGCACCGAGAGTTCAGGGAAACGCTGCTGCGCGGCTGCCGTGTCTCCGGCTCCGGCTAGAGCCCGAGCCCGCCGACCCCGTCCTCGTCCCAGCCCAGGTGATGTGCGAGCTCGTGTCGCAGGGTCTGCTCGACCTGCCGCGCGAGCAGCTCGCGGTCGTGGCCGAAGTCCCGCTCGAGGGTGTCGCGGTAGATGACGATCCGGTCCTCGTAGCGTTCGGCCGCGATCCCGTCGCCGAAGTACTCGCCGTAGGCGTGGCGCTCGAAGCCGAGGTCGGAGACGACGACCGCGACCCGCTCGAGGACGCGCTGGAATTCCTCGGGGAGGGCGTCGATCGCGTTGGCCACGAGGGTCTCGAAACTGTCAGGCTGAGTCTGATTCACTGCCGCCCACGTTAATCCGCAACCGATCTGGAGCACCTAAATGAGCAAGAAGCTGCGCACCCTCAAAGCACTTTTCGCCGTGCTTGCGCTCGCCACCGCAGGGGCCGTCTGGTCCGGCTGCGGCAGTAGCGACGACACCACCGGCACCGTCCAGGAACAGGCCGAAACGCAGGTCGAAGAAGGCACCAAGAAGGCCGAAGAAGCGATCGACGAAGGGGTCGAAAAGACCAAGGAGGGCCTCGAAGAAGCCAAGGAACAGGCCAGCGGCGACACCAAGAAGAAGATCGAAAAGGCCCAGAAGGAAGCCGAAGAGGGCCTCGAAGAAGGCAAGGCCAAGGCCGAAAAGGGCCTCGAAGAAGCCAAGGAACAGGCGGAAAAGTACCTGCCCTAGATCAGGTTCGACGGGAGAGGTCCTCGGTGGCGGCGATGCCGTCGCCGAGCATCTCCACCGATCTCCGCAGCTGCTCGTCGGAGATCGTGAACGGCGGCGCCAGGCAGAGGATGTCGTCGAGCAGCCCGCGGGTGAGCAGGCCCCGCTCCCGCGCCGCCAGCGCAGCGCGACGCCCGCGGTCTGCCTCCACCGGCCAGCGCTGACGCGTCTCCCGGTCGCAGACGAGCTCGACCCCGACCATCAGGCCGGCCTGCCTGACCTCGCCGACTTCCGGGTGCTCGCGCAGCGGCGCGATCATCTCCCCCAGCGTCTCGCTGGCCTCGTTCACCCGATCCAGCCACCCCTCCCGCTCGATCGCTTCGAGGTTGGCGAGCGCGACCGCGCAGGCGACCGGGTGGCCGGAGTGGGTGAAGCCGTGCATCAGGTACCCGGGCCGCCGCCCGGGGTCGCGCATTTCGTCCCACAGCTCGTCGGAGACGATCACCCCGCCCAACGGCAGGTAACCGCTCGTCACCCCCTTCGCGAAGGTGATCATGTCGGGAGCGACGCCCTCGTGATCGCAGCCGAACCAGGCTCCGGTGCGGCCAAAGCCGGTGATCACCTCGTCCACTACCAGCAGAATTCCGTGGCGATCGCAAACCTCGCGCAGCCGCCGCAGGTAACCCCGCGGCGGCACGATCACGCCACCCGACCCGAACACCGGCTCGACGATCACGGCCGCGACCCGCTCGGCCCCCAGCTCCTCGATTTTCTCCTCGAGCGCCTCGCCGCGGCAGACCGGGCAGCGGGTCGGCTCGCAGGGGACCCCGGCGGCGCAACGGTAGGTGTAGGGCGCCGGCACCTCGACGACGTCCGGCGCCGAGGCCCCGAATTCAGGGTGGTAGGCCGGCAACCGGGTGGCGGTCGTGGTCACGCCGGAGAGGCCGTGGTAGGCGCGGTCGTGGGCGAGGACGATCGACTTCCGCGGCTGCCCGCGCCGGACCCAGTGGCGGCGGGCGAACTTGACCGCGGTCTCGTTCGCCTCGCTGCCGCCGCTGGCGAAGAAGACGCCGCTGAGACCGTCCGGCGCCAGGCCGGCGATCCGCTCGGCCAGCTCGATCGCCGGCGGCGAGGAGACGCCGCCGAAGGTGGCGGCGTAGGGCAACGCTTCGAGCTGGCGGCGGGCGGCTTCCACCAGGTCCTGCCTGCCGTGCCCCAGGTTCACCGTCCACAATCCCGCCATCCCGTCGATCAGCCGCCGCCCGTCCTCGGTCACCAGCTCGCAGCCTTCGCCACGCACGATCACCAGCGGGCCCTTCTCGGGCAGCTGGGAGTGGTCGGTGAGGGGATGGATCAGGTGAGCCAGATCCCCTGCGGAATGATCTGGTGCGGACAAGAGCCCACACAGATTATTCAAAATTAGACAGTTTGTCTATGCTTAGTCGGCGGCAGACTTCCGGCCCAGCGGACTGCGCGGCGCCTTCTCCGGTGGCACCGAGCAGATCGAGTACCAGTGCAGGAGCGCAAGCTGGTGAGCGGCCTTGTTGATTTCCTCCTCGCTGGAGGAAACGTCGAAGTTGGAGAGCACCGACTCGATCATCGCGAAGGCGGCGCGAACGGCGAACTCGAGGTCGATGTCCTTGCGGATCAGGCCGGCCTCCGCGTCTGCCGCGTGGACGTCGACGATCCAGCCGAGCAGCGCGTCGTCAGCGGCTTTGTCGGCCTCCTCCCACCCGCTCCCGCGGAGGTTCTTGGCGACGGCGACGATCGGCCTCAGGTCGGCGTTCTTGACCCGCCAGCTCAGCGCTTCGCGAACCATCTCCTGGATCAGGTCGAACGAGGTTTCCCCCGAACGGGCGTTTTCGCGAAGCCGGGTGGAGATCATCGCGTAGCCGGTCATGTAGTCGCGGATGATCTCCGCGAGGATGTCCTGCTTGTCGTCGAAGTTGTTGTAGACGGTCGCCCGCGCAACCTGGGCGGCCCTGGCGATATCCCCCATCGAGGTCTCGGAGAATCCTCGCCGGGAGAACAGCTTCCGGCTCGCCTCGAGGATCTTCGTTCTCGCGCGTGGCTCCCCCCGCCGCGGCCGCGTCACCCTCGGCCTCTAGTACGCGATTTGCTCGGATCTTTCACACAAGCGAGACTATCCAATGAATATGACATGAGCATTCCTAATGAACCTCTTCGGGAATCTCATACCACCGCTTTTTCTCCCCCACCCGGGCCCGCAGCTTCCACCTCCGCGACTTGGGAATATCGGCCAGCTCCGACTGCAGCGCATGCAACCGCCCGGCGACGAGCTCGGCGGCCGCGAACCCCGGCAGCTCGAGTGCGAAACGGCGGCTGCGCTCGGCAACCATCCCCAACGTTCGCCACAGTCCCCAGTCGCCCGCGCTGAGCTCGGCGATGTACGCACTGTTGATTCCGCTCTCGTCGCTGGTCAGCTCGTGATCGGCGAAGATCGCGCAGATGTCGAGGTAGTCCTTTTCGTTGGTCTCGACGATTTGCAGCTTGAGTACGGTCAGGTCGGCGAGTGAAACGGTAAGGGGGGTCTGCTCGATCCGGCGCTTGAGGTCGATCCGGTGGCAGAGGTTCGCCTCGTCGACGAACACGTCGACCTGGCGGCGGTTCTCCTCATCCCAGAAGAACAGCCGCCGATGGCCGTGGAGCACGTTGAACTCGCGATCGCCGACGTACCCGAGCGCCTCCATCAACTCGACCACACCCTTTCGTGCCGAGCCGGTGGTCGCCAGGTCGATGTCGGCGTACTCGCGCTGCAGCGGTGGGCGCCGGCTGCTGGGGCAGAGGATGGCGACGGCGACGCCGCCGAGGACCCGCAGCGGCAACCCGCGCTCGGCGGCGGCCTCACCGATCCGCGTCGCCTCGGCAATCGGGTCCGGGAGCGGTTGCGAAGCGTTTGCAGTCACTACTCGGGAGGGATCTCCGCCGCCAGCTTGTCCACGTCCACCCCTTGGCGCAGGCGCGCCGTGCGGGCGATGAAGAACATCGCCAGCGCCGCGACGATGACGAGTGCGGCATCGCGGAAGTAGTGCCCCTTGTCGATTCCGAGGTCGGGGTAGTGGAGGAAGACGTAGAAGAGTCCGGCCAGCAGCACCGCGACGAACGCGCCGGCGAGGGCGACGATCGGCACACCGAGGAAACGCGCGGTGGTCGCCGAGGAGCGCCAGGCCTCGGGACGGCGGTACGGCAGCAGCACCGCGGCGATGCCGATCAGGATCATCGTCACCAGCTGCAGCAGGATCGCCTCGACCAACACGCTCTGGAAGCCTTCGTTGTTGAAGACCGCCCAGCCGAGGACGAGGATGCTGAGCGCCACGGTGAGGCCGATCGCGTTGTTGGGCGCGTGGGTGCGCGAGGAGACCCGGGCGATGCTGGTGGGGAGCAGGCCGTCCAGGGCCCAGGCGAAGAAGGTGCGGACCGCGATCGTGATGTTGGGGATCATCAGCAGCGGGAAGGCCGCCGCGAAGGCGATGAACAGCCACCAGGCGAGCAGCGTGCTGCCGCCCGCGATCGAGCTCAGGAACGTGTAGTAGGGCGGCGCCGCGAAGGGGTAGCTTTCGCCCAGCGAGTTGATCGCGACGAAGAAATCGTGGCCGAAGCGGCCGAAGAAGAGGACCGCCAGGATCGCCGCGATCCCGATGTGAACGACGGCCCCCAGGCTCATCACCTTCATCTGGGTGGTGTCCCGCGCCCGCCGGACCTCACCCGAGATGTAGATCGAGAGCCAGCCGAACAGCGAGAGGCCGCAGATCGAGGCCCAGACCGGCCAGGTGTTGTTCATGCTGAAGGCAGGGCTGGTGTCGATGCCTTCTTTGTGGGCGTTCTGGATCACCGTGTCGTAAGTGTTTGGTTCGCCGGTGATCGAGCCGGCGAACTGGTTGAAGCTGTGGACGAAGCCGGCGTGGGTCTTGAAGAGGAGCACCAGGAACACCGTCCCAAGCCCGAGCATCGTCACCGCCCAGAGGCCGTTCATGATCCGCGTCGTCCAGCGCCACCCCCCGGCCAGGAGCACGGCCGAGATCAGGATCAGCGCGGTGCCGAGGCCGAACTGCCAACCCTTGCTGGCGAGGATGTCTTCGCCGGCGGTGATCAGCGAGTCCTGGCCGCTTACCAGCCCCACCGCCGTCAGCGACGGCCCGAGCGCCACCGTGACGAAGGCCAGCGCGATGAAGGCGATCGAGAGGATCACCCCCGAGGTCCAGAAGAAGGACGAGATCAGCCCGATCACCGGGTGGGTCACACGGCCGACGAGGACGTAGTCGCCGCCGCTGCGGGGGATCGCCGAGGTGAAGAGCCCGTAACAGACCGAGATCGCGATCGCGACCACCAGCGCCATCGCGAAGCCGAGCCAGATCGAGCCGCCGGGATAGAGCCCGAGGGTGAAGAAGATCGAGATCGCGAGGAAGACGGCGGTCGGCTGCCCGGCCATGTTGAAGACGAAGGTCGAGAACGGCGACACTTCCCGCACCAGGCCCGTGGCCCGGCGGGCGTAGGTTCCCGTCGGAGCGCCGCCGGACACCGATTTCTCCTCCACTCCGCTCACCCTTCCCCCCTTCGATTCGTCATTCCTATCCCGACACCAGGTACTGGCTGACGACCCGTTCGGGCGCCAGATGGATCAGGCAACCGTCGAGGTGGCCGCTGCCGTAATCCGAGCCCGGGTTGATCGCCACCGTACGTCCGATCTTCGTCACGCCTTTGCTCTCGTGGATGTGACCGTGCAGGCTGAGAAGCGGCTGCGTCTCTTCGATGATCTGGCGCACCGCCGGGCTGCCGGTGGCGACCTCGTGCGGGCGGCCACCCTTGGTTACGTACTGAAGATCGTCGTCGACCTCGAAAGCAGTGTCGAGGCTGCTCTCCCACGGTGGGACGTGGATGTTGAAGATCGCCCGCTCCGGCGCCTCCAACTGGTCGGCAAGCCGCTTCAAACGTGAGTAGATCTCGTCCTCGTCCAGCTCCCTCGGGGTTTTCCAGGGGGTGCGGTTCGAGTAACCGAGGGAGACCATCTCGTGCGGTCCCACCATCCTCACGGCTTCGTCGCAGGCGTCGACCCGGGTGCCGGCGGCGAGCACTTCATCGACCGACCAGGGGTCGTCGTTGCCGGGGATCACGTAGGCGCGTGCTTCGGTCCCCGCGAGGCGCTCGTCGGCGAACTCCACCCAGAGCCGCAGCTCGGCGAGCATCGCCTCCTCGAAGGCCCGGTCGCGCCTGCCGGAGTCCTCGGCCAGGAGCCGTGCCTCCTCGGGCCCGACGATCAGCGGATACATCCCGTTGGTCGAGATCGCCCGCTGGATCTCGTCGAGCTCCTCGGCGGTGCGGGCGACCCGCTGCTCGCCGATCACCCGAGCTCTGTAGGAGCCGTCGCCCTCGCGGACAATCGGTACGAGCGCCTTCCCGGTCAGGTCTCCGCCCATGATCAGCGCGTCCGCCGGGTAGTGCGCGGCGGCGTTGACGAACTTCTTCCAGCAGACCCGCGACCCGTGCACGTCCCCGGCATAGAAGACCCGCGTGATGCTCTGATTCTGGCGACGCCTGAACATCCTCTCCCCTCGATCCCTTTCCCCAATCATGCGGCATCTTTCCGACGGGTACCGCGCCGGTTTCCAAACCGAATTGGTCACTATGTCTCGTCGCTGGAGCGGTTCAGCTCCCGTCGCAGCAGCCGCAGGGCAGCGCCGGGGTCCTTCGTCGCAAGCAGCCCTGCGGCCGCGAGGACGTAGTTGTCGTCGACGACGACGGCTGGGTCCCGGGGCGCCAGCGAGCGCGGCGCTCGTCGCTTCAGCGCTTCGCGCAGAATCGTCTCGCCGTCGTCGCGATGCGCGAAAACCCCGCCAGTACCGATTACTCGATCGACCTCGCGCAGGTCGGGGCCGTTCCGCACCAGCGCCGGCGGCCCCGCTTCGCTGCGGGTCAGCAGCATCGTGCCGCTGTGGCGGGTGACCGCGTGGCTGGCGCAACCGATCGCCAGCAGGGAGTCGAGCCGGGCCTCGAGCGGCTCGGCCGGAATCCACTCTGGATTCCCGGAACGATGGGAGACAGCTTGTCCAATTGCCTCCCTCCCGACACCCAGCTCAGCCTCGATCCAGCGAGCGTCGGCGGCGAGAACCCCCGGGGCGCCGGCCCGCAGGCCGAGGTCGCCCTCGACCGTGCGGAGGGTCGGCGGGGGCGGCAGCAGAGGGTCCTCGACCCCCGGCGCCGCCGGCTCCTGGGCGTGGTCGGAATGGACGTCGGTGGTCGCCCCGCCGATGTCGACCACCATCAGGTCGCCGAGCCCGGGCGCATCCGCCGTGCCCCGGGAGAGCAACCGCGTCGCTTCGAGCACGGCCTCGGGGGTCGGCATCCTCACCATCCCGGCAAAGGCGTCGCTGGCGCTGAGGCCCTTGCCGCCGATCACGTGCTCGAGGAAGGCGTGGAGAATCGCCTCGCGGGCCGACTCGATAGCCAGTTTGCCCAGAGCCGGCATCACGTTGCCGGCGACCGCGGCCTCGGCCCCCCCGGCCCTCAGCAGCTCCGCCGCCTCCTCGGCGACGTCGGCGTTGCAGGCGACGACCGCGTATCCGCCGAGCTTCCGCGCGGCAAGGCGGCGGGCGTTCTCGAGCACCAGCTCGGCCTGGCCGCCGTCGGTGCCGCCGGCGAAGAGGACGATCTCGGGCCTCGCCGCCTCGAGCTCGTCCAGCTGCTCCTCGCTCAGGATGCCGGCCAGGACGGCTTCGACCCGCGCCCCCGCGTTCAGCGCCGCCTGCTGCGCCGCGGCCGCGGTCAGATCGGCGACCAGGCCGACCGCCGCGACCCGCAGCCCGCCGCCGGCGCTGGAGACCGCGAGCTCGTCGTCGATCGCGACCGAGCCGAGCGGCCCCCTGGCGGCCGCGAGCGCCGCCGCGTAGCCGTCCATCAGGTCGGTGCCGATGCTCGTCGGCGCCTCGGCCCGGGCCAGCAGCCGTCCCTCGGCCGGGTCGACCAGGCGGACCTTGGTGTAGGTGCTGCCGAAGTCCGCGAGCGCGACGACGCTCACGCGCAGTTCATGCGGCGACGCCGCCGGCGCGGCGCTCGGCCAACGCGTCGACGAGGCGGTCGATCGTCCCGGGCGTCGCGATCCCGTTGGCGTTGAGGTCGGCGCTGACGTCGATCGGGACGTCGGAGCCGGCGACGTCTTCGTTCAGCACGCCCCCCATGAAGACGGCCACTCCCCCGGCCCCCGTCGCGTTCAGCTCCTGCATCAGGCGCTGACCGAAGGCGCGGGCGACCCCGTTGTGGGTGGTGATCACGACCGCGTCGGCATCGGTCTCGATCACCGCCTTGACGATGTCCTCCGGGTCGCGGTTGACGCCGAAGTCGATCACCTCCGTGCCGACCGCCGTCAGCGTCGAGCTGAGCAGGAACTCGGCGAATTCGTGGACGTCGGTCGAGGTGACGAGCACCTTCATCCCGCGGATCGCCTCCTCTTCGCGGCGGCCGCGCAGCTCGACCAGCAGGCGCTCGCGCTCTTCCATCGTCTTCCTGACCAGGTCCGTTTCCAGCACCGGGCGGCGGCCGCGGGGGAACTCCCGGTCGGCCTCGCCGGCGCCGAACAGCTCCTCGCAACGGTTGGAGCCGAGGCGTTTGAGTACCAGCAGCAGCTGCGCCGGATCGCGGGTGTCGATCCCGGCTCCGGAGAGGCCGCCGATCGCGGCCTCGAAGAAGGCCCTGCCGCCGCGCACCAGCCGGTCGCGCATCGCCTCGATCTGGGCCCAGTCGACGACCGGCTCGACCATCGGCACGTAGTCCTCGAGCCGGCGGTTGATCGTTTGCACGGTCGCCACCTCCTGCCAGGTGGGGATCCGTTCGGTCTCGGTGACCGGGACGGCGATCGAGGCCGACCCGAGCCGGTAGCGCATGTCGACCATCTTGGTGAAGAGGAGATCGGTGTTGAGGACGGCCATGTTGGCGTCGAAATCGGGGGTGTTGCCGATCGTGTCGCCCTGGGTGTAGAGGAACGGAACCCGCTCCGGGTTGACGGCGTCGAGGGCGAGCGTCACCGCCGACTTGATCACCGGGTTCTGGGTCAGGCCGCCCCAGGAGGGCGAGTAGGCGGCGCCGATCAGCTCTTCGCTGATGTAGCGCTCGACCATCGCCCAGCCGACGTAGTTGGCGTAGTCGTGGAAGACGCCCGGGTAGCCGTCCTCGAGATAGGAGTCGAAGACGACGCCCTCGTCTTTGAAGGCCGCGAGCATTCCCGCCGCCTGCAGCACCTGCGTCGTCTGGTTGACGTCGTCGTCGTAGTAGGGCCAGCGCCAGGAGTACTGCGAGAGGACGCCGATCGAGGTGACCCCCGCCTGCAGCGCGTCGGCAGCGTTTTCGACCGAGCCCGGGCCGCCGATCGAGTTGTCGGCCGCCTCGGGCTCGATCGGCACCGTGTGCGCCAGCTCCCACCAGTCCTGCTCGGTCATCATCACCGGCCCGGTTTCCTGCGCGGCTTCGGCCCGTTTATCTTTCGGCAGGCCCATCCGCCGCTCGGCGATCAGGTTGAAGCGGTCGGGCGGCCGCACCCCGCGCGAGAGGGCGTCTTCGTAGATCGATCCGAGCGCCTCACGGGTTTCCGCCCAGGTCGGCAGGCCGATGTTCATGCAGGTGCAGGGGATCCCCGCGTCGCGCGCTTTTTCGCGCCACTCGCGCTCGGAGCCGACGCCCCTCTCCTCGCAGTAGGACGAGCGGGCGCGCTCGATTCCCCGGCCCATCGCTTTGCCTTCCTCGACCAGGTCCCGGCCGTCCGGGAGGTCGGGGGGCAGCAGCGCTGAGAGGTCGACGTCGATCTCGGTCACGCCGTAAAAGCTAGCCGCTGAACCAAGCCGCCGCGACAGGCTTTCACTACACAGGAGTTTTTAGAAGCAGGGCCGAGCCCAGTCGGAGGAGCGAGCCCCGCGGACGGGGCTCGCTCCAGATGCCCTCAGGCGCGGGTCTGCTCTTTCGCTTCCTGCGCGTTTTCCTCGGCGCTGTCCTTGAGCTCGGCGGCCTGCTCCTGACCGGCGTCCTTGGCGGTCTGCACGGCCTCCTGGCCGACTTCCTTGGCGCCTTCGACCGCCTGCTCGGCGACCTGGGTGGCGACCTCGCGACCGCGGTCGAGCGCCTCCTGGCCGGTTTCGGCCGCCGCTTCCTTCACCTGGTCGGCGACCGGGCCGACCTTTTCGTCCTCGACCTTGGTGCTCGGCAGGAGCATCCCGGCAAGGAAGCCGGCGGCGATCCCGCCAAGGGCGAGGCCGAGGGGGTTTTCCTGGGCGATCCCGACTGCCTGCTGGGCGCCCTCCCTCAGCTCCTGGCCATCCGGGGTCGCATCTCCAACCTTGTGGGAGGTGCCCTGGACCTGCTCGATCAGGCGCTCGCGCTTGTCCGAGATCGACTCCTTGACCCGGGTTTTGACGTCGGTCTTGTAGGCGAGTGCGTCGACGGTGTCGCCCATTTCGGCGCGCGTCTCTTCTATCTCCTCGCGGATTTGGCTTGGCTCTTGGCCCATCGCACATCCTCCTTAACGGTTTCGACGGTTTGCTCGGGGGCGGGTGGCATCCCCTTCTTGACTCGGTCCCTGCCGGCGACGGCGAGGACGGCGGCGATCGCGCCGTAGACGACGGCGACGATCAGCGCGGCAACCCAGAAATCCATCGCCTTGTCCAGCAGGGCGACGAACATCGCCGTCAGGACCCCCAGCGCCAGCAGGCCGATCACGGCGGCGCCGCCGAACATCCCGGCGCCTTCGCCCGCCACCTTGCCCTTCGCGCTCAGCTCGGCTTTGGCCAGCTCGATCTCCTTGCGCACCAGGGTGGTCGTCTGCTCCGAGAGCTGCTTGACGAGCTCGCCGGTCGAGTGCTGACGCAGCTCGTTGCTCTCCCCGTTCGCGGTGCTCATGGCGCTGCCGTGGGAGCGGGCGGCGCCGCGTTGGGTGCGAGAGCGGGGGTCGCCGGGGTTGCCACCGGCTCCACCGCCGCGCGACGGACCGGCTGCGGGCTCGTCCCGGGTGACCGGGTCGTCGCCCCGGCGCCGTTGCGCTGCTGGTAGCGGCCGCGGCTGGACGCCTTGAGGAAGCGAGCGGCGAGAACACCGACCGCGACGCCTCCGGCGAGCACGGCCCAGGGGCGCTGGCGGCCGAAGTCCTCGACGTCTTCCAGCATCTTGTCCGGCCCGTTCTCCTTCAGGTAGGAGCCGACCTTCTCGGTCTCCTCGGCAGCGCGGTCGGCGAGCTTCGCGGGGGTGTCCTTGCCCTGTTTGCGGAGCTCCTCTCCGACCGAGCGCAGATCGCCGGCCGTGCCGGTGACCCGCTCGCCGACCTGCGTCGAGCGGTCGTCGATCTGACTGCGAACGCTCTCCTGTGCCTTGCCCGCGGCCTCCTTCGCTTTCTCCTGCGCTTCGCCGGCGACTTCCTGCGCCTTGTCCTGCGCTTCGCCAACGGTTCCGTCAGCCATTTGTCTCCTCCAGTTTTGGGATACGTCGTATCCGCGCGCCAGAACGCCAGGCGTTCGAAGGCACGCTCTCTTTTGCTTTGGCCAGCGGCCCGGACCGAGGCTCGAGACCTCTCCACTCCGCTGGTTCGTGTTCCCCCGAGATCGGCCCGAACCTGGGCGAGACGGCGCGACTTCAGGGTCAGTGTGCGAGTACCCCTGGCCCATTCGGGCAAACCGCAGCCCGGCCTCTCCGGGGTGACAGCTTCGGGCCAGTGCGGCAGTCAGCCGTTGCGGGACGGGCGTCGCCGGGAGAGACGCGTGGCGCGATCTTCGGCCAGCAGGGTTTCGACCTCGTGCAGGAGGCTGTCCGAGGCGGCGCGGCCGGCCGCCGGCAGGGGTTGGACGGCCGGCCGCGTGCCTTGAGCCCCGGCGGGGGAAGCGCTCTCCCGGCCTGCTGACCGACGCTGGATGGGGCGAGGCGTCGGGGTTTTGCCGGAATCGAGCACGCAGAAGGACGATAGAGCGGCGCCGCCCGTTCCCGGGAAGGGTTGAGCCCGCCCTGCGACTAGTCCATCATCAGGCTCATGGCTTCCCAGGCGGAAAGTGGGTCCCATCGGCCATTCGATTCCTTCGATGGCATCGAGGCCCTGCTGAACGCGCTTCCGACGATGGCCGGCCACTGGGATCAGGACCTGATCAGCCAGCTGGTCGACCGGATCGAAGAGGAGATGGCCCACAGCCGCGCCCGGCTGGCCGACGCGGAGCGCGTCGCCCGGCTCGGCAGCTGGGAGTGGGACATCCCCAACAACCGCCTCTCCTGCTCGGACGGGCTCTTCGCCATCTACAAAATCGAGCCCGAGGATTTCGACGGCGCCTACGAACCCAGCAACACCAAACACGTTCACCCCGACGACCGCGAGCTGGTCGAATCGGAGATGAGGCAGGCCGTCGAGACCGGCACCCCGGTCGACTTCGAATACCGGATCATCCGCCCGGACGGCGGCGTCCGCCGCCTCCACAGCCGAGCGGAACTGATCGCCGACCCCGAGGGCAAGCCGCTGCGACTGACCGGCACCGCCCAGGACGTGACCGAGCTGCACGCGGCCGCCGAGGTCCTGCACCAGACGGCCAGTGACCTCGGTCGCCGGGCGGCCGAACTGCAGCGCGCGCCCGGGCCGGGCAACGACCTCGCCAACTCGCTCACCCCCCGCCAGGTCGAGATCCTCGCCCTCATCTCCCAAGGCCTCGGCAATACCGAGATCGCCTCCCGCCTCTACCTCTCCGAGAGCACCGTCAAATGGCACGTCCGCAAGATCCTGCGGGCGCTGGGAGTCTCGAACCGGGCCCAGGCGGTGGCGCGGTACCTCTCGGCGGCGCCACGCTAGATGGGGCAGCCTGGACTCGAACCAGGGACCGACGGATTATGAGTCCGCTGCTCTAACCAACTGAGCTACTGCCCCGCGGGGCGAGCGTACCGCGAGACCGGCGCTCAGGCGCTGAAGAGCTGGGCCAGGGAGCGGCCGACGTCCGGGGGCTCTTCTTCGCCCTTGGCGGCAGCGGCGGCGCCCTCGGCGAGGGCCTTGGCGGCGTCGGCGATCTGGTGGTCGCGGCCGCCGCGGATCGTGCCGGTCTTTTTCGCTTCGGCGAGGTCGGACTCCATCAGCCCGGCGAGCTCGGCGAGGCGGCGGAGGCCGACGACGCTTGCGGTTCCCTTGAGGGCGTGCGCTTCGGCCCGCATCGTCTCGAAGTCGGTGGTGGCGGTGGCGAGGCCGGCGGCGATCACGTCGCAGCGCCGCTTCGCCTCGTCAGCGAAGGACTGCAGCAGCTCCTCCTCGGTGGCGGCTTTGTCATTCATGGTGCGAGGGCCTTGTCGACTGCTTCGTGCATCAGCTTGAGCCCGAATGCTCCCTCAATCGCGTCCCTGACGACTCCCCGCCTGTCGATCGTGAACAGGTACGGCTCGCTCGGCAGGTGGAAAGCCCGCACCTGCGGCCGCACGCCCTGGGCGGGGTCGTTCTCGTTGTAGATCTCCATGTGGATGAAGGCCGCCTTGTCTCCGTATTCGTGCTTCGCCTGCTCCGCCACGTCGACGACGGGGCCGCAGACCCGACTCTGGCAGAACTGCGGGGTCGCAAACAAGAGCACGATCGGTTCTTTTCCCAGCGCTTCCGCGTAATCCACGCTGTTCTGGGTGTCGGGGGGGACGCGCGTCGTGATCTTCGACAGATCACCCCCGGCGTCCTGCGCGGTCGGCGTGTGGATCGACGGGGCGCGATCGCCCGGCCGCGGGATGCGGTGGAATTCGCCGACCACGGCGCTCGGCAACAGAGCCCCCAATAGTTCCCCGTCGTCCCTGAGGATCGCGGCGATACGCCACTCCCCTTCGCTGGGCAGGTCGAGCTGGGTCGAGTAGACGACCCGGGCGGCATCCGGGTCTTCGGCGGTGGTCTGCGACGCGAACCGTGGCTTGGTGGCGAGGGTTTCGATCGCGGCCGGGAAGGGGCCGACGGCCGGGCGGTCGAGCGCCTGTTCCTGGGCTTTGGCGAGCTGGCCGAGGTTGCCGGATTTCGATTTCGCCCCGGCCTTCACCTCCGGCACCTTCGTGTAGTAGAGGGCGACTTCGGCGTCGTCGATCGGACCTTGATCGCGATCGGCGACGCCGAACGAGTAGCGGTTCTCTCCCGGGTAGAACACGGTGGTCGCCGGAGAGATGACCAGTTCGGCCGGGTTGTCGGCGGCCTTCAGGACTTGGCGAAGGCTTCGACCCTTCGAGCTGGGGAACTCCGAGGCGGGCGGCGCCGGCCGGCTCTCGGCGCCTTCAGCGGCGGTGGAACTCGATTCGCTTCCGTCCGAGCCGCCCCCGCAACCGGCGAGAACCGCCCCCGTCGCGAGCAGGCAGAGCAGCGCTGGGGCGAGGCGGGGGGCGCGCATCGGCGGCATGTTATGGAGAGATAGGGTGGCCGGGGTTCTCGACGAGAAGGAGATGGAGATGGCTGAGCGAGCTGCACTTGTGACCGGAGCTTCGAGCGGGATCGGCCTCGCGATCGCCAGGACGCTCGGCGAAGAGGGCCACGCCCTGACCGTCTCCGCCCGCCGCCCGGAGAAGCTCGAGCAGGCCGCCGAGGGGCTGCGCGGCGAAGGCTTCGAGGTCGAGGCGATCCCGGCCAACATGGCCGAGGAGGACCATGTCGTCGCCATCTTCGCCGCCCACCGCCAGAAGTACGGCCGCCTCGACGTCCTCGTCAACAACGCCGGGGTCGGGATCGGGGCGCCGATGGAGGAAATCCAGACCAAGCACCTCGACATGCAGCTGGCGGTCAACCTGCGGGCGCTGATCCTCGGCACCCGCGAGGGGCTGCCGATGCTGAAGCAGGCCGGGGGCGAGCACGGCAAGGCGCTGATCGTCAACACCGCCTCGATCGCCGGTAAGAGCGGCCAGGCCTGGCTCTCGATCTACGCCGCGACCAAGGCCGCGGTGATCAACTTCACCCAGTCGACCCACCGCGAGACCGGCAACGCCGGGATCCAGTGCACGGCGCTGGCCCCCGGTTTCGTCGAGACGCCGATGACCGAGTTCGTCCAGGGCCAGATCCCGCCGGAGGAGATGATCCGCCCCGAGGACCTCGGCGAGGCGGTCCGCTTCCTGCTCCGCACCTCGCGTAACTGCCACGTGCCGGAGATTGTCTTTACGCGGCCGGGCGAGGGCCTCGACACCCCCTGACGGTCCTGGCGTGAGCGAGCGCCTGCGCATCCTGGTCGGAGCGTTCGGCGACGCCGGCCACGTCTTCCCGGCGATCGCGCTGGGCAAGGCCTTGGCCGGGCGCGGCCACGAGGTCGTGATCGAGACCTGGGAGGAGCGGCGGGCAGCCGTCGAGGGCGAGGGGCTCGGGTTCGCCGCGGCCGAGGAATACCGGATGTTCCCTCCCCCCGATCCGGAATCGGAGGAGGGGCAGCACGCCGCCGAGGCGGCGCTGGCGCTGCGGCCGCTGCTGGAGGACTTCCGCCCCCACGCCGTCGTCAGCGACATCCTCACCCTGGCCCCGAGCCTGGCGGCCGAGCCGGCGGGGATACCGCTCGCCACGCTGATTCCCCACATCTACCCGGTGGTCGAGCCCGGCCTGCCGTTCTTCGCGATCGGCCTGCGGCCGCCGCGGACGCGCCTGGGCAGGGCGATGTGGCGCACCGGTCACGACCGGGCGCTGAAAGTGGGGCTCGAGCAGGGGCGGCGGGACCTCAACATCCAGCGCGCCCGCCTCGATCTGCCGCCGCTCGACCGCTTCCACGGCGGCATCAGCCCCGACCTGGCGCTGGTCGCCACCTTCCCGCAGCTCGAGTACCCGCGGGACTGGCCGGCGGGCGTCGAGATCACCGGCCCGATGACCTTCGAGGTGCCGCACCCGGAGATCGAGCTGCCGCCCGGCGACGACCCACTCGTCCTCGTCGCCCCGAGCACCGCCCACGACTCCGAGAACCACCTGGTCCGCACCGCACTGGCCGCGCTGGCGGACGAGCCCGTCCGCGTCGTCGCGACGACCAACCGGGTGGCCCCGCAGCGGCCGATCGAGGTCCCCGCCAACGCCCGCCTGGTCGAATGGCTCAGCTACAGCCAGCTGATGCCGGCGGCCGCGGCGATCGTCTCCCACGGCGGCCACGGCACCGTCGCCCGCGCCCTCGGCGCCGGCACCCCCGTCCTCGTCTGCCCGATCATCGGCGACATGAGCGAGACCGCGATGCGGGTCGACTGGGCCGGCGCCGGCCTCTCGCTCCCCTGGCGCCTCTGCCGCCCGGCGCCGCTGCGCTGGGCGACCCGGCGCCTGCTGCACGAGCCGAGCTTCACCGCGAAGGCCGAGGAGATCGCGGCCTGGGGCCGGGCCAACGACGGTGCCGCGCGAGGCGCCGAACTGGTCGAGCGGCTGGCGCTGAAGAGGCTCGCCGCCGCCTAAGGAACTCCGGGGGTGGGACTCGAACCCACAACCCTTCGATTAACAGTCGAATGCTCTGCCGATTGAGCTACCCCGGACCGGAGCCGGGCGCTGCCCGGACCGCTCGGAATTTACCGACTCAGCTACCTACCCGCTCGGCGTGGGCGATTCGCTGGACCAGCGCCGCCCGTTCGCGGCTCAGCGCCGCACGGCGCTCGTAGTCGCCGCGCTCGCCCGCGGCGGCGATCTCGCCCTCGAGCCGGCGCTGCTCGAGCAGGAGGAAGTTCAGCTCCATCGCTTCGTGGGAGGCGGGTTCCTCGCGGGACAGGATCACCAGTTCGGCGATCAGCCCGGCGAGCTCGCCGTCATCGTGGGGAAGGTTGGAGGCGGGGTCCTCGGGATGCTCGCGCAGCCACGCGGCGGCCCGCTGGCCCATCGGTGAGAGGTGCGCCTCGTCCAGCCGCGCGAGGAACTCCTTCCCCTCGCTCGGCATCGCGATGCACATCGCCAGCAGCGACCGCTCGCGCCGTTCGCGCGAGGTCAGCTCGCCCTGGCGCCGCGGCTGGGCCGGCCTCGAGCCAGGGGCCGCTTCCCGCGGAGGTGGGGTCGGCTCACTTCCCCCGCTGGCCGGCGTCGCCGCCACCACCCTCCCCATCACCATCGCCGGGTCGAGGTCGAGCCGCTCGGCGACGCGGCGGACGAGATCTTCCCGCCCCGCCGTCTCCCCCATCCCGGCGAGGACCGGCGCGACCTCGGCCAGCGCCCGGTCGCGCTCGACCGGCGAGCCGACGTCGGTGCGGCCGAGGACGAGGCCGACCTGGAAGGCGACCAGCTCCTCGGCTCCCTTCAGGATCTCGCGGAACCGCTCGGGCCCCTCGGCGGCGGCCATCATCTCCGCTGGGTCCTCCCCGGCCGGCATCGCCGCCACCCGCAGCCGCATCCGGCGACCGGCGGCGACGCTCTGGGCCCGCAGCATCGCCTCCTGCCCGGCGGCGTCGGCGTCGAGCGCGAGCACGACCTCGTCGACCATCCCCGAGAGCGCCGCGACCTGCTCGCCGGTGATCGCCGTCCCCATCACCCCGACCGCCTCCTCGATCCCGGCCTGGTGCAGGGCGAGGACGTCGGTGTAGCCCTCGACGACGACGGCGCGGCCGGCTTTGGCGATCGCGGTTTTGCCCCGGTCGACGCCGTAGAGGATCTGGCTCTTGTGGAAGAACTCGGTCTCGGCCGTGTTGACGTACTTGGCCCCCTGGTCGGAGCGCATCGCCCGGCCGCCGAAGCCGAGCACGCGGCCGCGGCGGTCGCGGATCGGGAACATGATCCGCTCGCGGAAGCGGTCGTACTCGCCGCCGGTGCGGCCGCGCTGCACGAGCCCGACGCCGCGCATCTCCTCGACGCTGAACCCGGCCCGCTGGCCGCGGACCAGGAGCTTGTCCCAGGCGCTCGGCGCGTAGCCGACGTCGAAGTCCCGCAGCACCTCTTCACGCAGCCCGCGCCCGGCGAGGTAGTCGCGCGCCTTGCCCGCCTCCTCCGACTCCCAGAGGAAGCTGGAGTAGAAGGCGGCGGCACGGGCGAGCAGCTCCTCGAGGCGGCGGCGGCGCTGGCGTTTGGCCTCGGCGCGCGGGTCCTCCTGCTCGCGCTCGAGCTCGACCCCGTAGCGGTCGGCGAGCAGCTCGACCGCCTCAGCGAAGTTGAGCCCGTCCTTCTCCTCGACGAACTTGATCACGTCGCCGCCGACTCCGCAGCCGAAGCAGTGGTAGAGCTTTTCCTGCGGCTCGACCGAGAACGAGGGAGAGCGCTCGTCGTGGAACGGGCAGAGCCCCATGTAGTGGGCGCCCTGGCGGCGCAGGTCGGTGTGGGCGGAGACGACCTCGACGATGTCGGCCGCCTGCTTGACCCGCTCGACGCTCTCGGAGGAGATCAGCGCCATCAGAACCGCGACTCTTCCGGGACGGTCAGCTCGGTGAACTTGGCGATGCAGAAGCGGTCGGTCATCCCGGCGATGTAATCAGCCACGCGCTGGCAGTCGCTCGCACCCGGGTCGCGGCTCGGGGCTTCGCCGGGGTGCTCGAGGTAGTGGTCGAAGAGACCCCGCATGGTGTGCTGGACGCGCACGTGCTCGCTGCGCGCCTCGGGGCCGAGGTAGACGCGGTCGAACATGAACTTGCGCAGGCGCAGCATCGCGCCGCCGACCTCGCGCCCCTGCGAGATCTCCCCGGCGCCGGTGGAGTGGTCGACGATGTCGCGGACCAGGGTGTCGATCCGCTGCGACCCGGTCGGGCCGAGAAGCTCGATCTCCTCCGCCGGCAGGTCCTCAGGCCGCAGGATCCCGGCCCGCAGGGCGTCGTCGATGTCGTGGTTGATGTAGGCGACGCGGTCGACCAGCTTGACGATCTGGCCCTCGAGCGTCGCCGGCCTGCGCGAGCCGGTGTGGTTGAGGATCCCGTCCCGCACCTGCTCGGTCAGGTTCAGCCCTTCGCCCTCGCGCTCGAGCACGTCGACGACCCGCAGCGAGTGCTCGTTGTGGCGGAAGCCGCCGCCGCAGCGCTCCGCCAGCGCCGCGTCGAGCGCTTCCTCGCCGGCGTGGCCGAAGGGCGGGTGGCCGAGGTCGTGCCCGAGCCCGATCGCCTCGGTCAGGTCCTCGTTGAGACGCAGGGCGCGGGCGACGGTGCGGGCGATCCCGCAGGCCTCCAGCGTGTGGGTGAGGCGGGTCCGGTAGTGGTCGCCCTCGGGGGCGACGAAGACCTGGGTCTTGTGCTTCAGCCGCCGGAACGACTTCGAGTGCACGATCCGGTCGCGGTCGCGCTGGAACGGCGTCCGCAGTGGGCTGTTCTCCTCCTCGCGCCGGCGCCGGGCGGGATAGGACCGGGTCGCCTCCGGCGCCAGGAACTCCTCCTCCCAAGCGGCGATCCGGTCTTCGAAGGTGGCGGTGGCGGGCACAGCCCGAGTCTAAGCGGCGGCGCGAAGCTGCACGTGCGCGTGGTGCTCGAGCGTCTCCCCCACGGCCCGCTCGCACTGGCGCAGCGCGGGCAACTCCGCTTCCGGCGCCTCGCTGAGCGGCTTCGCCAGGGACTCGACCATGAACCGGTGCGCCTCCTCGCCGAGCGGGAAGGCGCCCGCTTCGCAGCCGGCGCAGACGACTCCCCCGGCGGCGCCGGAGAAGCCGACCAGGTGCTCGGCCTCCCCGCAGTGCGCGCAGGAGGCGAGCTCGGGCGAGAAGCCGGCGACGAGCGCCAGCTTGATCCGAAAGGAGAGGGCGGTCTCCAGGGCGGTGGCACGGGGCTCGGCAGGGTCGTCGAGCAGGGCCAGGTAGCGGCAGAGGAGGTTGTAGGCCGGCGGATTCGGCTCGGCGGAGTCGAGCAGGCGGAGCACCGCGTCGCAGGCGCGGGCCCCGGCGGTCAGCGCCGGGCCGGAGGAGCGCAGCCGCGGGTAGCCGTCGACGGTGGTGGCGCTGGTCACCGTCAGCAGCTCGCCGCGGCCTTCGTGCAGGACCAGGTCGAGCCGGAAGAACGGCTCCAAGCGACCGCCGAACCGGGATCGGGGTTTGCGCGCCCCCTTGGCGATAGCCCCGATCCGGCCGCGGCTCTTGGAGTAGAGGTGGAGGATGCGATCAGCCTCGCCGTAGCGAATGCTGCGCAGGACAACCGCCTCGGTCTTGACCGTGGTTCCGGCCACGAAACCAAAGATGACCGACGGATCGGACGGAACTAGGAGCGGGCCCGTTTCCGTTTCGGCCGGCGCCGCAGACGCACCTGGCAGTTCGGGCAAAAGTAAGTGCTGCGACCGCCGACGACGATGCGGGAGATCGTCCCGCCGCAGCGCGTGCAGTCCTCCCCCTCGCGAGTGTGGACGAGGAACTCGTCCTGCATCGACCCCTTCTCGCCGCGGGCGTCGCGGTAGTCGTCGATCGAGGAGCCGCCGGCGTCGATCCCGGCCTCCAGCGCCGCGATCACGGCGTTGCGCAAGGCATCGACGTGCTCGGGCTTCATCGAGCCGGCGGGCGAGAGCGGGTGCAGCTCGGCGCGGAAGAGCGCCTCGTCGGCGTAGATGTTGCCGACCCCGGCGACCTTCGACTGGTCGAGCAGGAACGACTTCAGCGGCGCCGTCCGCCCCGCCGCCATCTCACCCAGCGCCGCCGGAGTGAACTCCGGCGAGAACGGCTCGACCCCGAGCTTGGCGAAACGCTCGGCGAGCTGATCGTCGTCCTTCATCAGAAAGGCCTCGCCGAACCGCCGCGGGTCGGTGAACCAGAGCTCCCGTCCGTCGTCGAGGACGAAGCGCGCCCGCAGGTGCCGTTCCTCGGTCGAGCGCTCGCTCTCGTAGAGCCGCCGCCCCTCGGAGGGGTCGATCGCCTCGTCTCCGTCGCGAAGGATCAGGTTGCCGGTCATCCGCAGGTGCATGACCAGGGTGCGGCCGCCGTCGAGCTCCATGAGGATGTACTTGCCGCGGCGGCCGAGGTGCTCGATCTTCGCCCCGTCCACGGCGGCTCCCAGCCGCTCCGGCGGAACCGGCCGGGACCAGCGCCCGTCGAGCACTTCCAGGCGCTCGATCCGGTGGCCTTCGACCTCCGGCTCGAGCTGCCGAACGACGGTCTCCACCTCCGGCAGCTCGGGCATGCCCCGAGTTCTACTCGATGACGGGGGCCTACTCGCTGGCGCGGGGGTGGGCCGAGAAGTAGACCTCCTTGAGCCGGTCGCCCGAGAGGTGCGTGTACATCTGCGTGGTCGAGATGTCGGCGTGGCCCAGCATCTCCTGGACGGCGCGCAGGTCGCAGCCGCCGGCGAGCAGATGGGTGGCGAAGCTGTGGCGCAGCGTGTGCGGGCTCATCTTGCCGGCGAGACCGGCGTCGCGGGCGTGGCGCTGGACGATCTTGTAGAGGCCCTGGCGGGTCAGCGGCCCGCCGCGGAAGTTGACGAAGAGCTTCGCCTCGTGGCGGTCGCCGATCAGCTTCGGGCGGCCGCCGCGAAGGTAGCCGGCGATCGCCGCGATCGCCTGGCGGCCGAGCGGCACCAGCCGCTCCTTCGAGCCCTTGCCGCGGGCGCGGAGAAATCCCTCGCGCAGCTCGACGTCGCCCAGCTCCAGCCCGATCGTCTCCGAGGCGCGCAGGCCGCAGGCGTACATCACCTCGAGCAGCGCCCGGTCGCGAAGCGCCGTCGGCTCGCTTCCCTGCGGCGAGGCGAGCAGCTTCTGCACCTCGGAGTAGTTGAGGACGTGCGGCAGTTTCTTCGCCCGGCGGGGCGCGCTGAGCGCCGCGGTCGGGTCGTCGCCGATCAGCTCGTCGCGACGCAGGTGCTTGTAGAAGGAGCGCAGGCAGGCGGCCTTGCGGTGGATCGTCGCCGCCGAGCAGGCCGGCCGCCCCTCCCCCGTCGCGAGCTCGGCGAGGAAGTCGGCGACGTCGGCGGCGCTGGCCTGCAGCGCGTCGCGCTCGTGGGCCGAGAGGTACTCCCCGTACTGGAAGAGATCGGTGCGGTAGGCGTTCAGCGTGTTGCGCGAGAGGCCCCGCTCCAGCTCCAGATAGGAGAGGAAGTCGAGGACCAGGGACTCGAAGCGGGCGTCGGCTCCGGGCTTGGCGGGAGCGGAGGGTGCCTGGGGCTTGATCGCGACCGCCATGGCCGCTGTTTCTGGCTGGGCCGCTACAACCCTTGGCCCGCAAGGGACCGTGCGAGGAAGGTGCCCGCGGCGAGCGGGGCGGCGAAGAAGAGTGGGTCGTCAGTCAAGTCGCGACCCATGGTCCTGGTCGGCAGGCCCGATGCCGCATACCCGTCGAGGTCGGGCGCGAGGAAGTGCGAGCGGTGCTGGCCGCCCGCAAGCGGCTCGGCGAGCCCCTGCGCTTCGTCGGGGAAGGCGACGTCCACCGGCGCCAGGAGGAGATCCAGAACGGTGCGGGTGTGGTGGCTGAGGCCGCGGTGGCGGTCGCGGGGGTCGGAGCTGGACATGCGGGGTGAGATCACGGTGGGGTTACCAAGACTCAGCGCGGCGTGGGCGCTGTCGAGTGCGGCCATGCCGCCGTGGCCGTAGGCCGTGTCGGAGCCGATGATCCCCGGCCCGGGACCGACCAGCGCGGCGTCCCAGCCGAGCGCGGCGGCGGCGTCGAGGGCGCCGACGGTGCTGAGTGCCTCGTGCTCGCCGCCATAGGCCGGAGCGGCGGTGACGTGGCCGGCGAGGAGGTCTCGCTCGCGCAGCGCTTTCACGTCACGCGAGAGCGATCCCGGCAGCGCGCCGCCTCCCGTCTGGACGTAGCCGACCCGCAACCCCGGCGCCGCCTGGGCCGCCGCCCAGGCTGCAGGCGCGAGATGCCCGTGCAGAGGCAGGACGAGCACGCTCAGCGGTGCGCCTTTTGACCGCATACCGGACATAAGGCGCACCGATTGCTCCTCCGCGGGCTCGACCGGGTGCTGGAGCGAGGTGTAGTTGAGCTTGATCACGTGGGCGTCGCCATCCGCGCCGCCTTCGAGGCCGCGGGTGAGGTTGACGTGGACGACGTCGAAGCCGCCGGAGCCGAGCTTCAGGTCGAGGGCTGCGACGTTGACGACGACCTCGTCGCCCTCGCGCATCTCCCCCAGCATCGCCTCGTCGGCCCAGGCGCGCCGGCGCTCGCCGCCGACCTCGACCTCGAGCGGATCGGCCGAGACGACGACGCCGCGGCGCAGCTTCAGCCGCCCTCCCATTACTTGGCCGCGGCGGCGACGATCCGCTCGCAGACCTCGAGCATCTTGTCGAGGCTGCCCGCCGGGACCATCTCGTCGGAGGTGTGGACGGCGTCGGTCCCGTTCGAGAGCAGGATGCAGTCGAACCCGTCGCGGCGGAAGACGTTGGCGTCGCTGCCGCCGCCGATCGCCACCTGCCGCGGGTCGAGGCCGGCTCCCCGCAGTCCCGCCTCGGCCAGGGCCAGCGCCGCCGAGTCCTTCGGCACCTCGTAGCCGCGGAAGAGCTCTTCGATCCGCACGTCGACGTCGCAGCCGTGCTCGCTCGCGCCCCAGGCGCAGGCGTCGGCGATCTTGCCGGCCACCTCCGCCGCCCGCTCGGAGTCGAGGCTGCGCGCCTCGGCGTGGATCGAGCAGTGGCCGGGGACGACGTTGCCCGAGGTCCCGCCCCGGATCAGGCCGACGTTCGCCGTCGTCGCCTCGTCGAGCCGGCCGACCTCCATGCGGCTGATCGCCGCCGCGGCGGCGGCGATCGCGCTGCTGCCGTCCTCGGGCCGGATCCCGGCGTGCGCCTCGACCCCGATGAAGTCGGCGAGGATCTTCTGCTGCGTCGGCGTCGAGGTGATCACCTCGCCGACCGGACCGGCGTGGTCGAGGACGAAGCCGGCGCGCGAGCGCAGCCGCGAGGCGTCGAACGCTTTCGCCCCGCGCAGTCCCTGCTCCTCGGCGACCGTCAGGACCAGCTCGATACCGACCGGGCCGGGCCGTTCGACGTGCCGCGCGATCAGCTCCATGAACACAGCGACGGCGGCCTTGTTGTCGGCGCCGAGGATCGTCTCGCCGCGGCTGCGGAAGACGCCGTCGTCGTTGACCACCTCGACCTGCCCCTTGTGGGGGACGGTGTCGACGTGGGCGCAGAACATCAGCGACTCCTCGCCGCTGCCGGCCGAGCGGGCGATCAGGTTGCCGGCGCCGGCTTCCGCCGGCCCGGCGGCGTCGTCCTCCTCGACCTCCAGCCCCATCGCCCGCAGCTCGGCGGCGAGGGTGTCGGCGATCTCCCGCTCCTCCCCCGTCGGGCTGCGAACCTCGCAGTAGCGAACGAACCGCTCGTGCAGTCGGGAACCCTCCACGGGCGAAAGGCTAACTGGGAAGGGTGCGGGGGCGCTGGAGGGCTTGGTGAAACCCGTGTGTGCGCCTGGCGAGCGCCGGACCAAGCGGGGCAAGGACGCAGGGAGGCCGAATAGCAGCGCTATTTGGCCGACTGAGGACGCCGCACCGCGCAGTGTCCGCCGCCGCCAGGCGTGCGCGGGGGTTTTGCCATGCCCTCCTAGGCGGAGCGGCGCAGGCTGGCGTCGTCCTCGACGCTCTCAGGCTCCGCGGCCGCCTCGACCTCGCCGCCCTCGGCAGGACGTTCGCCGGCTTGAGCAGCGGCGGCGCCGACGAACTCGCGGAAGAGCGGCTCGGGGCGGTTGGGCCGGGAGTTGAACTCCGGGTGGTACTGGGAGGCGACGAAGAACGGGTGATCGTGCAGCTCGACCATCTCGACCAGGCGCTCGTCGGGCGAGGTGCCGCCGCAGACCAGGCCCTCGTCTTCGAGCCGGCGCCGCAGCTGGTTGTTGACCTCGTAGCGATGGCGGTGGCGCTTGTAGATGACGGCCTCGCCGAAGATTTCGCGGGCTTTGGTGCCCTCGTGCAGTTTCACCGGGTCGGCGCCGAGCCTCATCGTCCCGCCCATGTCCGAGACCTCCTTCTGCTCCGGCAGCAGGTCGACGACCGGGAACGGCGTCTCGGGGTCGAACTCGGCGGAGTTGGCGCCGTCCATGCCGGCGACGTGGCGGGCGAACTCGACGACGGCGATCTGCATCCCGAGGCAGATCCCCAGGTAGGGGATCGATTTCTCGCG
>Ga0268266_10000602_pt1 | contig 49209 bp, 38 predicted proteins | sample KBSS13metaG_FD_190356 | JGI IMG/M metagenome (GOLD analysis project Ga0268266, IMG submission 190356) | Switchgrass rhizosphere microbial communities from Kellogg Biological Station, Michigan, USA - KBS S1-3 metaG (SPAdes) (version 2) | ecosystem: Host-associated > Plants > Roots > Rhizosphere...
GCGGTGGGCGGGCTGAGCGCCGGCGCGCCGGTGGCGCCGCAATCGTACCGGGTGACTTGGGTGCATTTGCCAGACGTGCCGGTGCTGGTTTGACCATAGGCGCCGCAGAGAAAGTGTCGATCGGCATAATCGGCAGTGCGGTCGTCGCCGGTCTCGAGCCAAAAGCACTCCCCGTCATCGGCGACAAGCTGTTTGACGTTGCCCCAGATGTGACCCGTCGTTTGGTTGGACCAGTCAGCCACCTCCGCAAGCAAGTAAGAATTCACGCGTCCGACGATCGCCGGCACACCCGACGCAAGTCCGTTGGCTGACCAATCGGGCTCGTAGCGTCGCTTGACGATTCGCTCGTAAGGCGACATCGCTTGCAACAAGTACTGAAACGGCGACTCTTCCACGATTGACACGACCTGGTCTGCATACGCGCCAGCTTCGCCGGTCAGGTTCAGCCCCCCGGCGCCGAGATCGGTTTGAGTTCCCGCTTCGTTCAGCCGCCAGCCGGCAACGACGTCGGTGAGCCCGAGCGCTGCAAAGTCGCTGAACGACTTCATCGCGCCACCGGCGTAAACCGATTGTCGCGCGGTTGCGCCGCGAACTCCGTTCCAGAGGTAGACATCACTCATGCGGCCGTTCACGCAGCCGGTTGTAAACGCCGGCCAGCCGCGGCCGACGTTAAACTCCGTGGACCCGATCTGCAGGTTTGCCGGCAGCGTGGTTGCGGTCGGGCTGACCATCGCCATGGCAATATTGTTGACCCACAGTTTGAATTTTCCGTTGTCGTTGCCCTGAGATCCGTCGTATTCGCCCCAAAAGTGATAGGGCTCGCCCGTCACAAAGCTGATCGACGAATCACCGCTATTGAACGATACGGTGACGAACGTGCTAGCCCCGGTCCAGACGTAGGCGTCGATTCGCCTGCCCGTGCCGGCTGCCATGCGGAGCAGCCAGCTCGCGCCGGTCGTTCCATCGGTGAACTTGCCGATCAGCGTCTGGCCGTCAAATAGCGTGGCAAACTCGATCACAAAGCTGAATGTGAATTTGGTGAAGCCGGCGCCGCCAGAATCGCGAAAGCCAAGCACGTTCAGGTTCGCCGTGCTGGCTCGCGTCAGGTACTGATTCTGGGTCGTGTCCAACGTGGCGACGCGGCGCAACGTAAAGCGGTCCGTGTGCGAAGCATCGATATATCCGTACTGCCGACTTCGAAACGCGGCCGGACCAAACCTGCGCATCGCAACCATGCCGGGAACGCGCGTCAGCGAAGGGGCCGGAAACAACGGTCGTTTTCTCATGTGTATGTGCGATCCCAACGCGCGGGATCGTCCTTTTCAGCTAGCGGGCAATTGAAATTCGAGGCCGAATGGAAATCATCGTGCAGGCAGTGACAACGCAATTCGTTTGTTGAATTGCCCGCGGTTCAAGCGAGCAACGCGAGCGCACTATCAACTCCAGCGGCGTTTAGCCGCTGCACAGCCCGCCGGGGCTTCCCGGCTCAGGACACTCGCATGATTTGTGCTAGTGCGTAGTACGGTGGAATGTGATTCGCCGGCAGTAGCTGATGGTCATCCACCACGAGATGATGGTGATGCAAATTAAAATGCCCGGCGTCTTCGTCGCCGTAGTTCGTCTCGTCAACAATCCACAGCCCGTTGGCCAGCGAGGCGATCGGCACAGTGTGATTGTGCGGATCCGGGGCAACGTGCGCGTCGAGCGACAGTTCCAGATCGCTGAACAAGTGCCGATGACCGTCGCTGCTCTCGGTGGCGGTGAAATATCCGATCGAAATCGATCCGCTGATTTCATGGCGGTGACCTTGCGCGCCGCCGGCAATGTCGTCGTTTTCGGCCGTGTGTGCGGCGTACGGATTGTACGTAGCGCCGTCCTGCCCTGATTGCCCTGGTGACCTGCCCCCACCAACGACTCCAGTGTCTAACTTAGAGTTTCTTGCTTTTGTTCTTCAGCCGTGGTCTGCGGCTGGAGCGCAGCGGAAGGTGCAGACCACGGCTGAATCGCCTCCGGCGCCGGGGGCCGGTAGCCTAACGAGCTGAGGCAGTTCTTTGTGAACCATCTCGACGCTTTTAGCGCGAATCTTTTCCACCTCCAACGTGACCTTCACGTCGCGAATGTCGTGTTCCACATCGTAGCGACGCCGATACCGCGCGGCCGCTTGAATGCTGTCTACAGCGAGCGTCGTGACCAGATACAATGATTCGCCGTCCTCCTCCACGGCATGGAGTTCGACGTCCAAGCACGCGTCAGCCGGCAGATCAGAATTGTTCCGACGCGCTTTTGGCGAGGGAACCCAATGCAATCGGTAGCGGGCGCCGCGATCCGTCTGCTCAAGCTGTTCGCACTGTCCTAACATCGCTGCGAAGCGCTGTTTTGACAGCCGAAACAGCACGGACTGGCCGGCCTGAACCATGGCGTAAACCACGCTGAAAATGCCAAAACCCGCATCCGCCAGCACCAGCGAGCCGACCGGAATTCGCCGGGCCATGGCCATCGCCTGTCGCGCTTCGGAGGTGTTGTCGTTGCCGTACATCGCGCCCCATTCGGGGATCAACGCACAACCACTTTCGAGTTCGTGCGCCACGGTCAACAGCATCACCGGCCAGACCGTTTTGCCAATTGATTGGTGGCAGGCGGATAGACTTCGCACAGCGCACTGGTGGGCGCGAGGGTGGTGGTCGTGGCGTCGAGAATGTAGGTGCGTCGACCTTCCATCCCAACCGGCGTGCGCTCGATCAAAGTCTGGCTGACGCACTCGGCAAAATGCTGCACTGTCGACAGTGGCAATCGCTGCCGAGCTTGACTGTAAGCGCCCGAGTTCTTGGAGAGCGTCGCTTCGCGGACTCGCTTGTTGTTCGGCAGCAGACCTTGGCTCTGGCTCACCACATCCTTGATCACGGCGTTCAAAGACGCGCCGCCGCCGAGCCGCTGAAGCGTGAGCATCCACAGCGTGACGAGCGTCGTATAAACCGTCGCCGGCGAAATGCCGAGATCGTAAAGCCGCAAGTCATCAGCGCGGATCACGCGATGCAACAGTTCAACTGCCGCATGCAACTCGGACTCGGTCTGCGGTGTCTGCAAAAGCGTCATCGGAGATACCTGACATTTTGGCGCCAATCGGCAAAATGTCACCCCAACTGCGCAAATCTCATGCCGCGCGCCGCTTTCGACCCGCCATCAAGTGAGCCGCCCGGCGCTAGCCGCGGGTTCTTCATACCACGCGACATCAAGATTCATGTCACGCACGGGGTGCGTGACCTGCTAGCGCGTCGCGCCTTCGCCTGGTTGTTGGGCCAATCCGCCGGCGCCGCCCCCTTCGTAGACACTGAACTCTGCATACACCGGAAAATGGTCCGAGACCTCCAGTGCTTCGGCCATTGGCAGGTTGTATTCCTTCATCAGGTTCAACACGCCTGAGCGACCAGTGAACTCGGTCGTCGCGCGGCGATCGAAAATGATATTGTCGTACAGCTTGGTGCCACGCGTGTTCGACGGCTGCTTGGTGATCGCCGCCGCCAGGTAGGGCATCTGGCCAAGCTCGCCCAAGTGGGCGTCGTCGGTGTTCAGGTCGCCCAACAGGATGATGTCGTCCTCGTGTTGTCCGTCGTCGCGGACGGCGCGATAGACATCATCGAGCGCATCCATTTCCGACTTCACTTCGTCGGGATCGGTATGGATGTTGATCAGCGTGAAGGTAAAGGCCTGCGCCGCCGGCGGCCCGCGAACCGTAAAGCCGGCCACGAGTGGCTCGCGATGGAGCCGATCATCGGGGTCTTCGACCGTGTAGACACTGCTGGCGTGCAGTTCGACACTAGCGCGATTGTAAATGAAGGCGTATTGTTCCTTGCTACTGGTTCGACCCAATCTTGGGCCGAGCACATAATCGTACGTGCCTCCCTTTGAGTTGATCATCGCGATGAACTTGGGGAGCACATCTTGAGACGTGGCGCGGACTTCTTGCACAGCGACGACGTCGAAGCGGCGTATCGTGTCGGCCAGGACGGCCATCACATTCGCCTTCGCCAGTTTGCTCTCGCCGAAGACTTGGATGTTGAACGACGCCACGCGAATCGTCGGCCCGGTGCGCGCTACGGGTGGCGCGTCGACTTGCTGCGGCACGACCTGGGGACCCACGACCTGGCCCGCTACGGCGCCACGCGGCGTCACGCGCAATTGATCAAGTCCGTGAACTTCGTAATTGCGAAAGAACCAGACGCCGCCGCCAACCAGCGCCATCGATAACAGCAACGAAAGTTTGCGCACGACGGGGCCCCTCCATGGGCAGTAAAAACAGCCGTCCAGACGCGGCGGAGCAAAGTGTCCGGCGCCCTCTCTGCACGACATTGCGAAAAACAAAGGTGGGGCAGGATAGCGACCCGCTGGCAGAGGCTCCAGGCCAGTTCCATTGGCCGTGTTGCTAGCGACGCAGGCGCCTTTCGATTGCGCGTAGCGCAGGATTTCCGCGCCGGCAATCAACTTCCCAGCCTGCCGCCGCCGAAAGAGATTACCAGGCAACTTGATTTTGCCGATCCTGACATCTAGGATTGGTCGCGGACAAGGACGCTAGCAGCGCGACGGGCGAAGGCCTGAGCACTGGTCTCCCCGAGCTCAGGTCTCCCCGAGACTGGACTGGCCGCGACGGCGCTCAAGTGTCTTTCAAGGAAAGCAATCGGATGATGTCCACTCGATTTCAAATCGTTCGGCGCCCGTCGGCTCGATACGGCTGCTGTTGTTGTCGCTGTACGAGCTGAGCTAACCTCGGTTGGCAGTGAGTCTCGCCGCGGTTTCCTTCGTACTTTCCTTTCCTGCATCGTGTCTCGCTCCGTTTGCCTGATCTGTCGCGCGCAATTGCGTCACGGGTCGCTCGGAGCCAATGTCTTCTGGGAGTGATTGGCTATGGCTTCTGATTTTCAGCTCAAGGAACAACTTCCCGATCTGACTCAGGACATTGTCGATACCTACACGCAGGTCGGCACGATCAATCACCTCGGGCATTGCCCGCTGCCGAACTACGAAGTCGTCATCCAGTGCATCCACGATCTGCAAGAGATTCTGTTTCCAGGCTACCGGCAGCAAGAAGGTTTGCACCTGGGCAACGTAGCGTACTACGTTGGCGCGCTCGTCGATGGTTTGCACGATAAGTTGACGACACAAATCGGCCGCGCGCTAAGGCACGACGCCGGCGTCCCTTGCCATAGCGAAGGCGAAACAGATTACGAAGCGCTCGGTCAGGCCAAGGCCGTGCAGTTCTTGAAACAGATTCCTGAAGTCCGCAAGATCCTGGCGCTCGACGTTCGCGCGGCGTACGAAGGAGATCCGGCGGTCAAGAGTCCGGATGAAGTCATTTTTTGCTATCCGGGTTTGGTCGCAGTGACGGTCTACCGATTGGCGAATGTGCTGCATCGGCTCGAGGTGCCACTGATCCCGCGAATGATGACCGAATGGGCCCATAGCAAGACCGGCATTGATATTCATCCCGGCGCCACGATCGGGCGGCATTTCTTCATCGATCACGGCACCGGTGTTGTGATTGGCGAGACGTGCGAGATCGGCGATCACGTCAAGCTCTATCAGGGCGTAACGCTTGGCGCGCTCAGCTTCCCGACCGATAGCGATGGGAACATCATGCGAGGCAACAAGCGTCATCCGACGATCGAAGATCACGTGATCATCTACGCCAACGCCACTGTGCTGGGTGGGCAGACGGTGATCGGCGAGCAGTCCGTCGTGGGATCAAGCGTGTGGCTGACGCACACCGTGGCGCCGCGCACGACCGTGATGATCGACAAGCCACGCTTGAAAATCCGCGGCGAGCACATCGACGAGCTCGAGGACGTGCCGAACTATCAGATTTGATCGCTGCTTCAATTCCGTCCCGTAGGTCACGCACTCTGTGCGTGACAAGAACTCGCGATCAACATCTCATCTCGAGGCGCGTGTCACGCACGGGGCATGTGACCTACCAAAATCGCCCTCCTTGAGCGACCTTCTAAGGCGCGGCGCTTCCCGCCGGCGTTTGACTTGCCGCCGCTGGCTTCTAGAATGCGATGGCGCCCCTAGTACGTAGGCGCAGTCCGTGGGGTGTGGCGGAGTTTTTCCATCGCTGCTCTTGCCGGAGAGGCGGCCGCAATGTCCCAATCCAATTCATCGCAATTTACTGCCGCGGCGAAGCCTGCTCGGCGGTTGTTGACGGCGCTGCCACTTTATAATGAGGTCAAGCACGTCATCGACGTCCTGGCCGAGGTGCGCCGCTACTCGCCTGAGATTCTGGTCGTCGATGACGGATCGACCGACGGCAGTTCCGAGTTGCTCGCCAAAGAGATGGCCGAGGGCCGTTTGACTGGCGGCGGCATTCATGTCGTGCGACACGAGCGCAACCGCGGCTACGGCGCAGCGCTCAAGAGCGCCTTTGAGTTCTCATTGCAAAACAAGTACGACGTGCTGGTCACGATCGATTGCGATGGCCAGCACCAGCCGCGAATGATTCCCACGTTTTTCGAAGCGTGCGCAGGCTACGACATGGTCTCTGGCAGCCGTTACCTGGCGCCACTTTCGGGCGATAGCCAGCCGCCGGCGGATCGCCTGAAGATCAATCGGCTCCTCACTGCCCGATTGAACTCCGATTGTAAGAAATTGAATCCAGATTGGGACGTGGAACTGACTGACGCCTTTTGCGGCTTCAAGGCCTATTGCGTCGGGGCCCTGGCCGATCTCGACCTCAGCGACCAAGGCTACGCGATGCCGCTCGAATTGTGGGTGCAGGCCGCGGCCATGAAGTGGCGCATCCGCGAATTGGCGGTGCCGCTGATTTATCTGGACCTCGCGCGCAGCTTTGGCGGAGCGCTCGATGACGCCGACACGCGACTAGCGCATTATGGGCGGGTGCTCGACGCCGCCATCGCCAAGGTCCACCAGCGTCCCGCCGCGCCACGACGACAATTGTGTGGAGAGCGCGCCGGATGAGCGCTGGCCAAGGCTTGCCTCCGAACGGATCGCCTGGGCAGGGGCGAGCGAACCAGGGATTGCCAGGGCATAAGCGGCTGCGCGCTCCGCGCGAACATGGCTCGGTGCTGATCGATCCGCCGCTGGCCGACGTTCCACGGATGGTTGCCGTCAATCAGCAGCGCCGCGCCGCGCTCGACTATCAAGCCCACGGTCGCTCGCTCGCAGAGCTTGCCGAGCGCGGAAGAGCGGATCTTGTGGCCGCTGCGCGCCGCTATACCAGCGCGTATCGAACGATCGACGAGTCCTCGTCCACAGACCGGCTCTTTCTGGCAGGGCATCAGCCGGAGCTGTTTCATCCGGGCGTCTGGTTCAAGAACTTTGTGTTGAGCGGATTGGCGCGCGGCGGCCGTGCGACGGCCGTCAATTTGGTCATCGATAGCGACACGATCAAGCACGTAGCGGTGCGCGTGCCAGGCGGATCGGCGTCAGCGCCCGTCGTCGAGTCGACGCCGTTCGATTCATCGGCCGATGAGATTCCGTTCGAAGAGCGCGAGATTGAAGACCGCTGCCTGTTCAACTCGTTTGGCCAGCGAGCCGGTGACACGCTGCGTCCGTTGGTCAGCCATCCGCTGTTGAGTAAATTCTGGCCGATCGCGCGAGCACGGGCTCAAGTCACGCCAAACCTGGGCGAGTGTCTTTCCCAGGCGCGGCATGTGCTCGAAGGAGAATGGGGCCTGTCCACGCTGGAGCTACCGCAAAGCCAGGTCTGTGCGCTGGAGTCGTTTCACTGGTTTACGGTCCATCTCCTCTCGGAACTACCCCGGCTGCGCGACGTTTACAATGCCGCGATTGACGCCTATCGCGTGGCCAATCGGGTCCGCAGCGCCAACCATCCGGCGCCCAATCTGGCCGAAGATGGCGAATGGATCGAGGCGCCTTTCTGGCTCTGGAGCACGGCCAGTCCAAGGCGTCGCCGGCTGTTCGTCCGCCGTCAGGGCGACCGGCTGACACTCTCGAACCGCCGCCGGATCGAGTTCGATTTACCGCTCACGCCGGGCGACGCCAGCGCGGCGGTCGAAGTGTTGGCTGACCTGCCGCGCCGCGGGATCAAGCTCCGCAGCCGAGCGCTGATCACGACGCTGTTTGCGCGGTTGATGCTCTCCGACCTGTTCATTCATGGCATTGGAGGCGCTAAATATGATCAACTTACTGACGAGATCGTGAGGCGGTTCTTTGGGGTCGAGCCGCCCGAATACCTGGTCCTTTCGGCCACGCTGCACCTGACTGGAAGCCAGAATGGCGCCGTGGCGGACGAGACAACGCAGCTCGACAGCGCGCTGCGCGACCTGGAATATCATCCAGAAAAATATCTTGATCGACTTTATCCTTGGCGCGACGCGCCGGTGGATGTGGCTCATTGGGTCGATTTGAAGGCGCGTTGGTTGGCCACCGAGCAGACCCGAGAGAACGCGCGGCAGCGCTGCCACGCGATCCGCGCGGCGAACGAAGCGCTGCAAGCCTGGGTCGAAGCACAGCGCCGAGATTTGCTGCGCCAGCGCCAAGAAGCGGCGCGCACAGCGCGGGCTCGCGCGGTCCTGGCTTCGCGCGAGTATGCGTTTTGTCTTTACCCAGAGGAGGCCCTACGGGATTTTTTGCTGGCATTCTCGCGATCAACTCCCTAGAATCTTGTCAAGACGGATCGAAGATTCTACGAGCGGAAAGGATTCACGCCGATGAGTGGAGCGCTTACAGCCCGTGCGAGAACTGCATCTCGCCCTGCGGGAGCTGCATCAAGCCGGCCAGCTACGGCAAATCAGGGGCAGGCCTCGGGCACTCGGAACCAGGTTGCGGCGCCGCCAAAACAAGTCGCGGGGCCTCGCCTGCAGACTCAAATCGTCGCGGCCAAGCAGCCCTCGCGTCAGCGCGAGAAGAGCGAGCTGGCCCTGGCCTCCGATGGCGTCACGCTCTCGAAATCGATCGCTGCGCCCAGCGCTGCGCGGACGATTCCTGTCGGTGTCGTCCAGGGTCAAGTTGCCCAGAAACCGATCGGCGCCGGGCAAGTTAGTTTAGAGCAGAAGCCAACCGCCGCCAGCATGGCCCGACTTGCTCGCAGGGTGCGCCGCGCTGAAAAGCGAAAAGCTGCGCCCCTGTCATTATATGACGTGGGAGCGCGCGTGGCCGCTGGCTCGGCCGGCGATCATCCGGCGGTGCAGCAATTATTGACGTCGATCTTCCAGGGACCATCGCGCGACGAGTTCTCAGGCTTGCTCGATGATCCGTTCTACGAACCGCGACATCGCTTGCTGGTGCAGCGCAATGATCAAACTGTCTCGCATTTGCTGCTGAGCAAGCGCGTCATGCAGTTCGGATCGCTCAGCTTTCCGACCGATTGCCTGTCCTGGCTCGGCACGCTTCCGGAATTTCGCGCGCAGGGGTTTGCCGGTCGCCTGCTCCGCGCCGCCGAAGAATCGATGCAGCGCGACGGCGCCGTGTTGGGCGTCCTGAAGACCACGATTCCGCATTTCTTCCGTCGCTTTGGTTGGGCCCTCTGCGGCCGGCACAGTCAGGCGCAGGCAGGCAGCCGCGATTTGCTGGCGCAACTCTCGGCCGGCGGACTTGTGCCCGGCCAGGCGTCGGTCGGAATTCGCCCCTGGCGTCAGGTCGAACTGCCGGCGCTGATGCGACTTTACAATGCTCGCATGGCAGGTCGCGCCGGACACGTCGAACGAACCGAGGCCTACTGGCGCTGGCTCGTCAGCCGAAAATGTTTCGAGCGTCTCTATGTGGCCGTCGATGGCGTCGACAACTTCGAACTGGAAGATGATCCGGCGAAGATCGTTGGCTATTTGATCATGCGCGAAGATCGCGTGCTGGAGCTTGTGGCCGCCGATAGCCATCCGCACGTCGCCAGGGAGTTGCTCGCCCGCGCGTGCAGCGAAGCGATCGAGCGCGACTATCATATGGTCACGCTCCACGCCCCGGCGGATGATCCGCTATTGAAGATCTTCGAAGTCGCCGGTGGTTCGCTGCAATGTGGCGAGTCGCACCAAGGCGAAGTCTATATGACTCGACTGATGAATCCGACTGGATTCCTCAAACTGCTCTGCCCAGAGCTGCACTTGCGGGCCGAAGCGGCGCGAATGACGCGCCCCTGCGAGCTGGGACTGTTGGTCGACGGGGAAAAGTATCGGCTGATCGTCTCGCGCCGCAGCGTCAAGCTTAGCCGCAACAAGATCGGGCGCAGTTATCTCGCCTGCACCATGGCCAACTTCACTCGCCTGGTGCTAGGGCATTTCGATCTCGACGACGCGCTGGGCGCCGGCCGCTTGCGGTCGTCAACGCAACTGGCGACCGAAACGGCCCGCGTGTTGTTCCCGCAATTACCACTCTGGCGCCCGCCGCTGGACGAAGTGGGTTCGTAACAAACACACCAACCCGAAGCGCAAGCGAGGGTTCGTCGCCAAATGAACGGACGAAGAACCCTCGCTTGCGCTTCGGGCTGGTTTTGTGAACGGTACGACGTTGATTGCGCATTCCATTGGTACGCACGGAGTGCGTACCCTACGAGCGTTGCGCTATTGTTTTCCCTTTTCGGCTGGTGTGACGCGGAATTCGCGGCGTTCGTCGTCGCGGATTACTAGCGTCTCGCACGGCACGCCGATCCGCTGTTCGATCAGCATGGCGTGCAGATCGTCGATACTTGTGATTGTGCGACCGGCGAATTCGTAGAGCAGGTCTCCTTCGCGCAGGCCCGCTGCCGCGGCCGGTCCGCCGGACTCGACGCCCATCACCAAGACGGCCGAGTCGGCCAGAATGTCATGTCTGCGCGCGAACTCGTTGGTCAGCGGGACGTTCTGCCCAGCGACGCCGATCACGCTCCGCCGCACACGGCCGAAGCCGATCAACTGGCCAGTCACCATGCGAGTTGTGTTGACCGCGATCGCAAAGCAAATCCCTTGCGCCGGCAGGATCATCGCCGTGTTGACGCCGATCACTTCGCCGCGCGAGTTGACGAGCGGGCCGCCAGAGTTGCCTGGATTGAGCGCCGCGTCGGTCTGAATAATATCGTCCATCAAGCGCCCGCTGCCAGTTCGCAAACTGCGGCCGAGCGCGCTGACCACGCCAGCGGTGACCGAGCAACTAAAGCCCAGCGGGTTGCCGATCGCAATCGCCAGTTGACCGATGCGAATCGCCCGCGAATCGCCGAGCGTGACGATCGGCAGGTCCGAGGCGTGCGCTTTGATGACAGCCAGGTCGCTATCGGGATCATCACCAACCAGGTCGGCCATCAAACGCTGTCCGTCGGAAAGCATCACGCGAATGTTCGTCGCGCCATGCACCACGTGGCTGTTGGTCACAATCAATCCATCGGGCGAGATCACAAAGCCAGAGCCGGTTCCGTTCGGTGCATCGGCAGGCCCGCGCGCAGGCCGGCCGGCATGGCGAACTTCGATCTTCACGACCGCCGGGCTGACAATCTCGGCCGCCCGCGTCACGGCTTGAGAATAGGCGTCAAGCAACTGCCCATCGTCCGGCGGCGCGGCGGGCCGCTGCGTGGAGCGGATGGGTTGAGGATCTTCTGGATGAGCAAGGTCAAAAAATCTGGGCATGGTAGCCTCCTTAGCGCCTTCGCACATTAGGACCCGACTCTCTTAGCCAGGGCCCAGCCAGCGAAGGCGGTTAAGAATGCTATGCGCGCGGCGATGTGGCGACAAGCGAGGGGCAATGTCGTGGACTAACCGCCGGCCGAACAGCGATGTAGGGCATGGACATGCGAGTTAGACCAGTTGCCCCCTTTGCGGGGAGCAACTCTAGGGCTCGTTGTGGTCGAATAGCCGACTCGACGTTTCCATACGAGTTGGCGGCCGGGCGAAACGCACCATGAACCGAGCGAAATGCGTTCAAATTGGCACGCACGGGGCGCCCACCCTACTTCTTCGCATCGGCCCGCTCGAAAAACATCAAATGCTGCCATGGTAGCTCGTCGTATTGCTCGACGACCTTCAGGCCGTTGGCGGAGAACTCTTTGACGATCTGCTCCTTGCTCATTTTGTGGAGCAGCTTGATCGGCACGTTGGGGTCTTCGAGACGAAACTCGGCCAGGGCGATCCGGCCGCCCGGCTTCAGGCTTTTACGCATCGCCGCGAGCATCTGCTCGGGATAGCCGAACTCGTGATAGACGTCGACCAGTAGAATCAGATCGACTTCCCCCTCAGGCAGATGCGGATCGATCGGCGTCCCCAGCACTGGCTTGATATGCTTCGTGCCGGCGCGCTTGGCAGTCTTGTCGAGCAGACTGAGCATCTCCGGCTGAATGTCTACGGCCAGCACTGCTCCCTTGTCGCCCACCAGCTTGGCCATCCGCACGGTGTAAAAACCGCTGCCGCATCCCATGTCGCAAACGGTTTGCCCCGGCTTGATCTTGAGCGCGGCGAGCAACTGCTTGCAGTGTTCTTCTTCTTGCCGCTCTGGCCGCATGAGCCAGGGCGCCCCGTGGTAGGTCATGTAGGGAGCGACTTCGCGCCCCATGTACGACTCGAGCGGCTCGGGGAGATCATCGTCGGCTTTCTTCTCGCCAGGCTGCAAGTCGTCAACGACCTCCGCCTGACCTGCAGCTGGAGGATCGGCCGCAAAGGTGCGAGTTAACGCGACGGGCTGAATGGCGAGGAGTGTGAATGCTAGCAGCAGGGATCGTGTCACCACTCGGTCCTCATCGGGCTGGGTTTTTCCGCAGTTCGGCGCGGCCGCCATCTCGATTCTAACAGCCTGCCGCGGAATCCCCTCCCGGAATTCTTCCCCCTTGCCAGGATCGCAGCCGTGCGGCTGACAGCTCGCGAAATCGACGCGCCGCCAAGTGTTACACCCACCGTTACAGTTACGTCAGATCCGGGCTGGCCCCATTCTGTGGTTTCTCGCTAGAATCCCCCGCCCCCATGGGCGACAACGGAACGCTTGCGGTCAGGATGCCCGCACGCGACGCTTCGCGCGAAAGATTCGCGTGACGATCTGCGACATTTTTTGCGACGCCAGGGCGGAAAGGATTTCACCCTCGTGAACGATCCCATCAAACCAGTCAAACTCGGACCAACCGATCCGCTGCGCTGGCCAGTGCTGCTGGCGATCGGCGTGGCGATGATCATCTGGTGCTTGGCCGATGTGCACCGTCGCGGGCGAGTGATCCCGGAGCGACTTGACAAACATCGCACGGACTTCACCGTCTACACCGAGGCGGGCGCGGCGTTCTTCGACGGCCGCGATCCTTACGCGGTGACTAACCCTCGCGGTTGGCTCTATTTGTATCTGCCGATGTTCGCGATCGTGATCTCGCCGCTGCATGCGCTGGCGCCCGAGTGGCAGGTGACGGTCTGGTTCTTCTTCTGTTGCGCGTTCGCGTGGGGAAGCGTGCGCGAGCTGACGCGGATCGCGCGCAGCTTTTCTGCGCCGACCGGACCGCCCGCGAAACCTTCGTTCGATCCAAAACCAACGGCCGCAGATGGCGAGTCAGCCGGTGGCGTGCCGCGGTACGCAATCTGGGCGGCGATCGCCGTGGCCATGCTACCCGCGATGAACAACATGCAGCGCGGGCAGGTCGACCTGCTGAAGCTGTATCTGATCCTGCTCGGCTTTCGCCTTTGTTTGACTGGCGGAACGTGGCGTGCCTGGTTCGGCGGTGGCGTGGCGCTGGGCGCCGCGATTGTGCTGAAGCTTGCGCCGCTGCTCTCGGCCGGTTATCTGGTGCTGCTACTCGCCGGCCGCTGGTTGCGACAGCGCCAGCAGCCGGAAGCGCAATCGTTCGCTCGACTGGCCGGCGCCAGCGGCGGCATGTTCGCCGGCGTCTTGGCGCTGTTGCTGGTGATCCCGGCGTTATTCATCGGCTGGCAAAAAAACCTGGGCTACATCGAAACGTTCGTCGTCGAACGCGTCGCGAAGATGGGAGACGGCGAAGCGACTGACCCGGCGGGCAACTCGCGAACGCTGCGCAATCAATGCCTGACGAACTCGGTGGTGCGCTGCGGCAATTTTCTCAGTTATCAATTCTTTGGTGGCGCGGACGATCGCTTGATCGACTCGGACCCGGCGAACTGCCCGCCGATGGCCATGGACGATCCTGGAGTGGCCGTGGTGACGCTGATCGCGCGGTTGGCGGTGATCGCCATGCTGTTGCTTGCCGGAGGACTCTCCGTCTGGCGTGGCGACACCCTGGGCCAGGTGACAGCGCTCACGCTGGCCTGCGTGGTGACGCTGGTCGTCTCACCGATCGGACGGGCGAGTTACTACACGGAGATGGCGCCGGCCATGATCTTTGTGCCGTTGTGGCTCACGCGCGCCGGCATGCCGCGCGCGGCCCGCTTTGCTGCCTGGACGCCGGTCGTGATCGTCTGGCTGCATTACTGCGCGCTGCCGATCGCCGGCCGAGTTGGCCTGCTGGGGCTAGGCGCCACCTATTGGGTGCTGACCTGCCTGGCACTCTTGGCGATCGGACGGCGGAGCGCTGCCAACGCCACCGACGAAGTCAAAGAACCGAAATTCGCACGGCGTCCCCATTCGAGCGACGCCTTTCCGCTGCGACGACCGCTCACCCAGGAGCATGCATGACCGGCAATTGGAACCGCCCATTTCTGTCGATCGTCGTCCCGGCGCACAACGAAGAGTTGCGCTTGCCGCGCTGCCTGACGCTGATCGAAGCATTTTTGAAGAGACAGCCCTATCAGGCGGAAGTGGTGATCGTCGAAAACGGCAGCCACGACCGGACACTGGAAATCGCTCGTGAGTTTGCGACCACGCGCCGCTGGATTCGTCCGATGCAGGTCGATGGTCGCGGCAAAGGGCAAGCCGTCCGCGCTGGCATGCTGGCCGCGCGCGGCGATTACCGATTTATGTGCGACGTCGATCTTTCGATGCCGATCGAGGAGATCGTGCACTTTCTGCCGCCGAATGTGCGCGGCTACGACCTGGCCATTGCCTCGCGCCAGGGAGAAGGCGCCCGCCGCGTGGGCGAACCGCTGCACCGCTACATCATGGGTCGCGTGCATAGCACGATCGTGCGGCTGATTGCCGTCCGCGGCTTTGCCGACACGCAGTGCGGCTTCAAGATGTTTAGCCGGCAGGCGGCCGAAGATTTGTTTCGCGTGCAACAGATCCAGGGAATCGGCTTTGACGTCGAGCTTCTGATGATCGCCGGCAGTCGCGGCTACAAGATCAAGCAGGTCCCGATCACCTGGCACTACGATTCCGACAGCCGGATCCAATTGGTGAAAGACTCTCTCGGCATGCTGCGCGACACGTGGAGCGTGCGGCGCAACCTGCGCAGTGGCGTGTACGCGCCGATCGAAGCGCCGGCGCCAACACGACGGGCGGCGTGAGAGGCGCGTGGCGTTGTTGGTAATTGGCGCTGCAATACGTTCGTTGTGCGTCTCGTTCTCGCGAGCGCGAATTGAATCTTGATCCCGGCAGGGATCACAGCGCATAGCCGGGGGTCGAAGCGCTAGCGAAGACCCCCGGTACGCACGGCACGTCCACCGTCGTAATTCCGACCCCGGCAGGGGTCGCAGATGATTCGCGATCCATCATTGATAAGGACGTGCAGCGTCCCAAAAGTGCGACCCCTGCCGGGGTCGACGACGAAATTATTGCGACCTTTTTCCGGCGGTGTCGCTGCGCTCAACCGCCGGCTAATATCTTCGACCCCTGCCGGGGTCGGAACTCTGCGCGAGTTCATCGCTGCGACGTCGCGCCGCACGCGCCGGCCTATTTCATCCCCTTGTGCTCGATCTTTTGCCAGTACTTGGCAAAGGCGCCGTTGAAGTGGGGGTCGTTGTCGTCGTCGTGGCATTTGATGCAGACGTTCAGCTCGACCGTGGCCTTGGTCAGCTTCATGGCCTGGCGCTGTTTATCACGGAACACCAGGTCTTTGCCCGCCTCGGCGGCGACGTGTCCGCCACCTGGCCCGTGGCAGTTCTCGCAGCCATTGCCCGTGAGCAACGGCGTCGCGTCGAGACTGACGTAGCCACTCTCATACGGCAGAAACTCCTGCGCGTTCCAGCCGGTGACGTGGCAGCTCAAGCATTCCGGATCATGGATTCGCGGGGGCGTGGCCTTCACCAGCGCCTCGGTCGCGTGTGCGTGGCGTGATTTACTCCAAATGCCGAAGGCCGTCTTGTGGCATTCGCCGCACTTGGTCGAGCCGACGAACTGCCCGGTAGCGTCGCCTTGCGATTTTGCCCGCGGATGAATCTTGGGGCGAATGCCCAGGTCTTCGAAGCCGAGTTGTTCGAGCTGGCCCTGGAATGCTTCCATCAGCGCGAACATTTCCGGGGCGTCGGCAAATCGCGAATCGAGCGGCACGCGCTGGTAGCGGACCGGCTGCTTGGCGTCGTCGTACAGACCGAGCACGATCGCGTACTTGCCCTTCGAGCCGACCTCGATCAACAGCGTTTCCGTTCCTTCGATCTTCTTAGGCGTGTTCGGCGGCACTTCGGCGCCCCCGGCCGAGACCACGATGCTGAAGGCCGGGAACTTGCGGGCCAACGCTTCGGACTCTTTTTGCGTCGCGTGCGAGAGCAGAATCAATCGATCGCAGCCGGCGGCCTTCAGCTTGGGCAGGACCGCGGTCAAGGCTTTCTCAGCCGGCGTCAGTTTCAGTTCCGTGTTGTTGATCTCGCGTTGATACTCATCCCCCAGGATCGACGTCACGCCGATCTTCATTCCGCCCGCTTCGACAACGCGAAAGGGCTGCGTCTGATCGAACAGATTGACGTTTGCCGAGACATACGGGCTGACGTCGGCGCCGCTGGCCGTGGCCGAGAGCAACTCCGTCGCCGGCAGTCGCAGATCCTTCGGTCCAAAGGCAACGGCCGAGTAGCCCATCTTGCCGAGCGCTTCGCTGGTGATCTGATATTTCAGCTCGGCCTGCCGGCCAAAGCGATCGACCAGGCCGCCCAGATCGACGGCCACGAAGGGCCAGCCATCGGCCTTGAGCTTCTCGAAAAACGAATAGCGCCGCGCGAGGCCGCCCAGTTGATTCTCTCGGCCGGTGCAGCCACAGGGTTCGATGTAGCCGTTTTGATCGCCGGTGATTACCAGCGCCAACTTCGGCTTCGGCCAGTCTTCAAAGATCTTGCCGTTGGTGGCGACTGGATCGAGCGCCGGACGTTTCGCTTCGCCGTAACCGGCGGCCGGCGCCTTCGCAGGGGGCGCTGCCGCGAGTGCTTGCTCGACCGCAGGGTCACTCGTTTTTTGCTGAGTGGCTTCTTGAGCGGGCGCTTGCTCTGAGTCTGGCTTGGCGTCCTTGTCGGCGACGGGCTTGGACTTCGCTTCTGCGCTGCCGCCGCCGGATGATTTACTGGGTCCACCGGCAGGACAGCCTGCGAGCGATAGCAACAGCACCGTCCAGAGGGGAACGGTCGCAAGGGAGAGCACAACGCCGACCTGACTGCGGTTCTTCATGATGCACGAACTGGGTTGCGTTTCTCGTCCCACGCCCAACGCCCGCTGCCGTCGGAATCTGCCGCCCTGTGGCCGTGTTATTGCGGGCCGGTCAATCAACGATGGCAAACGAAATCGGCACGACGATTTGCCCCACTTCCGGGTCGTTGGTGTCGATCGTGATTTTAGCGAACGGCCCCTGATCCGTCCCCTGGCGATTGATCGAGAGCATGCCAGCAGGGACTTCGATTGCTAGCGGGATCATCAAGACATTGCCCAAATCCTGCGGCTGGCCCAGGGTTGCCTGTAACTCTGTTGGATCGGCTTTGGGCGTTTCCAACTTGAGCTCATTGCGACGCGGACCGCGGATCATCAGCTTCAAATCGCTCTTCACGCCTTTTGCCTTGCTGACGGATCCGAGCTTCAACACATTGCGGTCCTGGTTCCATTCCGATCCGACGATCTTGACCGGGCTGCCAACTTTCCCGCCGATCCGCAGTTGGGCCGGCGGCGCGCTTTCGACGTTGGTTTGCAATTTGATTGTCTGTTCGATCGTGCCGGACGGCAGTCCCGGGCGCACTGTCACGATGATCTCGCAACCACCTTTGTCGCCCGGCCCCAGGTCAGACGCTGGTAGCGGATTCCACTGCACGTCGTAAAACTCGGCAGTATCTGCCTTGGTGAAGCTGTGACCAACGATCTGCAAATCCTCGCGCACCGTGGTGAACAATCGCGACTTGCCGATCACTTCTTCCGATGGAGTGATCCCGGTGAAGACAATCTCCGGCGGGTTCAGGCTCAACGACTGCACCAGGAACCCGTCGACCGTCAATTCGAGGCTGCGGTGCTTTGGATCATTTGTAAAGATCGTCGCGGTCTGGCGGAACTGCGGCTCTTCGCCTTTGGCGCGCCATTCGAGCGTGACCTCCGCGGTCTGGCCCGGCGCGATGTCAGTGTCCTCCAAACTGCTGAGCGTGCACTTGCAGCTCGTCGGACCTTTTCGCAGTCGCAGTGGATAGTCGCCGCCGTTCTTGAACTTGAACGTGTGCGTGCCGGTTGCGCTCCGCTCCATGAAACCGAAGTTGTAGCGGAGGTGATCGACTTCGACTTTCGGCTGCGGCCCATCGGTCGGCGGCAGCGGCGGCATGCCTGGTTTCTCAGGCGCGATGCGCATCGGCAACTCGCTACGCGCCACGACCATTCCGGTCTGCCACAGCGCCGATCCGAGCCCAACCGCGAGCCCCAGCGCGACCGAGCCGAACATAAACAGCGAGAGTCGCATGAGAGAATGCTCTGGATTCAGAAGAGAAGGGAAGTCGCGTTGCGCCCTGCTTCAATTCTAGTTTTTCGGCGAGAAACGAGCAAATTGGGGGGCCAGAGTGGTGGGCATGGATGGAAGGATCTGTTCGCTCGGAAGTGGAAGACGGCAATACCGTGTCGCGCGACAAGAACTTGATCCCGGCAGGGATCATAGCGCATAGCCGGGGGATGAGCGCAGCGATTCCCCCGGAAAGCAGCCAACATGATTCGTCGTGATTCGACCCCGGCAGGGGTCGGCCGACGCGCGGTGCAACGGACGAGGAACGCACTATGTCCTGTGCGACCCCTGCCGGGGTCGACGACGAACTTGTTGCGACTCTATACCGGCGGTGTCGCTGCCGCTCAACCGCCGGCTAATGTCTTTGACCCCTGCCGGGGTCGACGCACCTACGCGGTGCTGCGATTTAGCGCTGTGCGCGTTTTCTGCGGCTACTCGTTGATCGGAGCGAGCCCGTGCGACCATCGCTGCGCGCGCTACTTCGACTTCGCCTTCGGTTTGGCTTTGTCGGCCTTGGCTGATTTGGCTGCTTCCTTCTTCGCCGCGGCGGCTGCTTTGGCGTCGGCTTTGGCTTGTGCCTTCGCGGCCTTGGCGTCGGCCTTGGCTTTTGCTTTCGCGGCCTTCGCTTCTTTCTTGTCGAGCTTGGGCGCGTTCGGATCTTTTGACTTCGAGAATGAGATGCCGAACAGTCCGCGCTTCTTCGGCGGCGCTGCTTCGCCCTCGGCAGGAGCAGCGGCGGTTTTGCCCTTGGCCTTGGCGGCTGGCTTCTTCGCCGCGGCCTTGTCCTTCTTGGGCTTCTTCGATCTGGAGAACGACAAGAAGCTGATGCCGAACAGACCGGGCTTCTTTGGCGCCTCTTCGGCTTCGTCTCCCTCGGGCTCGTCGTCGATCGGCTCAAAGGTCGCCGCTTCTTCGACTGGCTTCGCCGGTTTGGCGGCAGGCTTGGCCGCGGGCGCTGCTGGCTTGGCTGGTTGCGCGGCGGGCTTGGCTGCAGGCGCCTGGGCCGCCGCCGGTTTTGCCGCTGGCTTATTCGCGACGGCAGTGGCCCCCGCTGCGGCGGTCGCCGGGAATAGACCTTTGACGTTTACGCACTTCGTCCAGGGCCCTTCGGTCTTCTGCGAGATTTCATCGCTCGGGAGCACCTTGCCGGCTGCTGCGAGTTCCTTGAGCTTGGCCACTTCGATCGGTCCGAGAACCTTTTCCCCGCGACGCACATAATAAGCCGGCATGTCCCCCTCCAGGATGTAAATCAGTCTGCTCGGCTATTCTGCGCCGCCAAACGCCCGTCCGCAAGAATGTGCGGCCCCATCTGATTGGACCAATCGGCCCGTGTGCCACTGGCTCCTCCAGTGCTCGCCCCCCAATCGCGGCTAAAGGTCTGATAAACGGCCCTAACGGACCAGCAATTCGACCTGCCAACGGACGTCGTCCGGCAGCTTCTGGTCTTTATGGGGCGTGGCGGCGTCCAGTCGCAGCGCCTCGGTCGCCTGCTGGGCTGCTTCCGCCTTGCGGCCGGCCGCGGCCAGGGCGGTCGCCAGCTTGGCGAACGTAAAAGTGTTCGTTGGGTACAGCGCCGCGCTCCGCTCGAACGCCGCGATCGCCAATTCCAAATCAGCGGCCGCCTGAGTGAGCTGATATGCGCGAAAGCAGATGTCCCCTCGAAAATCAGTGAGCGCCGCGGAGCGCGGATCGCGTTTTTCGGCTTCGTCGAGAAATTGGATCGTCGCCGCGAACGTCGCCGGCGCCGGCAGCTCTTGCCAACGCCCCCACGCCAAGCCGGCCAGTCGATTCCAGGGTTCGGCCGAAAGGGGATCGGCCGCGGCCGCCGCTTCGAAGTACTGCTCAGCCCGTTGCGGATCTCGCTCAGCCGCCGCCAGCGCCATGGCGCGGGCCATCGCCGGTTGATACTCCTCGACGAAACACCCAACCGCCAGCGCGCCCATCACGACCAAGAGCACCGTGGCGCCCCAGGCCGGCAGCTTGCGTAGTGGTTCGACCGCGGCCAACGACAGCGCGGTCAGCAGCCACAGCGATCCGGCGACGCCAGCAAAACTGATTCCGCCCGCGACTAGCAGATTCACCAAGAGCACAACAGCCGCAATCGCCGTGACGGCAACTGGCAACGCGCCGCGTGAAATCCAGAGCCAGAGCGCTGCCAGCACAACCGCCGTCAGCAACACGCCACCAAGGAACGCGTTGATCGAAAGGGGCACGATCGATATCGCGCCGATCGCCAGCGCGAACAAGAACCCAGCGCCGCAACCAAGCAGAATCTGCGGCGTCGCGTCTCGTCCTTGCGACACACTTGCAGGCGAGTTCGACACAGTCTTTTGCCCGGCAAGAATTCGCCAGGCCACCAGCCCGATTGTCAGCAATAGTGCAACCGCCGCGGGCGTGCCGGCGGTTCCCCACACTTCGAGCAGAAAGTTGTGCGGATCCGCGACGACTTCGCTCGCCTCGGGCAGTTTGAACTGAGCGTACGTCGATTGAAACTGACCAGGCCCGCAGCCAAACCAAGGATTGGCCAGGATCATTTGCCAGGTCGCCTGCCAATACTGAAGGCGATAACCGAGCGACTTGCCGGCCTCGGTCAATACCTCGCGGTCAAGCGATCCGCTCCACACTGCGGCAGCGCCGAGCGCGCCAATTGCCACTAGCGCCACGACGCCAACGATGACACTGGTTCGCCAGGTGAAGCGCGTTCCACGCGCAGCCGTCCACATGCCCAATAGCAGTACGCCGAAGCCGACGCCCACAACGGCAGCGCGGCTCTTTGTCAGAATCAGACAACCGAGGATCGCCACGGCGCAAATTAACGCCGGCGCTTCGAGGCGCATGTCACGCAATCGCAAAGCAAGCGCCGCGGCGCCGAGGCCCAATGTCACAGTCAGCCACGGCGCCAAAAAGCCAGCCAGCGAGTTGGCCAGCGCGAAGGTCCCCATCGGTTCGGTGCTGTTGACCCGCTGACCGAACAAGTAGCGTTCGCGCGATCCCTCCGGCGCGTACACGCGCGCGATGCGGACCGCTTCGTCCGGATCCTGAGCGAACAGCGCCCGGTCGGCCGGCATCGTCACGAAAAACTGGTGATAGCCATAGCCACTTTCGGTCACGGCCAAGGCCACCATCACGGCGGAGAGCGCCCGCAGCTCGCGATCACCACGCAGCAATTGCCGGAGCAAGAAAAAGCTGGCGCCGAAGCCAACCCACAGCCACAGCGAAGCAATCGCCGGGCGTGGAGCGCCGTCTTGCGTGGCCACAAGCGCCGAGATCGCGTGCCAGCCAACGAGCGCCACCACGGCAATGTCGACCGCGCCAAAGCGGGCCATCCCGCCGCGCTGCATCGCGACGCGCAGCGCCCAGATCGTGGCAAGCGCCAGCCACAGCAGCACGAATAACGGCCCATCGCCTGTCATCACAGAGCCGGGACCATCGCTAGGCAATAGCGGCCGAGCCACGGTGAGCATTGTCGCGCCGGCCAGCAACCAGGGACGGAACGGATCGTCGACCCCTGTTGGTTTCGCGACAGGTTTCTGGGGGCGTGCCATGAAAGGAGCGATCCAACGAACAAAACGCTTCGTGCGAGTGTGCTACCGTTTGCTGCGCTGGCTGCGGCGAACCGTTGTCTCAAGGACGCCAACCAACATCAAGACGCACGTGACAATCATCATAATGATCACAGCGCCGCCGGTGTTCACCTGATGCAATAGTAGTGCGCTAAGTCCACAGGTGGCGGTCATCAAATAAATGGTCAGCACGGCTTGGACCTTGGTCATGCCCAAGTCGACCAGGCGGTGCGAGAAGTGATTCTTATCGGCCTCGAAAGGGCTGCGACCATTACGGACTCGGATCAGAATCACGGTCGTCATGTCGTACAGCGGCACGGCCAGCACGCAGAGGGGCGCCAAGATCGAATGCCTGGGGAGATTGCCGCCACTAAACGTGGCCATGATCGTGGCGACGGCCAGGCAGAACCCAATGAAGTAGCTGCCGGCGTCTCCCATAAAAATCTTGGCCGGCGGCCGGTTATGTAGCAGAAAGCCCAACAGCGACCCAACCAGCACCAGCAAAAAGCCGGCAACGAAGAGCTGTGGCTGGTTCGTCTCTGGATCTGGCGCGAGCAGCATCACGGCGGCCAGGATCGACGCGGCGACGGCCGCCACTCCGGCGCTGAGTCCATCCATGTTGTCGAGCATGTTGAACGAGTTGATCAGCGCCACGATCCAGAACACGCTCATGACGCTGGTCAGCCCAGGTACGTCGATAAAGAACGTCAGCTTCCAACCTTTGGCGACAACCATCGCCGCCACGGCAAATTGAATCCCCAGCCGCGGCTTCCACGAGAGCTTAAAGCGGTCATCGGCCAGGCCCAACAGCATCAGCACAGTTCCGGCCCCCAGCAGGAACCACAGGTTGGGTGTCTGCTCCGATAGTCCGAGCAGATGGGGGCGAATAAACCCGGGCACGAGCGACGACGCCTGATCCGAAGGCGCGGCAAAGATCCAAAGCGCAACCTGGCCGATCGCAAACGTCAGCACCACGCCCAGCCAGATGGCGATGCCGCCACCCAGGGGCGTTGGTTGCGTGTGTACTTTGCGATGCCCGGGTTGATCGACGAGCCCCCACGCGACCGCCTTGCGGCGGACCATCCACGCCGCGGCCCAGGCGATTGCCAGACTCGGCACAATGGCGCCGATCACGAGCCAAGGAATCATCGCCGCTCCTGCTTCTGGCGAGCCCGCAAATAATTGCGCGCCTCGGTAAAGAATTCCTGGTAGTCGGCCCGTTTATAGTCCGGAAACGTCCAGCGGTGATCTCGCCAAGCGCGCTCCTGATATTGCAGCGTCACCTCGGCGTAGATTCCGCGCGACAGGTAGATGCGGTGCGCGTAGTCTTTGGTCGAGGCCAGAATCAGTTTGGCATTGGTCAGGTAGCCGGGGTCAAGATTCAATGGGCGCGGTTGTTCGTGTCCGGCCAGCCCGGCGTACTGCTGCTCCCAATCGTTGGTTTGCAATTTCGTGTCGACCATTTCCGCCGGATCGTAAAGCGTCTCGAAAGCCCAAAAGCATTTGCCAAGCGCAGGCCCCATCGTCGCCTGATAGTAATCCGTCTGATCAAACGCGAACACCTGACTTTCGAGCGCAACCGGCCCCCACGCGGCGACGGCGGTCTGCCGAGCCCACGCGAGCGCCTCCGGATAGCGACTGAAAGCCGCCAGAATCCGCAGCGCAGGTTCAGAGGGAGTGGGGTTGCCCATCGGCGAGTTGGTCGATGTGAGACGAAATCTTGAAGTGAAAGTCAACAACTATTGTACCGCGGGTCGGCCCCAGCGCAGCGGGCCTGATACAAAGAACCCGCGGCTAGCGCCTTGCGGCTCACGTCAACACTAACCCGAAGCGCAAGCGAGGGTTCTTCGCGCCCATGTTAGCGGAGCGGCGCGAGCCGCCCGGTTGAGTGGAGATCCAATTCGAAGAACCGGAGGGCTCGCGCCCTGCCGCTAACATAAATACGAAGAACCCTCGCTCGCGCTTCGGGTTAGTAGAAATGAACTAATGCCCACCACCAAAATAATTCAACCCCGCAACGCCCAGCACGATCATCGCCAGGCAGGCGGTCTTGGCCAACGTGAAGTGTTCGCCAAAGGCAATCGCTGCGATGACCGCAATCAGCGCCGTGCCCAGCCCGGACCAAATCGCGTACGCCACGCCGACCGGGATCCCCTTCAAGGCCAACGTCAGTAACCCCAGGCTCACGAGATAGAGCCCGAACATGCCGACCGATGGCGCCAGTCGCGTAAAGCCATCCGACAGCTTCATGCAAGTCGTCCCACAGACTTCGCACACGATCGCCAACACCAGGTAAAGCCAGCTCACTGGATCAGTCCCCCTGTGGAGAGATGAGAGTCACAAACGCGCGATCGTTCAAATATCCTCACCAGCCCGAAGCGAAAGCGAGGGTTCTTCGTTTTCGTATTCGTGTCGGTGTTCCTGTTAGCGGAGCGGCGCGAGCCGCCCGGTTGAAGCGAGAGTGGATATCGGGTTCAAAGAACCGGAGGGCTCGCGCCCTGCCGCTGACACAATCACGGACACGGAAGAACCCTCGCTGGCGCTTCGGGCTAGTAAGGCACGGACACGTCGGATCATTCCTCGTCGATCGAGTCGAGGTATTCCTGCGGGAAGATATCCTCGGCGGGCAGCTCTGCTTCAGGCGCTGGGGCTGCGCTGGCCGGCGGTTGTGCCGGGGGTTGTGGTTTCGGCGGGGCTGACGATCGCGCTCTCGGTTTCGGTGGTTTGGCCGCCGGCTCGGTGAATTTTTTGAGCCAGAACTCGACTTCACTCTGCGCTGCCGGCGTGCCAGGCTTTTGCGGCGTAGCCGGCTCATTCTTCCGCGGCTGATTCCGCAGCGCAATCACTTGCGCGTGCCAGACGTCGCTATCCACGGCCTGCGCCTTGCGACGCTTGGCGGCCCGATGCAGACGGTGATCGCTCGAGACCACGGTCAAGCGCCGCGGTGTGGTTGATTTCTGAATCAACTCTTCGATCAACTCGTCGGCGTCGTTGTAGCCCGACGAGAATTGCACGGTGACGCCGCGATGCGTGAGCGTGCGCGGCAAGCCTGGCGGAGCGGCGGCGGCGTCGAAGACAACTGTCGTCGTCGACAGTTCGGACTCGGCCACTGTGTCGGCGACAAAGTTCAACAGCGCGATCCGCGAGCGCTCGGAGCTCTTAGCGCCAGGCCGAGCGCCAGAGTTGGCCGGCAGGATCCCGGCCGCGTGCATCAAGTTGTAGCCGTCGATGATCAGCGACATGGCCCAGACCGCGGTGCGAAAGGCGCGTGCTTCAAGAGACGCGCAATTATACCGCACGCGATGGGCAAGCCATTAAATCCTTCCCCCGCCGGGGGAAGGTGGTGTGCGTCAGCACACCGGATGAGGGCAGAGCAGCGCGATTAGGCGCCGCCAATCCGAAATTGACTCGTCAGCCTACTTGTAGTTCGTATTCTGCGTCGGAATCTGCGAAGTCGGATACTGCACATTCGTTGGCGCGGTTGGGCCGGGGATTGACGCGGCAGGCACGCCGCCTGGCGGAACCGTGTAGGTCGCCGGGCCTGGATACGTCACGGGCGCTGGCGGGTAGGCCGGAGTCGCCGCAGGAGCGCCGCCCATCCAGGCCGGGGCTGACCAGCCCGAGCCGCACCGGTTGCAGCAACATCCTGTCGAAGCCGCGGCCGCAGCCAGTCCGGCCAGCACAACGGTCCATTTGATCGTGTTCATGGTCACACTCCTGTAGAGGTCCGTCCGCATTGGAGGACAAGCAATTTTGTTCGGTTTTCGCCGCAGATGGGCAAAGTCACTCACCAGGGCAGCAGCGCAAGAAAAGGCCGCCGGGCCCCGCAAGGGAGTGGGACAATACGGGCGGCCGACTTTCAGGTCAAGCCGACTGCTATTGACCGCCGGTCCGGCGCCACCGGTAGTCACGCGCTGGCGGGCCGGAGTGAACCGCCGTAGCGTCGACTCGGGCGTCCATCCGGCGGATTTCGTCCCAAAAACCGGCCAAAATAGGCCGAATCCGGGGCTTTCACGGACTGCACAAGCACGCATTGGCGGGCTAAGCTTCTATGTCGCTACTGCCAACGCTACCCGCCTTGCCGAAAGCCCCCGCATGCCCACCCTCGCCAGACTTAGCGGAATTTTCACGCCCAACATTGTGCCGCTCGACGCCGCCGGCGAGATCAACGAGCCTGAGCTGCGGCGCTACACCGATTGGTTGATTGATCGCGGCGTGCATGGCCTTTATCCGAACGGCTCGACCGGCGAGTTCACACGGTTCACAGTCGAAGAGCGCCGACGAGTCATCGAGATCATGGCCGATCAAACGCGCGGCCGCGTGCCGATTCTGGCCGGCGCCGCCGAGGCGAACGTTCGCGAGACGATCCGCGCGTGCGAGTATTACCACTCGCTGGGCGTAAGGGCCGTGGCGATCGTGTCGCCGTACTACTACAAGCTCAGCCCTCCGGCCGTGTACGCCTACTTCAAAGAGATCGGCGACAACACCCCGGTCGACGTCACGCTCTACAACATTCCGATGTTCGCCTCGCCGATCGACGTGCCGACCGTGCAGCGATTGAGCGAAGACTGCGAGAAGATCGTGGCGATCAAGGATTCGTCTGGCGATCTGCCGCACATGATCCGCATGATTGCGGCCGTGCGACCGAACCGCCCCGACTTTGCGTTTCTCACCGGCTGGGACGCGGCGCTGATGCCGATGCTATTGATCGGCTGCGATGGCGGCACCAACGCCACGAGCGGCATTGTGCCCGAGATCACGCGCAAGTTGTACGATCTGACCGTCGCCGGCCGGATCGACGAAGCCCGCCCGCTGCAATACAAGTTGCTGAAGTTGTTCGATGCCATGATCTACTCGGCCGATTTTCCGGAAGGCTTTCGCGCAGCGCTCGGCCTGCGCGGCATCAACCCCGGCGTTGGCCGACAACCGATGGGCGAAGGGCAAAAAGTCGAGCTCGACCAAGTGCGCGACAATCTGCAATGCCTGCTGGCCGAAGAAGGCTTTACGGATGAGCCGATCTCAGGTTGCCCACCAAAATCACGCGTCGACCCGCTGGAAGTAAGCCGGATCGTTGACGGCGTGCTGGCGGAACTGAAGCGGCGGATGTAGCGGGGGAAGGCTTTGAGGACTTGAGGCTTTGAGGAAAAAACAAGCGGTCGCCAAAACCCTTCTCCCGCCGGGAGAAGGTGGTTTGCGTTAGCAAACCGGATGAGGGCAGAGCGCTGTAAAGGGCTCGGCACTTTGCGCTTCAAGTCACGCACGGAGTGCGTGACCTACCTTGGGTTGAATACCCGTTCTCGCGTCCTAGCCCTCACCCCAACCCTCTCCCAAGGGGAGAGGGAGCCATCCAAACCCTTCTCCCGCCGGGAGAAGGTGGTTTGCGTTAGCAAACCGGATGAGGGCAGAGCGCTATGCATCCGCGCTATTCGGCAGCTTGTCCGTTTCGCTTTCCGTGCCGCGCCCGAAGCCGACGATATGTGACGACCGCGCCAAGAATCAGTGCGACGAGTCCTGCCGCAATCGCTCCGAGGAACTGCAACGCCCGCCGGATGGCGTCATCGTGAGGACCACTGCGAACGTCGCGGCGTTCCGAAGCAAGCTGCTTCTTGGCCTCTTCGATCGTCCTATCGAGCGAATCGTAATACCTGGCGGCGAAAGCTTTGTCGACGTCGACTCCCTCGGCAATCCAGCGCTGCTCATCCGCGGCAATCGCGTCAAAGTAGGTTTTGGCCTCGGCCAATTCACGGTTCAGATCGGTAGACAGCTTTTCGAGATCCGCCTCGGCGCCGGGACCTTCACTGGACGATTCGTGCGGAATTGTTTTCCGATGGTTGATGTAGTCCACGTGTCCGAACACCATGTTTGCCCCGGCCTTTTGGAACTCGTCTTTCGATTTCGCGTCATCTGAGACTTGCGCCACTCGAAAGTACGCTCTTGCGGCCAATTGCAGAGCGTCGTCGCTGCGTGCCGGCCAGGCCATCAACAAATCACCCAGAGCCTCCAAGAGCAACGGCGAGTCGTAGTTGGCGAAGTGCATCATCCCCAGCACACCCAATTGCGCCGCAGCTAGTTCCGCCTTGATCGCCTCGGCCTCCTTGGACGGTTCCCCGGTCAACTGCTGACTCTGCAACCCCTGCTTCGCGAGAACAAATTCAGCGAATCCGCAAATCTGCTTTAAATGCACGACGTTCGGCCATTCAGAAGCTGGATGCGGCGATTTCTTCTTTTTGAGAAAATACTCGGCCAGCAATGACTGATACTTTTCGCGGCCGAAATGGGCGTTGGGATTGACCACAATCGCTTGTTCAATGTATTCCTTGCCGACTTTCAAATTGCCGGCGAGCATCTGGATCGTGCCAAGATTCGCGAGTGTTTCATAACGATCCGGATGGGCGGCCAGTACTTGTTCCAACAGCGCAATCCCCTCGGCGTGCCTGCCGAGCTTGGAATACGCCACGGCAAGATCATCGGCCAGATCCGGATCCTCGGCTGGGCTGCGGATCCGCTTCGAACGATCCTGAATTCGCCACTCGTAGTAGGCCGGGCTGTGGCGAACAAACTTCCCGGTGATCATTTCCAGAGTGCCGGGAAACCGCCGACGCTCCATCTGCAGCGTGTCCCAATCCCACAGACACGCCTGCGACACCGAAGTGATGACCAACAGAAACAGCACCGGTATTCCGACGACTACGCGCAGTGACTGACGCAGAGCAGAGATTTGCATGCGAGTGGCCCCCTTGTTTTTGCATTCTATGTCTGCGCACAGCCGCTGGCTATTATTTCATCCGCGATTCGACGAACTCGACGTAGGCGTGGAAAGAAATGCGCCAGCGCGCAGTGAAGTGGATTAGTAACGAATGATTCGCGTACTATCCGACGCGAAACTACTTACCGACGCCACCGCGCCCTTCTCCCGCCGGGAGAAGGTGGTTTGCGTCAGCAAACCGGATGAGGGCAGAGCGCTATAATGGGCTCGGCACTTCACGCTTCATGTCACGCACGGAGTGCGTGACCTACCTTGGGTTGAACACCCTATCTCGCGTCCTAGCCCTCACCCCAACCCTCTCCCAAGGGGAGAGGGAGCCATCCAAACCCTTCTCCCGCCGGGAGAAGGTGGTTTGCGTCAGCAAACCGGATGAGGGCAGAGCGCTATGAAAGGCTCGGCACTTTGCGCTTGATGTCACGCACGGAGTGCGTGACCTACCTTGGGTTGAACACCCTATCTCGCGTCCTAGCCCTCACCCCGGCCCTCTCCCAAGGGGAGAGGGGGAATGCTCTGTCGCCACGGCTCGGGCGACAATCTCATCAATCGTTGCCATCGGCTGGCCGGTGAGTTCCGGCAGGCGGCGGCAGATCAAAAAACTGTCGGCGCTTCGTTTTGCTTTGCCTGGTGGCAGCGCCGGCAATGGCTCGACCAGACTGCCTGGGCAGCCGAGCGCGATGGCGATCTTGCGCACCAGCTCGACGCGCGGCAGCTTGTCGCGCGAGCCAATGTGGAACACGCCGCTGGCGTCCTGGTTCGTGACCAGGTCGAACAACAAGCCCGCGAGCGTGGGCGCGTCGATCGGATTGCGAGATTCGGCGATGGGGACGCTGATCGTTTGACCAGCGCGGACCGTGGCGGCGATCCGGTCCAAGTGGTTGCTCACGCCGGCGCTGCGCGGAAAGCCCAACACCATCGAGTAGCGGACGATCGCCGCCGAGGGCAGGATCTCGCGAATCGCGGCTTCGGCCCTGGCCTTGCTGCGGCCGTATTCATTGGGAGGAGTGGGTTGCGCGTCTTCGTCGTAGCCGCCCAGCGCGCCATCAAAGACGGCGTCGGTCGATGTGTAGAGCAGTCTCGCGCCGCGGCCACGGCACTCGCGCGCCACGCGCTGGGCGCCAGTGACGTTGATCTCCTCGGCCAGGGCCGGCTCGCGTTCGCAACGCTCGACGTCGGCCAGCGCCGCCGCCAGAATTACGCCATCAGGCTGTACGTCTTCAAACGCGGCCTGCACGCTGTCGGAATTGGTAATGTCGAGTTGTAATTGCCGATTGCCCCTGGGTCCGGGCGTGGTCGGTCGCCGGCTGGCTTCGATCAGCTCGAATCGATCCCGCCCGACAGCCGATAGCCAGCCACCGATAAAGCCGCTGGCGCCGATGACGAGCAGTTTTGGTTTCTTCACGGACATGCAGAACGACCTACGACGAGGGACGGTAGAACGGACCGGCGATCGCGGATTCTACCTGATCGAAGGTGGAATTAGGAAATGGCCCGCCCGGGGGTCGCCAGGATTGCAAAGTCCTGAAGAAAGGGGTCAGGCACATGTTTTCGGCCAACGATTCCTCGACAACCGAAAATCTTCTCGCCGAAAAATGAGCCAGACCCCGGACTTTGCAGTTCTCCTGGACCGGGGTGGCGCCTGCCGACACGCAAGTGTTTTTTCCGCTGGTTCTCGGCGGATTGTAGAATCGGGTCATGACAGCAGCCACTCCGAATCGTCGCCGCCGGTTTCCGTTTTGGTTTCGAGTGCTGGTTTACGCCGTGCTGGCGTACGCCGCCCTGCATGTCGTCGGCGAAGCCAAGAAACGCCGGGTTCAGGAGCATCTCGACAACGTCCGGGCCAAGAAAGCAGTCGATTTTGAGCAGGAGTGAAGCGCGCCGGATAAAGACGGGTTCACGTCAATGAGACCGTGTGCCACTGGCTTCGCCAGTGCTCTTTGCATCCGATTGCAGCTTCGGCACTGGCAGAGCCAGTGGCACACTAGACGAAGCGGAATCGTTCGCGCCTCACGGCTCGGCGGGAGCCTCGCCCTCCCGTGTTGCATTCGTCTCTTTGCGGTTCGCGTGCCGCTGACGGTCGCCGCGGCGGCGGACTGCGGCGTCGTGCAGCAGGTACTCGATCTGGCCGTTGACGCTTCGCATCTCCTGCTCGGCCCAGGCCTCGAGCTCGGTGTAGAGCTCTGGCGGGATGCGCAGCAGAAATGATTTGCGTGGCTTCATCGTCAGGCGCCAGTGCGAACCGTTCGGAGGGCAATTTTACGTATAAAGCGTGCCGGCGTTGATGATCGGCTGCGCCTCGGTCTCGCCACAGAGGACTACCAGCAGATTGCTGACCATGGACGCTTTACGTTCTTCGTTCAGTTCGATCACGTTCTTTTCGGCCAGCTCGCGGAGCGCCATTTCGACCATGCTCACGGCGCCGTGCACGATCTTCTGACGAGCGGCGATGATCGCCTCGGCCTGTTGACGACGTAGCATCGCCCCGGCGATCTCGGGCGCGTAGGCCAGGTGCGTCAGCCGGGCTTCTTCGACATGGACGCCCGCTTTTTGCAGGCGCGCGTCGAGTTCGTCGCGAAGCGCCGCCGAGACTTCGTCGACGCCACTGCGAAGCGTGATTTCGTTTTCTTCGCCATGATCGTAGGCGTACGAGTTCGCCAGGTGGCGCACGGCCGTCTCGCTTTGGATCTTGACGTACTCGACGTAATCGTCGACGTCGAAGGTTGCTTCCGCCGTGTTCACGACGCGCCAGACGACGACCGCGGCAATCTCGATCGGGTTGCCTTGCTTGTCGTTCACTTTCAGCTTGTGCCCTTCCATGTTGCGCAACCGCAGCGAGATCCGGCGGCGGAGCATGAAGGGGAAGACCCAATGAAAGCCTGGCGTGCGGACAGTGCCGCGGTAATCGCCAAATAGCGTGAGCACCGCGGCCTGATTCGGCTGCAGCGTGAAATACCCGCCGAGCGAGACCAGAAACGCGAGCGCGTAGGGAATGAAGATGATCACCATCGGCACAACCACCAGCGCTGCCCCGCCACGGTACGCGCCGCGCGGTCCGCCTGATCCGAGAGTCACCATCAGCACAAACCAGATCAGACCGATGACTAATCCAATGGCGTGGTTCCGAAGCATCGTGAACCCGTTGACCGTCGTCGCGTTTCGTTCTGCGTGCATGACTGGTTCTCCCCGTTGTGAAAATAGGTCGTGATATTGATATGATATCACTTTTATCGAAGTGCTGCACATCGCGAAGAAAACCGTGGGACTTAACCCATTACGCCATCATGAGTTACTCGTCAGCCAGACGATACCCAACCCCTTGCTCGGTAATCAAATACCGCGGCTGGGCCGGGTCGGGCTCGAGCTTCCGCCGCAGGTTGGCGGCGTAAACCCGCAGGTAGTGCGTTTCACCCGCGGCGTGCGGTCCCCAGACCTCGCGGAGCAGTTGCGTATGGGTGAGGACCTTGCCAGGATGCCGCGCGAGCGCCGCCAGCAGATTGAATTCGAGCTTGGTGAGATGAACTTCCTGCTCGCCCATAAAGACGCGCCGCGCGGCGAAGTCGACCACCAGCTCGCCAACGGCCAACCGCTCTGCCTGCGCTGCTCCGGCCGCGCCTCCGCGCGATGAATGCCGGAGCGCCACCCGCAGCCGCGCGTGCAACTCAGCAACGCCGAACGGTTTGGTCAGGTAATCGTCAGCGCCGGCGTCGAGGGCATCAACCTTGTCCCGTTCCTGCCCGCGGGCCGAAATCACCACAATCGGCGCTGTCAGCCACTCGCGCAGGCGGCGAATCACGGTCAGGCCATCCAGGTCGGGCAGGCCCAGATCGAGCAGCACCACGTCGGGCGCCTGATCCGCCGCGGCCGCCAGGCCATCAGTGGCGTTCTCGGCTTCGACCACGCGATAGCCGCGATCCGTAAGCGTCGCCCGCAAAAAGCGCCGCAGCGGCGCCTCGTCGTCGATGACCAGAATCGTGGCGGGATGTTGATTCACGTTTGGTAAAGTGCGTCGTGCGGTCCGTGAAAACGGGGCTGGTGATGCTGGGTGTGCAACTACGTACTATAGCTGGCTAGAATAGCAGGATGGCCCTTCCAGCCCAACGAATACCGCTGCGGTTTGGCTTGCGAACGCTGCTCGCAGCGCTCGCGTTCTCGGCATTGGGCGTGTTTGGCGCGAACTGGGCGTATCGGAGCGCAGAATACCAGGCTGCTGCGGCGGCGTACGAATGCGTCAATTGTCCATCTCGTTTCGATCCCTTCACGGCTTGCGTCGCTTCGGAAGATCTGATGAAGGCCACCATGCGAATGCCGTTTTCCAATGTCGCCGTTGCTCGGCGTGAGCATCTGGACCGGATCGTTTCAATTCGAGAGCGAGAGCCGCGGCCGACAGGCCTAATGTGCGGAACAGGGGACCCAAGTCCCTTCATTGAAATGTACTATGAGCGAGCGTTGCGTGCGGCTCAGTAACCGTGTGCTGTGAGAGTTAGCCTCCTGCATTAGGGCCACGTGAGATGAGCGCCACCGCTAAACGCCTGTCGTTGCAGTTCAGCACGCGAACATTGCTGGCCCTCGTCGCGGTCATCGCGATTGCTTCGTTGGCGGCGAATTGGTCCTATCGCCGAGCCGTTTTACGTTCGGCGGTCGCATCTTGGAAGCAGGCGACTGCCAACTGCGGACTTAGCGTTGGCACGCACGCGGCCGTCTGCGCTGCATCAGAAGAATGGCTCGACGCCGAGCTGCGCGTTCCGTTTGCAGACACTCACGCGGCGCGGCGAGCGCATCTTGAGCGGGTCCAAGCGATACGCGATCAATTCGACAAAGAAAAAGACGTTACCATGTGGGGCGACCGCGATACGCCGGTACAGATCATGCAAGAGATCGACGGATACCGTGATCGCGCGCTCGAAGGCGTTCGCTGAGACCTACTGCAAATCAGGCAACCAGAAGTCGCCTAGTTGCCCCGCACGATGGGGGTCGACTTTCTCGCTCGCTACCGACGTTCCGGGCGCAAACCCGTATCTCGCCCCAATTTCGCCCGGCGAATTGCATTCGCTCGCCGCTTGTCGGTTCTTCTCCTTGTCCCTTAGAATACAGGGTCCCCCATGTGGCTGCGCGGGCGCGAGGAGCAACGGGCTCAATTTGCGGCCGGGGCCGGTCGTTCGGGCCTGTATTGCGCAACAGCGCAAACCTGGCCCTGGCCGGTTTACTAACGGATTGTCCCCAATCACGGCTCCTCTCGATGGCAGCTTCCGACATTGTGATCAAGGGCGCCCGCGAGCATAACCTCCGCGGTGTCGACCTGACGATCCCGCGCAATCGCCTCGTCTGTCTGACCGGCGTCAGCGGATCGGGCAAAAGCTCGCTGGCCTTCGACACGCTCTACGCCGAAGGGCAGCGGCGTTATATCGAAAGCCTGTCGAGTTTCGCCCGCCAGTTCCTCGGCCAATTGCCCAAGCCCGATGTCGACTTCATCTCGGGCTTGAGCCCCTCGATTTCGATCTCGCAAAAATCGTCGGGCCAGAATCCCCGTTCGACAGTCGGCACGATCACCGAGATCTACGATTACCTCCGCGTCCTCTACGCGCGCACCGGGCTAGGGCATTGCCCAAAATGCCAGCGGCCGATCACCGCGCAGACGCGCGAGCAGATCCTGGCCCGCGTCGGCGCGCTGCCCGAAGGAACCAAATTTGCCGTTTTGGCGCCACTCGTGCGAGCCCAAAAGGGCGAGCACCGCGATCTGTTCGTCGACCTGATCAAGCAAGGTTTTGTGCGAGCGCGGGTTGACGGCCGGATTGTCCCCCTGTCAGACGATCTGCGGCTCGATCGCCAGATGCGCCACACGGTCGAAGTGGTGATCGACCGCTTGATCGCCACGCCTGATGGCCGCGCCAGGTTGGCAGAAGCCGTCGAGATGGCGCTCAAGATGGGCCAGGGAAACCTGGTAATCGCCATCGATCGCGCGCCAGGCGCCAAACCGACGCGTCCCATCGATGAAGACGACGTCGAATCAAATGACGACGACGAGCAGCAAAGCGCCAAGAACTCTGTCTCGCGCAAGGGCCTCAAGCCGCGCGGCGGGCAACCAGCGCCGGACGAGACGAGCGACGATCTTTATCTCTCCGCCCACTACGCCTGCACGCACTGCGGCATCAGCTTCGAAGCGCCGACGCCGCAGTTGTTCAGCTTCAACAGCCCGCAAGGGATGTGCCTGGGCTGCGACGGACTGGGCGAGGTCTACACGTTCGACGCCGACTTGCTGATCCCGGACAAGGGGCGCTCGTTCAAGCAGGGTTGCATCGAACTGATCGGCCCTTGGAAAGATCTCGGCCGCTGGCGTCGACACATTTACGCCGGCGTGGCCGAAACGCTCGAACACAAGCTCGGCCTGGGCGAAGGCGATGTTCTCGAAACCGCCTGGGAAGAACTCGACCCCGATATCGTCAAGCAATTGCTCTGGGGCACGGGCGATCTGCACATCACGTACACCTGGCGACAAGGCAACGGCGGGCAGAAGTACGGCGGCCGCTACGAAGGGATCATCCCGGAGCTGCTGACCAAATATAAAAGCAGCGAAAGCGGCATGCAGCGCCGCCAGCTCGAAAAGTACATGCGCGTGGTGGGCTGCAAACAGTGCGGCGGCGTGCGACTCAACGAGCAGTCGCGAATGGTCACGCTGACGACGCGCAATCCAGGCTTTGCCGAGAAGGCGGAACGCTCGCTCCCAGAGATCTGCGCGCTCAGTATCGCCGACGCGACGGAATTCTTCAGCGAGTTGGAGCTCGACGCCACGCGGACAATTGTCGCGGCCGAAGTACTGAAAGAAATCCGCGGGCGGCTGGGCTTCTTGATCAATGTCGGGCTCGATTACCTCACGCTAGCCCGCACGGCGCCCACGCTCTCGGGCGGAGAATCGCAGCGCATCCGGCTGGCAGGGCAGATCGGCTGTGGACTGGTCGGCGTGCTCTACATTCTGGACGAGCCTTCGATCGGGCTGCATCCGCGCGATAATGACCGCCTGCTCGGCACGCTCGCGCAACTGCGCGATCTGGGCAACACCGTCGTGGTGGTCGAGCATGACGAAGACACGATGCGGGCTGCTGACACGATTATCGACTTCGGCCCCGGTCCCGGCGTGCGCGGCGGCGAAGTTGTCGCCTACGGCACGGCCGACGAAATCGCCGACGCCAAGCGCAGCCTCACTGGGCAATATCTGGCTGGCAAGCTGAAGATCGAAATCCCGCCCAATCGCCGCGCGCCAGGCAAGCAGTGGCTGAAGATCCTGGGCGCCGCGCACAACAACCTGAAGAACGTCGATATCGAGATCCCGCTCTCGACGTTCGTCTGCGTAACTGGCGTGTCAGGCTCGGGCAAAAGCTCACTGGTCAATGACATTCTGGTCGAAGCGCTCCGTCGCGACCTGAACGGCGGCGAAGGGACCCCAGGCGCGTTCAAAGAAATCGCCGGCCTCGATCAGCTCGATAAGTTGATCGCCATTGATCAATCGCCCATCGGCCGCACCCCTCGTTCAAACCCGGCCACGTACATCAAGGTCTTCGACGATATTCGCCGGCTGTTTGCCATGCTGCCCGAGGCGAAGACCCGCGGCTACAAAGAGGGCCGCTTCAGCTTCAATGTCGAAGGAGGCCGCTGCGAAGCGTGCGAAGGAAACGGATCGAACAAGCTGGAGATGGACTTCCTGGCCGACGTCTGGGTCACCTGCCCGGTCTGCCAGGGGCATCGGTTCAATCGCGAGACGTTGCAGGTCCGCTTCAAAGGCAAAACGATTGCTGAAGTGTTGGAGATGGACATCCAACAGGCGCTCGCCCATTTCGAAAACGTGCCGGCCGTGCAGCACAAGTTGCAAACGCTGCACGACGTGGGTCTCGACTATCTCAAGCTCGGGCAGCCTTCGCCCACGCTCTCAGGCGGTGAAGCCCAACGGATCAAGCTCGCCCGCGAGTTGGTGAAGAAAAGCACCGGCAAAACGCTGTATCTGCTGGACGAGCCAACGACGGGCTTGCACTTTGCTGACATCCACATGCTGCTCTCGGTGCTGCACAACTTCGTCGAAGCCGGCAATACCGTGCTCGTGGTCGAGCACAATCTCGACGTGATCAAAACGGCCGACTGGGTGATCGATCTGGGACCCGAAGGAGGCGCTGGCGGAGGCGAGATCGTGGCGGCTGGTCCGCCGGAAGTAATCGCCGCGACCAAGCGATCGTACACCGGTCGTTCGCTGAAACCGGTTTTGGATCGCAACGGCGAGCCTCCAGCGCACACGCTGGCCGCGCCAATGCGTCCGGCGGCGGCCGTGGCCAAGAGCATCAAGATTCGCGGCGCCCGGCAGCACAACCTCAAAGATGTCAGCGTCGAAATCCCGCGCGACTGCATGACCGTTTGCTCCGGGCCCAGCGGCAGCGGCAAAAGCTCGCTGGCCATGGACACGGTCTACGCCGAAGGGCAACGCCGCTACGTCGAAAGCCTCAGCTCGTACGCGCGGCAGTTCGTCGGCCAGATGCAAAAGCCTCAGCTCGAGCATATCGAAGGGCTGTCGCCGGCGATCGCCATCGAACAGAAGAACCTCGGCAACTCGCCCCGTTCGACCGTTGGCACCGTGACCGAGATTTACGATTACTTGCGCATCTTGTTTGCGCGGCTCGGCAAGTCGTACTGCCCGGATTGTGATTTGCCGATCGGCACGCAAACCGCGGACGAAGTCATCGACAAGGTCATGCAGCAGCCGGCCGGGACCAAGGTCTACCTGATGGCGCCAATGGAGATTGCCGTTGGCGAGCGCTACGAAACGCTGTGGGAAGAGATTCGCGCGGCCGGGTACGTCCGCATGCGGGTCGACGGCCAGACGCACGACGTGGCGCAGCCGCCAGAGATCGATCGCCGGCGCAAGCATACGGTGGAAGTGATCGTCGATCGCGCCACGATCCGACCCGACGGTCGTTCGCGCGTTGCGGACAGCATCGAAAGCGCGCTATCGCTCGGTCGCGGCGTGTTGCACGTGGCGTTTCCGGCCGACGACATCCCCGAGGCCCGCTGGCGGACGGAAGTCTACAGCCAGCATTTTGCCTGCGATAAGTGCGGTCGCAGTTTCGAGGCCCTCACGCCGCACAGTTTTTCGTTCAACAGTGTGCTGGGCTGGTGCACCGCCTGCGAAGGATTGGGGACGCAAACCGGCGCCAACACCGCGGCGCTGTTGCGAGATCCCAAGCTCTCGCTGGGCGCAGGCGCCGTGGCGCTCTGGCCGGAGCCGGAGAACAAACTCTTCCGCGATATGGTGGCGGCGCTCGCGCGTCAGACCGGCGTGCCGCTCGACGTGCCGTTCGAGCAACTTACGGCGCGCCATCGGCGGATTGTGTTGCACGGCGCCGGCGAAGCTTGGATCGACGTTCCGGCGCACGGCGCCAAGGCCAACGCGCCGCCGCAATTCCGCTTTCAATACAAGGGGCTCTACCCGACGCTCGAAGAAGCGTCGCGACTCTCGGCCGCCATGCGAGGCCGGCTCGATCACCTGGTCGACGTGGTCGAATGCTCGACCTGCGGCGGCAGCCGGCTGCGCGACGACGCCTCGGCCGTGCGCTTCCGCGATGAGACGATGGACGAGGTCTGCCGCAAGCCGCTCGGCGAGCTGCTCGCGCAGTTCGACAACTGGAAGCTCACGACCGTCGAACGCAAGATCGCCGGCGAGTTGGCGCGTGAAGTCCGCAATCGGTTGCAGTTTCTGGTCGACGTTGGCCTGGAATACCTCACCATCAATCGCGCGGCGCCTACGCTCTCGGGCGGAGAAGCGCAACGGATCCGGCTGGCAAGCCAGGTGGGCAGCGGCCTGACCGGCGTGCTGTATGTGCTGGACGAACCGACGATCGGACTTCATCCGCGTGACAACAAGCGGCTGTTGAGCGCGCTGCTGCGATTGCGCGATCTCGGCAACACGCTATTGATGGTCGAGCACGATCGCGAAGTGATCGAGAACGCCGATTGCCTGCTCGATTTCGGCCCGGCGGCTGGTGAACATGGCGGGCGGATCGTCGCCCACGGAACTCCGGCGGTCGTCGCCAAGACGAAGGGCTCGGTCACCGGACCGTACCTCTCGGGCGAGAAAGCTATTCCGGTCCCAACCAATCGCCGGCTAACGCCCATCACATCGCAAGAGGCGAATGGCAAAGCCGCGACGAAGAGCGCCACGGCCAAAAGCGCGGCCAAGCGCAAGCCCGGCAAGACACAAAAGGGCGCCCCAGCCTCAGCGGCAGCCGCAGAAAGCCTGATGCAGCCACCAGGCGGCGGCTGGCTCGAAGTCATCGGCGCCCGTCACAACAATCTGCGCAACGTCGACGTGCGGATTCCGCTTTGCGCATTCACCGTGGTCACCGGCGTCAGCGGTAGCGGCAAGAGCTCGCTGGTCGAAGACGTGCTTTACAATTCGCTGGCCAAGACGTTGCATCGCGCCACGACCTTCCCCGCGGCGCACGACGCCATCCGCGGCGTCGAACGGATCAACAAGGTGATCCGCGTCGATCAGCAACCACTCGGTAGCACGCCGACGTCGAACCCGGCCACGTACACCGGCGTCTTCGAGCTGATTCGCAATCTGTTTGCCGAGCTGCCAGACGCCAAGCTCCGCGGCTACGCCCCGCGCAGGTTCAGCTTCAACGTGCCCGGCGGACGCTGCGAAAAATGCGAAGGGAACGGCCAGCTGCGGATCGAGATGCACTTCCTGCCTGACGTGTGGGTCGAGTGCGACGAGTGCCGCGGCCGGCGCTACAACCCAGAGACGCTCGCCGTCCGCTTTCACGGGCATTCCATTTCCGACGTGCTCGATCTGCCGTGCGGTCGCGCAGTCGAACTGTTCCGCAACATTCCCAAGATTCGCCGCGTGCTCGAAACCTTGTGCGATGTTGGCCTGGATTATCTCCGGCTCGGTCAATCGGCGCCCACGCTCTCAGGCGGTGAAGCGCAGCGCGTAAAGCTGGCCGCCGAGCTCGCGCGGCCGGACACCGGGCAGACTCTTTACCTGCTGGACGAGCCGACGACCGGTTTGCACTTCAATGATCTGGCCCGCTTGCTCGACGTGCTGAACCGTCTGGTCGACCTCGGCAATACCGTAGTCGTGATCGAGCACAATCTCGACGTGATCAAAACGGCCGATTGGATTATCGACATGGGCCCCGAGGCGGGCGAAGGGGGCGGATTTGTCGTCGTCGCCGGCACGCCGGAGCAAGTCGTCGCGCATGCCGAAGCCGCCACGGCCGCCGGCGCTGGCAAGCGCAAGCCGAAAAAGGAAACGGCCGCGAAGAGCGCGACGAAGTCGCCCGATAAAAAATCCGCCGCCGGCGAGTTGCTTCGTTCGCATACGGGCGAGATGCTCGCGCCGGTGCTGGCCGCGGATCCGCACCAGGAGCGCAAACCATTCGACTTCGAAGCGGCGCACGCTGCCCGGATGGAAGATCTCGAGATCGAAGAAGTCGGCAGCGATGTGCAGATGCCATGGCAGGCCGACGGGCGCGGCTGGCACACGCGCGATCGGGTCGGCCGCAACGGCAAGCCCTGCATGTGGGAAGGCGAGATCCTGGCTCGCGTTGTTGATCGCATTCACGAGCTCGGCGCCTTCGCGCCGACGAACTGGAACAATCGCTCGATCGTCGAAGTGACCGGCGAAAAGAAGAGCGATGGCTGGTTCCTGCACGCGGTGACCGGCGATCCTTGGCTGCTGCAATTGAAGTTCCGCGTCGCCCGTCGGTCGTTCCAAAAAGACGACCTGATCGCGCGACTGGATCTGAAGCCGCTCAACGAGATCCCCGAATTGCCGGTCTACGGCAACGAGCCGCGCGTGAAGTGCAAAAACCTGCGCGGCCCGTGGCAGGAAGTGCAGTTGCGCGTCCACTGGCTCCACGAAATCGATCGGCCTGAGTTCTGGAAGTTCCTCGAAGACTCCGTCAACGCCTTCGCCAAATTCTCGAAGCAGGCCGAGCAGCGGCCCGAGGATGTGATGCCCTGGAAGGTGCTCGGGCAGAAGTGGCACCTGGCGCGCAAAGGTTTTCCGCCGGGCAAGCGCGTCGATTGGGATGTTGAAGTCCTGGAAGACTTGTGCGAGTTGCTGGCTGAGTCCGCCCCGGGCGCGCAGTTCTTGTGGAACAATCAGCAAGTGGTGCACGTCTGTCCAGCCGGCGGCGGCGAACCGTGGGCAACGATCCACACCAAGCGCCTGACCGCGGTCGAACTCTCACTAGCCGGCCTAAAAAACCGCTTCGCGCTCGGAGGCATTGCGACTTTAGGCGCGGATCGAGAGCTGCAAATCGACCGGCCGGACAAGGACCTGGTGAAGCTGAAGTTCGTCGAGGCCGAACAAGTGGCAGCGCAAGAACTGGCGGACTTTCTGCTCGAACATTTCACGGCAGCAACCGAAGCCGCGACGCGATCTCGGCAGAAGTCTTTGTTGTCGTAAAGGCTGGTTCAAACGATCACGTCTAAAAATGGCAGGGTGCCACTGCTAGCTTGCCTAGCAGTGTCTCCCGTCGTCTATGCACTGCTGGACAAGCCAGCAGTGGCGCCCAACGCCTAGTTTTGAAACAGACTAGTAGTCGTCGCGACTTCTTGCACCCTGGCCGCTTCCGGGTGATAAATGGTTCTATCGGAGCGCGCCCAAGTTCCCGATTTCCACCCGACCCCGAGGAGTTCCCTATGCGCGTGCACCGTCGAAACCGAACAACTGGCAACTTGATTGCGACCTTCGCCGTGGCGCTCGTGGCGTTGGTCGTTTACAGCTTGGCGCCGATCGCGACGCCGGCGGCCAGTGCGGACATCGCCACCGACGCTGCGAACGGAGAGCTGGTCTATGTGCCGATCTACTCCAGCGTCTTCTACGAAAACGGCAAGCAAACCCTGGAGCTTGCCGCCACGCTTTCGATTCACAACGTGAACCCTGACCGCGAGATTACGATCACGCGGGCAGACTACTACAACACGGATGGCCGACTGATCAAGCGGTACGCGGACAAGCCGCTGGTGCTGGGGGCGCTACAAACCACGAACGTGGTAATCGACATGGCCAACAAGTCTGGCGGGACCGGCGCGAACTTTCTGGTCGAGTGGCAGGCAAAAGAAGACGTTACCAGCCCACTGATCGAAGCCGTGATGGTCAACGCCACGTCGAACCTGGGGATTGCGTTCACGACGACTGGCAAGGTGGTGCGCAAGACGCAGGCCGTCGCGCGATCAGCGCGTTAGTCGGCTTCCGCCAAGAACTTCGCATAGTATTCCATGGCAGGCGTCTGTAATCCCACGACTTTCGCCGCGTCATCCCAGCGGCGCAGTTGCACGGCGTCGTTCGCGAACGGATGCGCTTCGAGCGCTCGTGCCTCGGCGTCGGTCATCACTCCTCCTTGCAGCTCCAAGCTTTGTTGCGATGGTGCGCTGAGCTGAGCGTGGTACGTGTCGTCAATTGCGCACAAGTAGCGCTTCGCCAACACGTGCATCCGAACCGGCTCGCACACGGCGGGGCCAAATCGCTTCGCCAGCCAGCGGGCGGCCAACTCCTCGTGCGCGTCGTCGATGCCTTGCGTCGGCGCGTCGTCCGGCAGGGCATGCAGTAAATGCCCAACGTCATGCAATAGAGCGGCCGCAATCAAATCGGCGCTCGCCCCGTGCCGCTCCGCGAAAAACGCGGCCTGGAGCGCGTGCTCAAGCTGCGTGACATTCTCGCCCCCATATTGCGAATGTCCTCTTTCAGCGAACAGGCGGAGTATATCTGCAACCCGAGTTGCGCGGTTCGTATCGGACATGCCTTTGCGTTCCCCTCACCCGATCGTAACAATGTGGCGGTATAGTTGACGCGATGCTTCCACGGCCTAGTTCTGATACCACAATCGCGGGCACTCGTCCATGAATCGATCGGACCCCCGCGCCGGTAGTCGTATCACGCCAGGCGGCGCGCTCGACGGAGCGCTGTGGGCGCTCGTGGCGGCCTTCGGCGCCTACTTTTGCATGTACGCGTTTCGTCGCCCGTTCACCGCGGCGAGCTTTGCCGGCGAGTACGCCGGGTTTGGCTACAAATCATTGCTGGTCACGGCGCAAGTTCTCGGCTACGCCACGAGCAAGTTCATCGGAATTCGTGTCGTGGCCGAGACGCCGTGGAACCGCCGCGTCGGTCGGTTCCTGACTTTGATTGCCGCGGCCGAGGGAGCGCTGGTGCTGTTTGCCATGCTGCCGCGACCGTGGAACGCGCTCGCCCTGTTCCTTAATGGGCTATCGCTCGGCATGGTCTTTGGCATGGTGCTTGGCTTTCTGGAAGGGCGCCGCGTGACCGAGGCTCTTTCGGCCGGCTTGTGCGCAAGCTTTATTCTGGCAGACGGCGTGACGAAGTCGGTAGGCTTCTGGCTGCTGCAGCAAGGCGTGAGCGAAATGTGGATGCCTGCCGTGGCCGGGCTGCTGTTCCTGGCGCCGCTGTGCGGATTCGCGGCGATGCTTTCGCGGATTGCGCCGCCCTCTGTGGCAGATCGACAGGCGCGCTCGATCCGCACCACGATGGACGCCTCCGAACGCCGGGCTTTCCTAAGTCGTTATGCGGTCGGTCTTGGAGCGCTGGTGATGATGTACCTGCTGATTACGATTCTGCGAAGCTTCCGCGCGGACTTTCAGCCAGAGCTTTTCCGAGAATTAGGGCTGACCGTAACCGCCAAACTGTTCGCTCGCACAGAATTGGTCGTGATGCTAGGCGTGCTTGTTGTCAATGGACTGGCGGCGACAGTTCACGACAATCGCAAGGCGTTTCAGGCTTCGCTCTGCACCTGCGCTGCGGGTTTGCTGTGCGTGGCGCTGGCGCTCACGGGTTGGCGGCTTGAGTGGTTCGATGGCGTAGCGTTTATGATCCTGATCGGCCTGGGTGTCTACTTTCCTTACGTCGCGGTCCATACAACTGTCTTCGAGCGATTGCTGGCGATGACGCGCGAACGCGGCAATCTGGGTTTCTTGATGTACGTTGCTGACGCCGTGGGATATCTTGGTTACGCGGCCGTGATGTTGTTGCGAAGCGCCGCGCCAGCAAACGGCGCACTGCAGATTTTCGTCTGGCTGTGCGTAGCGTGCGTGGCATTGTCCGCGGTGGCCCTGGGTGTGGCGTGGCGATTTTTCACGGTGCGCGCCACGGTTGCGTCCAATCTGCTGGTGGAGGAGTCGGCTTGAACCAGACCTGTCGCGCGGCTGTGTTTACCGGACAAAGCGGCAAGTTCGAATTTCGCGAATTCGTCGTCCCAGAGCCCACAGGCGATGAGCTCCTGGTGCGCGTGCTCGGCTGCACGCTCTGCGCAGTGATTTTGCACAGTTGCTTTGGCAGGCGTCGCACGCCGACTCCTTCGATCCTGGGCCATGAAATCGTCGGCGAGATTGCCGCGATTGCCGATTCGGCGCCACGCGTCGATCTACGTGGGCGCACACTGTCGATCGGCGATCGCGTCGTCTGGACCCTCGTTGCCAGCTGCGGCGGCTGTGCGTTCTGCCGTAATGGCTTGCCGCAAAAATGTCTGAGCGCCATGAAGTACGGCCACCAGGCGTTCTCGCCGGGGCGAGAATTGCTGGGCGGCCTGGCCGAGTATTGCCTGCTGGTCTCTGGCACAGGCGTGCTGCGACTTCCTGACGAATTGACGCTGGCCGAAGCTTGTCCCGCCGGCTGTGCGACTGCGACGATTGCCGCGGCGATCGACGCGGCCGGCGCGCTGCGCGACACGACCGTGTTGATTGTCGGCGCCGGGATGCTCGGTCTCACGGCCTGCGCCATGGCACGCGCTCAGGGAGCGAAAGACGTCCTCTGCGTCGACCCGCAAGCAGAGCGCCGGGCACGCGCGGTCAATTGCGGCGCCACCCATGCGCTTTCACCCGACGACATCAACCCGGCGATTCACTCGGCGACAGACGGACTGGGCGTTGATGTGGCCCTGGAGATCTCGGGAGCAAACGCCGGGTTCGAAGCCTGTTGGCAGGGCACGCGCCTCGGAGGCCGCATCATTTTGTTGGGCGCGGTCTACCCATCTCCGGCGGTTCCGGTCACGATCGAACAGATCGTACGCCGGAACCTCTCGATCCTCGGAGTGCATAACTACGCGCCGCGGCATCTGGTGCAGGGCGTTGAGTTTCTGGAACGCAATCGCCTGCAATACCCACTGGGAGATTTGGTCTCGCAGTGGTATCCGCTTGCCGAAGCGGAACGGGCATTCCAGCAGGCATCGTTCCCGGGAGCTGTGCGCGTCGGCGTTATTCCTTGACGCAGTAGTGGGCGACAAGATCAAGCGTCGCGAGTCCAGCTGAGCGTATCTTTGCGCTCGCCTGTCTCATAAAAATGCTGCGCGGCTTCGATCGCCCAGGCGATTGGGACGAGCTTGTTGTCTTCGTATTCTTCCTGCTGGCCGGCGATCAACAGCGTGCGGATTTTCGCCGGCCGGGATTCGTCGGTCAGACTGAAGAAGATCTGGCTGTTCCTGGTCGAGTTGACCAGCACCCGGCCGTCCCAGGCGCCAACGACCAACAGGAAGTAATCGCTCCACTCCCGATCGGCAATCGTGACTAGGCTCTTCGACGTGGAGTCCAGCGCGAGAATCCCCGCGTGAATCTGGTCCCAGGTGGGGTCGACGACGCCACTCCCCACGTCAACGCCACCCTGCCATTGATCCGCGTACACATGCCGTACGAACATCACTTCTCACATGCCGTGCGAGTAAACGAATTGCGTGTCGCGAGAAGTGTAGCTTATCGCCAGGGACAGAAGCGCCAGACTACTGCCGGATCCCAAAAAACAAATTGCGTTTAGACCGCACTTCAGCTCATTCCAGGGGAACTCGCTTCAATAGCTCCGCCGGACGGCAGATGTGACCGGCGCGAAGGACCAGCTCGATCTTCCGCGTATTGCGAATATCGTCGAGCGGATTGGCCGTGACGAGCACAATGTCAGCCAGCTTGCCGGCCGTGATGCTGCCGAGCCGGTCTTGTTCGCGCAAGACGGTCGCGTTGTTGAGCGTGGCCGCGCGCAGCGCCGCGGCCGGCGGCAAGCCGGATTCGACCAGCATTTCCAGCTCCTGATGTAGCGAAAAGCCCGGCGGCACGTTCGGCTCCGGCGAATCGGTGCCCGCCAACAGCGGCACGCCGGCGCGGTAGAGCTTGCCGGTCAGTTCCTGGAACTTGGCGAACTCGCGGCGGCGATCTTCGAGCGGGCCACCCTGTGGGCAGCCGCTACGTTTCAGATACTCGGGCCAGAACTCGCGCAGCCGCTTGGGCGCAAGCGCGTTATCTGGATGATCCTTCACTCCCTCAACGTCCGGCAGCAAGATCATGTTGCGAAACACGGCCAATGTCGGATCGACGTACACCTTTCGCTTGGCGAGCTCCGCAATCAGCCCCTCGCAGAGCGGGTTGTTGAGATCCAAGTGGCCGCGATGCCCTGGCTCTTTCGCCACCTCGGGCGGGATCACGTAATTGAACACGCTCCAGATATGCTCGAGCCCATCGACGCCGTCAGCCACGGCGTCTTGCGCGCTGTAGGCGCCCAGGTGCGCCGTGACGAACAGCCCTCGGCGATGGCTCTCTTCGATGATTGCCTTGCCGACCGGCCGCCCCGTGCCCGCGTAGATCTTGACCGTTGTGGGTTGCCAGCGGGCCAGATCGTCGAACAGCGCCGGAACTTTCGCCGGATCGGTAATCGCGCGGCCAACGTCGCGGTGGATCGGCGGATCAGCATCCAACAGCGGGCTGCAAGTAAACACCCGCGGGCAGCTCTCTGGATGCGTCGCCGCGTGCCGCGCCACCAAGGTGGCGGCCACTGGCTCGTCGCCCGTGCTGCGGATACTCGTCACCCCCGCGGCCAGGTAGAGGGGCAACACTTCATCGCCGGTCACATGCGCAAAGTCGAGCACATGCACGACGTGAACATGCGCGTCAATCAAGCCCGGCAGGGCGAAACGGCCACGACCGTCGATCCGCTCGGCGTCGGCCGGCAGCTCGCCGACTTTGCTGGAATCAACAACACGATCAATCTTGGCGCCGACGATGACGATCGTCTGCTCCGGCGTCATCTTGCCCGAGGTTGGATCGAAAACGCTGCAATGTTCGATGGCGATCGTCGAATCGGCTGCATGCGCAGTGCTTTGCACGACGAACCAGAGCAACACTACTACAATGCCGCGCAGGACGAGAAGCTGCGCAGACGGGAGTGCGAGGCCCCGCCGAGCAAGAAGCGGAATGGATACAACAATGAACTTATCTTTTCCAAAAGAATGCTCTCTCTTTACTCCCACTACTGCGCCGCGCTTTGCACCGGCGCCTTGCGATAATCGAGCGGCGGCTTGCGGTCTGGGTCGATCAGCGATTTGTAACCCGTCTTGCCGACGCGTTCTTTGTGCTCGGCCTTGGCTGCGGCGATCACTTCGGGCTTGGTATAAAGATCGTACGCCGTGGCGGCCAGCACTTTGGCGGCCAGCAGCATTCCCTTGCGGCCGATCGTGGTGCCGCCCGCGGCCGTGGCTTGCCAACTGTGGGCCGGCGTGCCGGGCGCCCAGCAGAGGGCCCGAAAGCCTGTGGTCGGCACAACCCACGAGACGTCCCCCACGTCGGTCGAGCCCTTGGTGACTTCGCCGGTCTTGTCGAGAACTTCCTTCAGATTTTCGAGCGAGGCCGGCTTCGTCAGCGAGGACGCGATCCGCGTGCAGAACAGTTTTTCTTCGGGCGTGAAACTCAGGTCGTTCAGCTCGCGAAAGTTGGCGAGTGTGACCTTGGTGAGCGCGCCGTTGGGCAGCACTTCGACCGAACCGCCGACATGGCCGATCTCGAGCTTCGTTTCGGTCGCCAGCGCTCCAGCCTCGGCGCATTTTAGTAATCGCGCATAAACGCTGCGGGCGACATCGGCGCTCGGATGCCGAACATAATAAAACACCTCGGCGAAGTCCGGCACCACGTTCGGCGCCTGGCCGCCGGCGGTGATCACATGATGGATGCGCGTAAGATCCGGCGTGTGTTCGCGCAAAAGCTCCGCCGCGTAGTTGGTCAGCTCAACGGCGTCGAGCGCCGAGCGGCCTTGCTCCGGAGCGCCGGCGGCGTGCGCGCTCTTCCCGTGGAAACGAAACTTCACGTTGATGCAGGCCAGGCAGGTTGCGTCGCCTGCCGCGTTGCCACTGCCGGGATGCCAGTGCAGCACCACGTCGCAATCCTTGAACAGCCCATCGCGGACCATGTAGACCTTGCCATTGCCCCCTTCCTCGGCAGGGCAACCGTAAAAGCGAACCGTGCCGGAGAGCTTGTCCTTCTTCAACTGTTCGGCCACAACAATCGCCGCCGCGGCCGACGCCGAACCGAACAAGTGATGCCCGCAGCCCTGGCCGTAGCCCCCGGGCGTGCGCGGCGATTGCTCGGGCGTGGCGTTTTGCGAAAGCCCCGGCAACGCGTCATACTCGCCCAAGATGCCAATCACCGGCTTGCCGCTGCCGGCCGTGGCGGTGAACGCCGTGGGAATGCCAGCCACGCCACGCTCGACGGTGAAGCCTTCTTTCTCGAGCATGTCGGCCAACAGCTGCGACGATTGCGTCTCCTGATACCCGGGCTCGGCCCATTCCCAGATCTTTAGCGCAGCCTGCCACGTGGGCTCAGCGCGGGCTTCGATGGCGGCGGAGAGGTCTTTCTTTTCAGCGTGGCAGATGGTGGCAGGACAGACAATGTGGGCCGCGATAAGCGCCAAACCGAACTGACTGATAAGGACCCGACGCATGGTGAAGCTCCAAGTTGATTTCGAAGAACGATCTCAGGTCCGGTTGCAATACGAGATTGATTATGTGCCTTCGGGATTGCACGTGCCGCAGAGCTGCACCGGACCGCCAACGACATCGATTGCCCATTGTTCAATCGCTCGTTGGCTTGTCGAGCAGACTTTTCGGTAGTCTCCACCGGCATAATTCTCTTGCCCTCGCAGAGTGGTGCAGGATCCGCGATGGAGCTTTAGATACGAGGATTTTGGCCTACGATGACAATTAAGCACGAAGCCCGTCGGATTCGCTTCAATCCAGCCGATGAATTCGCTGTCGTCGCATGGTTCAACAATCATTCTGCTTCCCGTTTGGAGAAGTGACTCATAACAACCGGTATTGATTCGCCGATGTCACGCCACAATCGCCTTCAGCACATTCCCCGAGACATCCGTCAGACGACAATCCCGC
>Ga0268266_10000604_pt1 | contig 49032 bp, 38 predicted proteins | sample KBSS13metaG_FD_190356 | JGI IMG/M metagenome (GOLD analysis project Ga0268266, IMG submission 190356) | Switchgrass rhizosphere microbial communities from Kellogg Biological Station, Michigan, USA - KBS S1-3 metaG (SPAdes) (version 2) | ecosystem: Host-associated > Plants > Roots > Rhizosphere...
CGAGAAGTAGTAAGGAGAACGCGCCGCGGTCATCAATACCGTGAGCGCCGGCCCCCAATGGTTCCCGGTCGCACGTCCGGTGGGAAAGTTGTGAAACGGGGCCATGGCCGCGAAATTGCGAGAGCTGATCGGAGCCTTGCGGGGACGCATGGGAAAGTTACCCGGTAACTGAGCCCAAAACGCCGCCTCCAACGCCAGGTCTTCCCGAGCGACCGTCATCCCTGTATCGGCCAACAACGCCCGTGCAAGCGCAACATGGTCATTCAACTCGCGCAAACGCTGCGAACTATCACGCGGATCCTCATTCGCCACGTCGCACAAAACCTGGAGCGAGAAATGATGGTCGCCCATCACGAAGTCGTTGCTCGTGAGCGCGTCGAGCGCGTCTTTGAGCTCTTCCGCCTGCGACACCGCGAAGTCGCCGGCATTCATCATTCGATGAAACTGCCGTTGCAACAGGCCCTGGCTGGTCTGCTTGGCCAGGAAGGCGAACGACTGTGTGAGCACCAGCGGAAACGGGGCGGATAGCAGGCGGTCATACATTCCGACCACCGTGGGAGTGGGATACTCCTTGATTCCGAGCATGGCCCCCACCCGGGTCTCACTCGGTGTCCGGTATTCGAGCGCTTCGTTTCCGAAGAACAGCCGAGTCGTCGCCAACACGCTGTTCACCGCAGAGCGAGGCAGCGGCATGCAACGCCACTCACCATTGACCAGCAGGCCCAGACATTCGAGTAAGGACGAGCACCAAGCACCACCCGCTCTATAGGTTCCGAGCAGCTCGGGCTCGTAGCGTGCCAGCGACGCGCGCAGCGTCTGGGCGAGCTTGTCGCAGGCCTCCAGCGCTTCAGTCAGCCCGAGTCTCGAGCCCGTCCTTTGCGCTTTGGTCAGCAACCGCGAGACTGTGCCGGTCGCCAGGCCCGCTGTGGGCCTGTAGACGATCGCAACAAACAGTTCGTTGACCATCAACGTCTCCGCGGCGAGCCGGCGGGCGTACTTCTCTTCGAGGGCATCGGCGAAGCCCACTACCCTTTCCGGGATCGCAATCGCGCGCTCCCGACGACGTACCATGTGAGTCCACAGCGCGACATTCGGACTCGCAATGTTCCGCCACAGCACGTTGAGCAACTCGTGCCAGGTGTTGATGCGATCATCGTCCGCGCTCTCGAAACTGGCGCCCCCCAGGCGAATCACTTGCAGGTAGTCACCGAAGGTCGTTTTGACCACATTGGGAGCGACGTGGGCAACACACGGAATTCGTTCCGCCGCGGACGGCTCTCGACGAAGGGCAGACATTCGGTTGCGCCTCACCATGACATCACCTCCTTACGACGAGACCGCAATCGCGAAGGAACATCGATCAGCAATGGGCTATAGCTGCTTGCCCGCCACATCCGGAGATTTCCCAGCGCCGCGGGCAGCCGGGTGCGGGCCCACAGCAGCAGAAGATCGAAGAACCGGGCATCCCGCGAGCACAGAATCACTAGAACTCCATGGATCGGTGCGCAACACAGCAACGTGAGGAGGTTCTTCGTCAGTAAAAACGCCTCCAGCGTGAACACGAGGTTGAACAGGAGAGCCGAGTAGCTCACCCCCCACCGCATGGGTGGGCGGGTGGCACCGACAAACAGGGGGTCTACCTTCAGGCCGGGCTGTTGGGTGCTCATGGCTCAGACTCCAAACATGCCGCGGACCCACGCCACAATCTGGGGCGCACCGAAGGCGATGGCAATTCCGAAGATGGCCCCTATACACCAGCCCCACGAAATTCGATTGGCCATCGCCATGCCGCCGAGCACCATGACCAGAATGATGGCAACCGGCGTCAGCCACTCGAGGATGTTCTCCTGGAGTGAGGTCACGCCGGTCAGGAACGGCGAGGCTTGTGCCAACACCAGAGTTGGAGTGCTTGCCAGCAGAAGAGCCGACAGAGGAATGTGTTTGATGCGCATCATAGGCTCAATTTTCCTCCGGCAGTTCCCGTGCGCGTCCGCGCTGTGCCTCAAATTCCTCCCGCTTGGCAGGTCCAGGAGCGCCGAACCGGAAGGAGTCGAGCACGAAGGCGTGGTCATATTGCTTGCCACCTTGCTTGTCGACCCAGTTGTTGGCCTCGACGTGCGCCTCGACAATGAGCTGATCCCCCTTGAGAGCATTCTTCGCAATCGCCTCGCCGAGGGCGCCGAAGGCGGTAAACCACAGGCTCGTGATGAATTCGCGAGCCGATCCCTCCTCATCCCGCCCCCCATAGTCATTACCTACGAGGCAGAAGCGCGTATAGAACACCTCACCCTTGGCGACGAGCTCGGGATTTCTGGCCAGGTTTCCCACGGCAATCAACTTGAAGCTGTTCATGACGATCCTCCATGATCGTGGCGTGTTTCAGTGAGCGCGCAGTGTAGACCCGCCCTCCGTATTGGTGAGTCTTTTTGGCTGTGTGTTCATGCAAAAACACAACCCGGCTCCGGGTGTATGGTGGTGCGATCAACCTACCGGAGGATTCAATGCCGATTATTCAAACAACCGGCACATTCGAGGAATGTGCCGACGAGTTGAATGACTTCATCAACGCCCTGGAGCGCTACCCGCACACGGTGTTGGCTTTCGTCCTGCGCGCCCATCTCTCAGGCCTGTTGCAGGCACTGCTGATAAACGGCCTGTGGACGCGCGATGAAGTTGCCACGTTCATGCAGGACATGGAGCAAGATGCGCTCACAGTTGAATAGTCGCGTGGACGCCGGAGAAAGTCATTGATTTCGTACGCGAGCGGGTCGTGCCCAGGGTTGCCTTCGACGATTCGATGTTCACGCACCGTGAGCTGCGATTGATGCAGGATCTGAGTATTCATTTTGCGGACGAGCTCACGAAGCAGTTGATCGGATTCACTCACGAAGAACGAGGACCGTGGGACAAAATTTGGGACGGCGGGAAAGGCAACAATGAGCGCATTCCATACGCGCTCGCAATTCCCGACGCAGATCCTAACCGCGAAGCAATTCTCGAATCGGCGCGGGAATACGCAGCGGCAGCGGCCGCGGCGCCCTTCGATAAATGATCCGTCACTGCGGCGCGGCACATCCCTGTGGCATCTGGGGCGATCTATAGGCACGAAGCCTTCTACCGTAACGCCGAATCAGGCCGTCTGGAGCCAAAATATCTGGTGCTGCTGGCTGCACTCCCTTCCGAAGACCTGGTTGCGCGATTACCAACCAGCAGATCCCACGGTCGGCCGGAAGATCCTCCTTGCTTCCACGGCAGGCCGTACCCGAGCTTTTACATGGGGCTGCTCGGTGGCTCTTTGCGCGCCAAGTCTTGGGTAGATTTACGCTACCTGGATGATTTTGAGGGAATTGGATTCAAGCGACGGGTGAACGGCGGCCGGATCGTTCCGGTCACTCTGATGCGCCGGGACGTGTTGGTTGAATTGCTCGATTGCGTCGCTGCAGCCGAAGATACAACACGGCTTCAGGAACAGGCGATTCGCGATGAATTGACCCGCCTGCGCTGATCAGGGCACCCGCGGCGGCAGCTGACTCTTCCAGTTGGGTGGCGGGTCTTTGGGAGTGCCGGCCTTCGCGAAGTAGAACAGCGCGACGTCCTGCTCACGCTCGTGTGTGCGGAAGACTTCCAGGGCGTCAATGGGATATTCCTCGACCTTGGAGGCGGAAATATCGATGTGGTTGTATTGCTCCATGCGGTACTGGAAGACGCGGCGCTGGGCAGTGGTGGCGCGGCCTTCGGGGGAATCCAGGGGCCACAATTGTTGTTGGTAGCTCAGGCCCAGGCCTTCGACCAAAAAAGTGTCGGCGTGCGAGATGGCCTGGGCGGCCCGGCGGCAGAGGTCCAGGCGGCCGGCGACTTGCTCGAGGGCCAGGCCTTTGCAGGAATAGCTGAAAGACCGGGTTGGAGGTAGGACGCTGGCGGCGATGGTGCCGGCCATGTCCATTGTGGCGCGAGTGATCTCCTTGCTCGATGGGGTAGTACCGCCTGGGTGCCGGGCCGCAGCCAGCTCGGAGGTGGTGGCAGCGACCAAGGGATCGAAGTAGACGTAGAACTTATCAGAGTTGCCCAAGGCGGTCAGGGCCGCGTCGACACCCGCAATGTCGTTTTTGCGTTGAGCACGGACCAGGGCGCCCATGAAGCCAGCGCCGTTGGTGGGATCAACGTCGTGCAGGTGCTTTTCGGGGACAGCGTCGTCGCAGTCGCTCGAGCTGGCGCACAGGCGCACTGCCAACCAGGCGAGGTCACGGCGGTCGGGAGCGAGTTGTACGGCCCGAGCGATGAGTTTGTAGGCACCGGTGTCGGACTCGGCGCCGAACTGTTGTAGCAGAGCAGCCGTGGCCAGGGAGTTGGCGGAGCCTTTGGCAATCAGCCGATCGATGTCCGCAAGCCGCGCGCCGGCTTCGTCAGCGCGTACAGCCTGCATTGACAGCGCCAACATGACCGCGCCACCAGCCCATTGCGGTCGCAGCATACCGGTCAGCTCAGCACGGCGCGCCGCCGCAACATAGGCGGGCAGCCCAGCGATTCTGCGCAGGGCCAGACCAAGCCACAGTGAGATGCGTCCGGCCGGCGAAGCATCGGTCTTCGAGCGCATGAGCGAAACATGTCGCAGCGTCTTAACGCGGTTCGCCGGACCCCTGACCGCCTGCCGCCAACGTGAAACAAACACCCCTACTGCCCCACCGAGCGCACCAGCGCCCCCAACTCATAAATGGCGCCCACAATATGATAAAGGTTACCCGCCGTAACTGTTTCCCGTTTGAACTCCCCCGCCGGCGACAGCCGGTCGTACCAAAGCCCAGGCACATCCGTAGCGAAATACCGCAGCAGGTTGGTAGAAGCCTCTGCGGCGCGACGCCAGTACTTGGCATCACCATAAAGACGCGCCGCGAGGGCGGCTGAGCGGAGGCGCTCTGTCTGGGCCCAAAGCCGTGCGGACCCATCGTGAACCGTCGTGTCACTCATGATTTCGTAAATAGCCACGCCACCCCGAATCCCGTGCGCCTCAGCGACCTCCATCAATCTACAAGCCGCTTCCCGCACATCAGCACGACGCTGGCCCCAACGCATCAGCAGCCAAGCCCACTCAAACTGATGGCCGGGCTCAATCAGGCGCCCCGCCGCATTCGTAGTCGGCTTCCAAGAGTAATCGAAGCTCTCGTGCAACATACCCGTCGCAGGGTCAATCAGGTGAGAGATGGCGAGCTCGCCCAACTCATCAGCCAACGCAACCCACTCGCTGCCGCCGCCAACATCGACCCACGCCAGCGCCGCCTCCAACAAATGCATATGCGGGTTGGAAAGCAGGGGCGGCCCATGCGGCAATCCCGTTTCGAATCCAGGTGCGCCTGACCGCTTCAAATGCGTATACAACGCCAGACGCAACCGCTCGCCCTCACCCCCCAGGTTAAAGGAGCTACCCAACAACGGGCTCGCTGTCGCGAATGCCAGCAATGCAAACGCCTGATCGTACAGCAGCACCTTGTCGTCAATTGGAATCCCGTCCTGTGAAACGAGCGTCCGGAATAACCCATCAGGACGCCGATAGCGCGTCAGAAAGAAACTGAGCCCCTGGGTGACAGCACCCGTGGCATCCCCTTTCCAACCAAACGACGGGGCACGCGCAAACGCATACACCTGGCGCGGCTGCACCCTTGCCCGGCGAGCATCATCTGTAGGATCGCCCGACAGAGTCAGCCGCTCCTGAAACCCTCCGCGCACTGAATCGATCCCTCGGGTCGACCATATCGGATAAGCCGCGTCCACCAGCCAACTCGTGAGCTGTGAACAAGCAGCCTCCACCGCCGCGACAGGCGCTGCGTCGGTTGCGTCCATCTTCATCGATACCCCCGATATTTTTTAGTGCGCAACGGTGCCAGCAGCAGACTGGCGGACGTCAAAAATCCGAGCCTTGGCGGCGCTCATGGCAAAGACGGTGATGGCGATATACGCCGCCATCGGCACCAGGAAAGCCGTATGGAAGCCTGAGGCATCCGCAACCTTTCCTGCAAGTTGCGGAAGGATTGCGCCGCCGATAATCGCCATGCAGAGCAGCCCGGACGTACCCGCCGCAGATGCCGAGCTGCGCTCCAGAGTCAACGTAAAGATTGTGGGAAACATGATGGAGTTGCACAAACCGACTGCCAGGGCGCAAGCAGCGGCCGCCATGCCTGTTCCTTGCGTGACACAGAAACACAGCACCGCTGCGATCGCAGCGGCCAGGGTCAGCAGCAAAGTAGCCCGCATCCGGGTCAACAGGACACTGCCGGCAAATCGACCCACCATCGCCCCCAGCCAGTAGACCGCCGTAATCTGCCCAGCCCGGTCGAGCGGCACATCCAGCATGTCGGACTGATGTAGGAAGATCGTCAGCGAGCTGCCGATCGAAACTTCCGCCCCCACGTACAAAAAGATCGCCGCGGCACCGAGCAATGCCCAGGGTGAACGCAGGGCGCGCAGCACGGAGTCATGCGCAGGCGCGGGTGGCGGCGCGGAGCTGTTCAACCGGTTGGAAAAGCGCCAGATGAATACCAACAGCAGCACCAACATCACCGCGATTGCCAGAAAGCCCGTGTCGATGTTGTGCAACGAAGCCGCTCGCCCCGCATCATCCACGGCAGCGCCCTTGCTGTCGAACACGCCGCCGCGCAGGAGCAACATCGAGCCCAGGTAGGGAGAAATCACCGTCCCGAGCGAGTTGAATGACTGGGACAGTGTCAGTCGATAGTGAGAGCGCTCGGGGGCGCCGAGCACAGCGGCCAGCGGATTGGCCGCCAGCTGCAACACGGTGATGCCTGAGCCGATGACAAACAGCGCTACCAGCACCAGCTCGTAACTTCGCAGGGCAGTCGCATACGGGATAAACAGGCAGCCCGCAATCATCGCCGTCAGCGCAATCAGAATCGAGCGGCTGTATCCGGCCTTTGCCACCAGCGAGGCACCCGGCAAAGAGACGACGCCGTACGAGATGAAGAACGCAAACTGCGTCAACATCGACTCCCGCTTGGTCAGGCTGAAGATCGCCCCCACCGACGGGATGAGCGGATCGATCATCGCGGTGATGAAACCCCACGCAAAGAACAGCGTGGTGACCGCAATAAAGGCCGCCCTCAGGTTATTGTTTGGTCTGGTATCCAATGAGCTATCCCCCTGAAACCTTCATCAATGCCGAACGTGTCGGCAGTAGTCTGTGAGTAAACGGCAGGATCGCCGCGCCGACCGCCGGCGCATCGTCCGACAACACTGCTTTCTCCACCGGCGCGATCGCCGGCATCGTCGCCGCATACGGTGCCAACCGCTCGTTCAGCCGCCGCGCCAGGTCCTCGATGACGCTCGCGGGCAGCCGCCCCCCAATCAACACCGCCTGCGGATTGATCAAACAATTGATGGCCAGCAACGTTTCCAGCAACGCCTCGACTGACGTCTCAACCCAGTCGGACACGAGCCGGCGACCACCATCGTCGAGGCGTGTCAGCCCCCGCGGCGAGGAGACCCGGTAACCCTGGGTCGCGAGCCGGGTATACAACGCCGACAACGACACGATGTTCTGCAACTGCCGCGTCGTGGAAAAGCCGTCGTGACCCCGAAGCCAGCCCAATTCGGCGCTGCGGCCGTTGGCGCCCCGGAAGTAGTTGCCGTCAATGACCAGTCCGCCGCCCAGCGCGGCGGTGATCAGGATGTAGAAGAAGCTCTGAAACTGGTGCCCGCGCCCGAACTGCATCTCACCCATGGCCGCTGCGGCGGCATCGTTCTCGACGAACACCGGGACGTGCAAGGTCTGGTTGAACAACTCTTCGACCGCAACCGAGCCCCACTCCGAGTACTCCTCCGGTTGCTCGGGCAGCGCAGCTCGCGTGATGTCATCGGGAAAGGCGACCCCGATCCCCACCAACTGGGAGGCACTGATGCCGGCCTTGTCCAACAGATGCCCCACCGATCGCTGGAAGAACGTCCTGACAGTCGCAGGCAACGCGAAGGGGATCTCGCGCGCCGACTTGGCGCGCACCGATCCGAGAAAATCCAACACAACGAGTGTGATATGGTCACGATCAACGTTGACACCGATGGAGAACCAGCTGTCCGGGTTGATCACGAGCTTGATCGGAGGCTGTCCACGGGCGCCGCGCACCCGCCCGGCTTCCCTGATCAGGTTGTCCTGCATCAGGCGCTTGGTGATATTCGCAATGGCCGGCGGCGTGAGCCCCGTGATGTCGGCCAGGTCGGCCCGTGTGATCGGGCCGTTGACCCGGATCGCGTGCAACGTCACCCGCTGATTGTGGTCACCCGCACGCTCCAGGTTCGTACCCGAAAAAGTCATGCCGGCCTCGCGGGCCTCTTCCGGGGGGCCGTCACTTTTGTGAGTGTCCACCATATTACGATTAATTATATATACTTTCTTTATTCATAGGGGGCGAGCGTTGGGCTTCTCATATGTGAAATCCCTGGCGGCGGCGCTGGGTGTTGGATTTCTCCTGAGCGGGGCGGCCCCGGCAATCGCGGCTGACGCTCCGCCCACCGTGGCGTTGGGGCGCACCAAGGTCCAGGGCGCCTGGACCCCGAGCGGCAGCGCGCTGTTCCGCGGCATCCCTTTCGCTCAGCCACCGGTCGAGTCGTTGCGTTGGAAGCCGCCGCAACCAACTACCCTGCCGGCAGGGATCTTCCGCGCCACCAAGCCGGCGCCCCCGTGCCTGCAGGCCTATGTTGGTTGGAACCGCGCCGACGCCGAACGCAGCGCGGAGGACTGTCTATATCTGGACATCCGCACACCCCGCCCCAACCGCAAGGGGCGCCTGCCCGTCTTCGTATGGATACATGGGGGCAGTAACTGGGCCGGCTCGCCGACTTCGGAAATCAATTCGGGATTGGCCGACCGCGGCCTCGTGATGGTGACCGTCCAGTACCGGCTGGGCGTGTTTGGATTCCTGTCGCATCCCGAGCTCACCCGCGAATCCCCGCGCGGCGCGTCCGGAAATTATGCGTTGATGGATCAGATCGCCGCACTGGAGTGGGTGAAGAAGAATATCGCCGCGTTCGGTGGCGACCCGACCAAGGTAACCGTTGGAGGCCACTCTGCTGGGGGGCAGGACGTCGGGTTGCTCATGTTATCACCGCGTGCGAAAGGCCTGTTTGCGCGCGCAATTCAGCAAAGCGGCACGGCCGGGTTTGGCGTGCCGCCGCGGACACTGGCGCAAAGCGAAGCGATCGGCAGCACCTTCGCGGAGCTGGCCGGGGCGCACGGCGACTCGCAGATCGCCGCGTTGCGCGCCATGGACGGCCACAAGCTCCTCGACACCCAGATGCTGCTCGAGTCACCGACTCTCGTCGACCCGAGCTTCCTGTACCTGCAGGCCGTGGTGGATGGCTGGGTGTTGACGGATACGCCGGCGAATCTGCTGCGCGACGGCAAGTTTGCGCGAATTCCCCTGTTGATCGGGAACGATGCACAGGAGTTCGAGTTGTACGGCGGGGAGTCCGCGGCCCGGCAGGCGGTCAAACGCTCCTTTGGCTCAGCCGCCGACCAGGCGATGACCTTGTATGGCCTGCAGGACGGCGCACAGCCTCCCGATGATCCCATCCTCGGCAGCACGGCGATGCAGGTTGCCGCGGACACCACTTTTCGCTGCCCGGCCGAGCTGACAGCGGCAACCGAGGCGGCGGCCGGCCAGAAAGTCTGGCGGTTTCAGATGGAGCACGCGGCTCCCGGGGAGCCGCGGATCGATCACGGCTCCGAGCTGACCTTTGTGTTCGACAACCGGCCGTTGAATGTTGCCGTCGATGGCGTGCGGCCCCTGCTGCAGAGCTATTGGGTCAACTACATCCAGCACGGCGACCCGAACGGACCCGGCCTGCCTCAATGGCCCTCGTATGGCGGCAAGCGGGCCTACATCGCCTTCACACCGGCAGGGCCGGAGGCGCGCACGGCATTGCGTTCGCCCATCTGCGCTCTCCTCTCCCGTCCTTAGGAAACTCCCGAATGTTGGGTTCGGCGCGCCCACGAGCCTGCCGGATTTCGAGCGCAAGGCGCAAATGCTGAATTACGTTTCCTATCGTGCCGTGTTCGAAGGATTCCAGGCTCACTTGTGGACGCAGAACAGCGGCCGCCTGCCGTGGATGACCCATCCCGCGTGGTCGAGCAACCTTTGGGAGATTTACAGTTCGGACTACGACACGCAAGCTTCATACTCGTCAACACGACCCCGCATCAACGGCGGACCGAAGAGTCACACGCTCATTCCGCGGTTTGCCGCTCCCGCTGAATGCTGTCTGCCGCGTCGTCTTCGGCTTTCTGCGCGGCGAACTTCTGCACGATCCGGTTCAGAGCGGCGGTGTTCACGGCCGCACTGACGGCGACCCCTTGTCTGTTGGTGGTCACACTGACCGGATCCGCCTCATTGACGAGCGCGGCGCAGTCGAGCAACTGATACGTCGCTACAAACCGCTGCGCCAGGAAGGTATACAGAGAGTTGGCCGCACCCGCATCAGGGGTGGCAAACGCGGTCAGCGGCTTCTGGTTTGCCAACATGCGTTGTGGGGCGATGCGCAGCATCTGGCGGCAGTAGCGGGCAGTATCACCGTCAAAATAGGAGTTCCCGGTGGGCATGTCGGCGCCCTGCCGATACAGGTTGGTCTTGGTGAGGCTGAGGTTGCCGTTCACCAGGGTCATGGGGTCGCCGTCCGGAACAATCGCCACCGGGGCGGGTTGTGTCATACGGGCCTGCAATTCATTCAGGGGGAGCGCGGACACCTGCGAGCCGGGGTCGGCCAGGTCGGGGGCCGTCCAGGGCTTGCAGCCCATGGCCGGGTCCACGAACGCATCCGTTAGGCGGTTGTCACTGGGGTTGCCCAACGGGACCGAGCTCGGATGTTGCGCCTGGTTCTTCTTCGTGAACTGAGACAGGTGCCCGCGCGGCGAAACCAGATATAACGTGGGGAGGTTATCGCTTTGATCCTGGTCCACGATGAAGAAATCACGCACGGTCGGGCAGGGTTTGCCGTCGCTGGCGGTCCCCGCCGCCGGCACTTTCAACTTGCCGGCCGCAATGGCCGCGTTGGCGGCGGCAAAGAATGCGGGCGCGTTGCAGTATGCAAACTGGCCGAACACATTGCCGTTCAGCCCGTTGACGCACTTCGCATCCGCCAGGCTCTGGCCGCCCGCAGCCCGCAGCGTCAGGTCATCCCCGTTGTATCCGAACCAGATGCCGACGATGGCGCCGGCCGGAAGTGTTGGCTGTACCGGCGGAACCAGCGGAGCGTCTCCTCTGTCCACCACCAGCGGGTTGTAGATGGAAATGGAATTGGTCGCCGGGTCAAAGACTGCCGCCTGCACGAATGCCGACTGCGCGGTGTTCGATTCGCTGCAGGCCCCCTGGCCGGGGTCCGTTGCAGTGAGCTGGTATGGTGTGGCCAACCCTTTGGCGCTGAGCGGGTCCGCAGGAATGATCAATGTACAATTCGGGTTGGGAACAGCCGTGTTGGCGGCCGGCGCTGCATTTCCGGCAGCGGCTGCGGCCGCACTCTGCATCTGCGCGTTGAGTCGCTCGGTATCTGGAGGATTACCGGCCGCTGTCGCCGATGATACACACACGCTCATCAAAACAATGGCCGCGCTGAATAGCTCCCTCGAACGTTGCATGGTCCCTTCCTCCTGCGTTGGCGGGGAAACCCTACGGCAATCGACGTAAGAATACGATGTGGGCAAACAGTGACATGGGTACGATCTCAGCCGTAATCAGAGCGGCGGCCGTTGTCCTCTGCCTCACACTCGTCGGGTGTGTAGAGGCACCTGTGTTCGATGAGAAGCTGGTCAGCACTCATTCGGCGTCCGAGATCGAAATCATGGGCGCGCGCGGTCCCCTGTCGAAGAAACAGTCGAAGGCGGTGTTGAGTCGACTCGCGGCGCAGGCGCCGGATGCCGGCGCGTTGGAACGCCATCTGGCCGTGGAACAAGCGGTTGCGGAAAGCCCGCTGTATGCGGGTAACACGGTGCGCATCCTGCGTGACGGCGATCAGACATTCCCGGCGATGTTTGCCGCCATCCACGGTGCCAGACACTACCTGTATCTCGAGTACTACATCTTCGAGGATGTGAGCTGTAACGGCGAACAGCTCTCGGAGTTGCTGATTGCCAAGGCCCAGGAAGGGGTGAAGATCCAGATCATCTACGACGGCATCGGCTCGATAACAACGCCCGCAGATTTCTTTACGAAACTCCAGGCAGCCGGCATCCAGGTGGTGCAGTTCAATCCACCCAACCCGCTGCATTCCGGCGGCCACTTCTCACTCAACGACCGCGACCATCGCAAGATGCTGATTGCAGACGGCGAGAGGGTGATTGTCGGTGGGGTCAATCTGAGCTCCACCTACCAGAGCGCGCCCGGGACCTCGGTGGTCACCAGCCCGCAGGATGTCTGGCATGACACGGACCTGGAAATCTCCGGACCTGTCGTCGTCCAACTGCAGAAGTTGTTTGAAGAGCATTGGCAGGACCAGGGAGGCCCGACACCGGCAGCCGCCGATGATGGGCTCACTCCCGGCGCCGATGGCACCGAAGTCGTCCGAATCATCGGCAGCGCGCCGCGGCGCTTGAAATCACGTTATTACGTCACCGTTCTCTCGGCCATCCGCAACTCGGAAAAGAACATCTGGATGACGCAGGCCTACTTTGCGCCGACGCACCGCGAGAAGGAGGATTTGATTCACGCCGCGCGTCGTGGAGTCGACGTGCGACTTCTGTTGCCATCGCGCAGCGACTCGTCACCCGCACTGTATGTGCAACATTCGCACTATGAAGCGTTGCTGCGATCCGGCGTAAAGATCTACGAACGCAACGACGGCATCCTGCACTCAAAGACCATGGTCGTAGATGGAGTGTGGTCTATCACCGGGTCTTCGAACTTTGACTACCGCAGCGTGCTGTTCAATGACGAAGTCGATGCGGTGGTCATCGGTAAGAACACGGGAGAGCAGCTCTCCACTCTCTTTGAGACAGACCTGCAGCACGCGACGTCCATCGATCTGGAAACCTGGCGCAAGCGCTCGGTCTTTACCCGGATACGGGAACAGTTCTGGCGGCTATGGGAAAAGCTGTTGTAGCGCGTCAGCTCTTCGCGACATCTTTGGACAGCCGATAGGCCATCCATCCAAGCAGCCCGGCGCTCACAATCAGCACTCCCCACAGCAGCGGCGTCCTCCACGGGAAAGGTGTTCCCAGGAGTGACTCACCGCCCGAGGACTCCGGCTTCGACAGCGAAGCGGGAACAATGACCAGGTTCTTGGGGAGCATGGCCAGCGACACCGCGGCAGGTTTTGCCTCGGTGCTACCGTACGCCAGGTAAAACGGTCCCGCACCTCGTGCCACGAACACAACCTCGTGGGGAACCCATTCAACAACGAGATGCGGCGCAGAGGTACCTAAACCGCCCTGCCTGGGGTCGGTCCGCACCATCCAGTAACGATCGCTGGTGGGTGGGATCGTAACGAGGCCGTTGCGACGCTCCTCGCCTTCGCTCTTCAAACGATAGAAACCGCTTCGTCTGACGGTGTGCCACGGGTCCTGAGGATGTTCGCGAGACAGCAACTCAACGTCAACGACAGTGTTGATGTCGGGTAGCTCCAGATTGACTCGATCAACCGTCGGCGTGGCACCCAGGTCATATTGGAACTCGCCCGGTTTGGTGCTGGGAGACGCCGCGGTCACACTCAGAGTCTCGTGGAGCGCATCGACGCTTTGTTTGGCCGGTTCGCCGAAGAGCGAAGTCAGTATAAACGGGGCTGCGGGGCCTGCCCAGGACAGGCGCCAGAATTTCGCCTTCGTGGGTGGGAACGCAACGCGCTGCTCGACCAGCCGATCCGCGGTTGAATGCAGGTTGGCGATCGGCGCGGCGTACGCCACAGCGCGCCAATCGGACAGGCTGTCACTTGCCTCCACCCTCACACGTCCCGCGAAGTCGGGTGCATCCTGAGGCCACTCGAGCCGCAGTGCGGAAACCGGCAAATCGAGTGCCCGTCCATCGACGAGGTAAGTGTTTATACGGTCGGATTTCGAGGCGCCGCTTTGAAAGTTGATCGCGCCCTTGCCGGACTCGATGGTGACTCTGAGCGCGGCGAGTGTTGCCTCGGAGTCGTCCTTCAGGGGAAAGATCGGTAGTTGCGTCGCTGCATTGGCAATCGTTCCCGCTACCGGCCGCTCGATGGCGAACGACACCTGCTCGCCATTGCCATTGAAGACGCGAACATCGGCCAGATCGGGATGAGCAATCTTCTGATAGACGGTCAACGGTAGTGTTACGCGGTACGCCGCGGCATCTCCCGTACCATCGACTTGCATCCGGTAGGCGAAGTCCTTCGGTGTGGACAGTGCGGCAAGCAGGGCTAGAAAGGCGCTCATGTCTGTGTCTGGGGTGCCGGCGGCAGCGGTGAGAAGTATCCGATAATCAACATGAGCAGACCCACGCCCACGAACGAGATGATGCGCTCGACCGTACCCACATGCGACAGGTCGACCAGGAACAGTTTGGCGATCACGACACCTAACAGCCCCGCGGCGGTCAACCAGACGATCCGGGCGTGCTTGCGGGTTGCCAGCAGCATGGTGGTCAGGGCAATCAGGGTCCAGAAGATGGAAATCGAGGTTTCGACCAGAGTCGAGCTCATGAGCGGCTGCAGCTCAAACGGCACGTCGGCGAGGTGATGCAGCGAACGCAGCAGCGCCGCGTTGAGCCAGATAAAGGCGAGAATCGCCAGCCCAATGAACACCGGGGGCTGGGGCAAAAGCGCGTAGTCGACCAGGCGCGCGGATCGCAGGTACAGCCAGAATCGCAACAGCACCAGCAGCACGAAGAATTCAGCCAGGTCGAGCGGATTCAACAGCGGCACGAACGGCAACGGGTATGGGTCACCAGCGAGGGTGACGTTTGTTTTTACACTCCACAGTGCCAGGTAAAGAGCCAATCCGACGGCGCCGAAGCCGGTGTAGGCCACGCGATGCGCTTCGAGCGGCCAGTTCAGGCGCCGCGTCAGTTTGGGCAGAGTGAACAGCATAACCGCGGGCACGAGTGCCCAGGCGATGGTGGGCCAGCAGCCTCCACCTGCAACACCTTGGTCGATCGTCCAATAGAGCTCCCAACTCGCAAGCGCCGTCAGCAACCACATGGAGCCTACATGCAGCGCGTTGGCGATGGACGACCGGGGCTCGCCCTCGTGGCGTTTGCTTACGAAATAGAAAGCGGCAAAGGCGCAGGGCCAGGAGAGCCAGCCGCCATTTTGAAACGGGTGTTGGAATTCGATGACGTCCCAGAGTGCGTAGAGAATCATCATCGGCAGTAGGCCGATGGCGCAATACCGCGCGAATGGAATTCTCACCCGGCGTACCAGCTCGCTCGAGATGAGCGCGGTTGCCGCCATCAGCAGCAAACCGGCCGTGTGCTCGAACGGATGGGAAACCCGGCGGTCGATTTCCATCAGTCCTGCGAACAACCACCAGAGTACGCCCCAGAAGAACAGGACGGGCGCCAGGGGCTTTTCGTTCTCGGACAAGCGAGCTCGCTCGAGCATGGCGGCTGCGAAAACCGACGCCGCGCTGACCATCGCACCGCCCAGGAAGGCACTGTTGAGGATGGGTACGGGCCCGTGGGGTGCATCGAGGTCAGACATGAAAATCACGCCGCCTGCGATTTGCAGCACAGCCCCGAATACACGCGGGAGGCGGCGATCGGCACGACAGCCGATCCAGACGAGTGCGGCGCCTTCGAGCGCCCAGGTTGCGGCGCTCCAGCGTCCGTCCAGCGCCAAAGGGACAGCGAGAGTCAGAAACAGCACGCTGAGTGCCAGGAAGGACTCAACCAACAAGCGTTGTGAGACCTGCTTGGTTCTGTGCAGTGCGGTCGCGAGTGCCAGATACAACGCACTGACGGCAAGGGCGCTGAAGGCCAGCACGAACCGCCTGTCGTGGAGCATTGCTGACTGCAGACCGAATGCCACCATGGGTGTGCCGAACACCAACGTTCCATCGACATAGCCGCGCAGCTCGGGTGGCTGCCGGGAAGCAAACAGGATTGCGATGGCCAGGTAGAAAAGGAAGAACAGAATCAGGAACGGTTCGGTGGTGGCGAAGAATTGGGGCTGGTAGCTCAGCACGCCCCAGGCGGTGCCAATGATGAACGTGAAGAGGAAGCCCAGGACGTTGAGAGGACGCCAGGCTTTGAACCAGGCGATGGCCAGGATGCCGCCGTTCAGGATCGCGTAGTAGCTGAACAGCGTGACGTGGTCTGCGTTGCCCGTCGAGGCCAGAATGGGGGCGAGAAATCCGCCGCTCACCGCCAGGACGGCGAACGACTGCGAGTTTTGCAGGATCGCCAGCACTGCTGAGAATACGGCAATGAAGACGAGCAATGCGAATGCCGCGCCGGCGGGTAGGACCGAATAGATTTTCAGGCCGGCGAAGACGGTCAGGTACAGGAGCCCAACAGCGCCACCCTGGAGCGCCAGCGCGTATCCGGCGCGTCGGTGACGGAGCCTCCAACCCAACACCAGCAGAACGATTCCGCCCAGCGCCACCCCTATCAGGCGGAATTCGATTGGGACGTGTGAGTGTTCGGCCGCGTACCTAAACAGGAATGCTACGCCGAAGAAAAGGATGACGATGCCGACACGTACCAGCGTGTTGCCACCGAGGAAATACTCCTTGAGGACGCGGACCGCTGCGTCCACGAAGTCCTCTCGGCGCGGCGGAGCAGCAGCCGAACGCGGCGCGTGTCTGTAGGGTTCCCAGGGGTCGCCGCTCGGGTGTGTCGGCATTGGGCGCGCTAGGGTGTCTGGCTTACCCGGTGTCGCCGAAAGGGCTGGCGAGGCCGCCGGGGCATTTCCTGACTCAACTGCGACTGATGTCGACTCGGCCACGCCAACCTTGGCGGCCAATGTGGATTCCGGGGCGGCGAGTGTTGGCTCGTGCGGTTCTTGTTGGCCACCAGCCTCCGTGGGCTGTTGCTCAGCCGCGCGCGACTCGCGGGCGCCTTCGCCTGCGCGACTGGCGGAAAGCGGCCGCGCCTTGCGCAGATCGGCGACCTCGCCTTCCAACCACCGAACCCGCGTCCGCAAAGCGCCGATTTCGGCGACGACATACCCCGCGAGGGCACCGAGGGCGATGCCGAACAGCTCGTGTGAGCTGCTCGCCAGACTGAGTCCGACGATCGCGCCGAGGATGGCTAGAATCACGCGCATGGCGGCCCGCAGAATAGCATGGCCGCCCTGGGGCGCCGGGCCCGGTACCCCGGCTACTGTGAGCTCAGTATCAGTTCTTCAGGTCGCGCGCCGTCAGGTCCAGGCAGCGCCACGCCTTTTCAATGAGCTCATCGATCTGGGCGCGCTCCATGACCAGCGGCGGCGCCATCACCATGGTGTCGCGCACGGCGCGCATCACCAGCCCGTTGGCGAAACAATGATCCCGGCAGATCAACCCGACATCACCTCGGTTGGGGAAAAACCGCCGCGTAGCTTTATCCGCGACCAGTTCCAACGCCCCGATAAACCCAACCCCTCGAGCCTCACCCACCAACGGGTGCTCCGCCAACTCTCTCCAGCGCTTCTGCAGGTACGGCCCCGTCTCACTTCGCACGCGATCGACGATACCCTCCTCCTGCAAAATCCGAATGTTTCGCACGGCAACGGCACAGGCAACAGGGTGCCCCGAGTAGGTGAAGCCGTGGTGGAACTCACCCCCGCGGTCAATCAGCACATCCGCCACCCGATCGCTGACCATCACCCCGCCCAGCGGTTGATACCCTGAGGTGATTCCTTTGGCCAGGGTCATGAGATCGGGCCGGAACCCAAACCGCTCCTGTCCGAACCAGTGACCGAGGCGACCAAAGCCGCAGATGACCTCATCCGCCGCCAGCACAATCCCGTAGTGATCGCAGATCCGTTGGATTTCGGGCCAATAGGTTTCCGGAGGAATGATCACGCCGCCCGCGCCCTGGATCGGCTCGCCAATAAAGGCGGCCACATTCCGCGGCCCCAGCTCCTCGATCTTTTCCTGCAACCGGCGCGCGGCCTTCAATCCATATTCTTCAGGAGAAAGATCGCCGCCGTTTTCATACCAGTAGGGCTGCTCGATATGCACGATTCCCGGAATGGGCAACCCACCCTGCTCGTGCATCGGCTTCATGCCGCCGAGGCTCGCAGCAGCCATCGTACTGCCGTGGTAAGCATTGTCCCGACTGATGATGATGTTGCGGCTCGGCTCGCCGCGAACATCCCAATAGCGGCGCACCATGCGCACAATGGTGTCGTTGGCTTCGGACCCCGAGCCCGCATAAAACACCCGCTCGAATTGCGGCGGTGTTACTTCCGCAAGCAGCCCGGCAAGCTCGATCGCGGGCGGATGCGTCGCCTTGAAGAAGCTGTTGTAGTAAGGCAGCTCCAGCATCTGCCGGTACGCAACCTCGGCCAGCTCTTTGCGGCCGTAACCGATGTTGACACACCAGAGCCCGGACATTGCGTCCAGGATGCGCTCACCATTCGAGTCATGCAGGTAGACGCCCTCGGCACGCGTAATGATGCGTGCGCCATGCTCGGCCAGCGCCTTGAAATCGGTGAACGGATGCAGGTAGTGCTGCGAATCGGCAGTCTGCCACTCACGCGTGCTCCGGGGAGCAATCAAAGGAGTCTGTGTCATGTTGTAGTTTTCCGCGGAAAAAGGCGGGCCGGCTCAGCCGGCCGTCAGGTACCAGTCATACTCGAGTGGAGTGACCTGGTTCTCGAATGCCTGCAGCTCGGCGCGGCGCGTCGTGGCATAGAGCTCCTGGAAGTCCGCGCCGAGATACTCTTTGACGAAGCCGCTGCGCTCGAACAGCACCGTGGACTCGTACCAGTTGGTGGGCAGAGGCGCCGCTTCTACACAATCCCGATAGGGATTGCCGGTAATGGGCTCGCAGGGCTCGATCTTCCGGGTAATCCCCCTGTGGACACCTGCAAGCACCATCGCAGCCAGCAGGTAGGGATTCACGTCCGCACCCGCCACTCGATGCTCCACGCGGCGGTTCTCCGGCGTGTCCGCAGGAATTCGCAGTGCCACGCCCCGATTGTTGAGTCCCCAGGTCGGGCTCATCGGAACATAACATTCGGGACGGAAGCGCTTGTAGGAATTCGCCGTCGGCGCAAACACCAGCATGGACTCGGCCATGGTGGTGGCGAGACCGCCGATGGCGTGGCGCAGGCTCTCGTTGGGGTCGAGGCTGTCGGAGGCAAACTGGTTGCGCCCGTCCTCTTGCAACAGACTGACATGAATGTGCGTGCCGCTGCCGGGCTCCTCGGCATAGGGCTTGGGCATGAAAGTCGCATTCAGGCCGTGCTTGAGAAACACACCGCGCACGATCCGCTTCAACCGGATGACATGATCGCAGGCCAGGCACGGATCAGCCACGTGACGCAGGTTGACTTCATATTGCCCGGGGCCGCTCTCCGCGAGCATGCTCGTCGCCGGCACATTCTGGATTTCGCACGTGCGGCTGATTTCCGCCAGAATCGCGGACATCTCCTCGATGCGTGCCATGGAGTTGATCTGTTTGCCCGAGCGCCGGAGCGGCTTGCCGGGGGCCGCGGCGGGCCGGATACCGCCCTGTCGCGTTCTGCGTGGATCAACAACGTAGAATTCCACCTCGAGCGCAACTACCGGCCGCAAGCCAAGCTCGGTGAATCGATTGACCACCTGCCCCAACACGTGACGCGGGTCGCCGTAAAACGGCCGCCCATCGTGATCGGCCATACTGACCTGTATCTGCGCAACCCCTTCCGCCATCCAGGGAGCGCTCACGAGCGAGTCAACAACCGGAATGCACGAACGATCGGCATCGCCGTCGTCGAATCCGAGACCGGTGGCTTCGATGGTGTTGCCCAGCGCATCCATCGCGAAGATGGAGCCGGGAAGCCGGAACGCGCCGGCATAAACAGTCGGCAAAGCGTCTATTTTCAGCCGCTTGCCGCGCGGTGTTGACAACAGGTCGGGCAGCAACACATCCACGAACCGGGTGTCGGGATGGGCCCGGGTGAATGTCTCGATATCAGAGGCACAAATGGAGGACATGATGCATGGCAGCTCATCGGCAAGGGGTTACCGTTGGCCAACCAGTCAAGGTCGGCCGCGATTACAGTCGCGCCAACTCACCAAGTGGGATTTGCCGTCCCGACACCGTGATGTCGGGGCCTTCCAGGGGGCAGCAACCCTTGTGCCAACTCGGCACATTCATTGCGGTTGCTGACTTGAAACCTGGAATGAGCATGGGCCGAGTATGCCGCTTTCGCGGTACAAAGTCGAGTTTTGTGAACCACGCCCGATTCGACTACTCGTAACGCAACGCCTCCACGGGACGGGCGCGGGCCACTGAAAATGCGTGGACAGACACAGTGAGCCAGGCAATTGATACTGCAACACCCCCGGCCAGAACAAACATCCACCACTCGAGCTCGATGCGGTAGGCAAAGCCCTGCAGCCAGCGATGCATGATGAGATAACCGGCCGGCCAGGCAATCAGGTTGGCCCACAATACGGGGCGCGTAAACTGCCACAGCAACATGCGCACCATCTCGCCGCGGTCCGCTCCCATCGCTTTGCGGATGCCGATTTCCTTGGTGCGCCGTTCCGCTGTAAAAGCGGACAAACCAAACAGCCCCAGGCAGGCGATAAACAGCGCGACGCAGGCGAAGCCGGCAAACATCTGTCCCTGCCGCGTATCATCGGCGTAACGTTCCTGCACATACGTGTCAACAAACAGGCGCGAAATCGGCCGAGGCTCACCCAATCGCTTCCACAACCCATCAATGGCCGCGAGGGTCTCGGGAATCCGCTCTCCTTGCAGCTCGACACTGAGCATGTGAAACAACCCGGTGCCGGTGTGAAACACAATCGCATCCACAGGCTCCCGCACGGAGCCCACCGGAAAATCGGGCACCACACCGATAATCGGCGACGTATCGGTCCGGGTGTTGTGCGGCCCCGGCGTGTGCTGCAAAACCTGTCCCACGGCCGCGGCGGGCGAGGAGTACCCCAATCTGTGCACGGCTGTCTCGTTGATGACCACGGGCCCGATGAAAGTGTCATCCAACGCTACAGTGCCGGTCTCCGCCGTTCGATCTGCTGAGAAGAACCGGCCCGCAATCGGGCGCAACCCATACAACTCGAAGAACCCCGGCATGACTGCAACATTCGACACAGACGCGTCTCTACCAGTTGCCGCAAGCGCCCCGCTACCCGAGGCATGTTTGTGCACAGGAAGATCCTCGGAGCAGACGGCGCCCCGCACACCAGGCAGACGCCGGACCTCGGTCCAGAACGGCCCGACACACGAAGTATCGATGACCAGCGCCTGATCTTCTTTGAGCCGCAGGCCCTGTGCCTGGGCGTACCGGACCTGACTGTAGACAACCACGGTCGCCAGCATCAGTGTAATCAACACCGCGAACTGGCTGACTACCAGAATCTGCCGGACCGAAGTCCCACCCCCCACCTTCCGATCCAGACCGCCCCTGAAGACGCCGGCCGGGCGAAATTGTGACAGCACCAGCGCCGGGTAGAATCCGGCGCACACTCCTGTCACGACAGCCAACAGCAACAGCCCGCCGCAGAAACCCAAGTCGTGCAGCGAATAGCTGAAGCGGATGGTGCGCTGCAGGAAGTCGCTGCAGGCCGGCAACAGCAACTCCACCAAAGCGAGCGCAATGACCATGGCCAACAGGCAATAGATGACCGACTCGCCGATGAACTGCAGCGCCAGGTCGAGGAAGCGGGCTCCCGAGACTTTGCGTACGCCGATTTCCGCAGCCCGGCGGCCTGCGCGCGCGGTCATCAACGTGACGAAGTTGATTGCGGCAACGACGACTATCAACGCGCCGATCACGCTGATTGCATACAGCATCCAGCGGTTACCGCGCGGCTTCATGCCGCCGGCCGGCTCGCCCAGATGGATCTGCGCGAGCGGGATCAGACTCATACGCATATCGAGATCCTCACCGCCGATCGACGCGAGGAACTCATGCACTGCCCGAGGCAGCTGCGCCCGTACATGACCGATGTCCACTCCGGGAGGTACCTTGATGTAGGCACCGACCTCCACGCTGATGCCCTTCTTGTCGGCGGCATCATGTTGTGCCAGCCCCGAGAACGAAGCCAGGCCGGCAGCAAACACGCTGCCGCGGAAATGCGAATTGGCCGGGATATCCTCCACAACAGCGGCCACACGCATGGGTTGGGTGCGATCCAGCTCCAATGTCTGGTTCAGCGCCGGAGCATCGCCGAAATACTTGCGCGCAATGGAGCGGGTTATCACGAGCCCATCAGCGCGCCGCATCGCCTGATCCAGATCGCCGGCAATCACCCGGAGCCGCAGGATTGAGAACAGGTCCGGATCGACCCACGTCACGTCCTCATTTGCCTCCAGGTTTCCACGCCGCAACGCGTGCGACTCTTCCAACACGCGGGCGATCAGTACGTCAGCAGGAAGCCGGGGCCTGAGCAGGGCTGGCAATTGCGCCGGCGCGGCGTCATATCGCCAAGGCGCCATGCCTGGAATGCGCAGATCCATCGACAGCATGTAGACGCGCTCATAGTCGGGCCAGAAGCGGTCGAAACTCATCTCGTCGCGGACGTACAGTGCGATCAGAATGGCCGCCGCAAAGCCGACGGACAGCCCGACAATGTTGATGGCACCGTACAGTCTGTTTCGAGCCAGATTACGCAGCGCTGCGATCAGGTAACTACGGAACATCATTCATACCTGAGCGCTGCAACCGGATGTGCCCGGGCAATGAGATAGCAGTGCATACTGACAGTGGCGAGCGCGATCACGAGTCCCGCTACGGCAGCGGTCACCATCAACCCGGGATCCAACGCGACATGCTCGGCAAATCCGTGCAGCCAGCGGTTCATGAGCAGCCCGGAAACGAGCCACGCAACCGCTATTGAAGCCAATACCGGCTGCGTGAACTGCCACAGCAGCATCCTCAGGATGTCGACCGTGTTGGCTCCCATGGCCTTGCGAATACCGATCTCCTTGGTGCGGCGCTCGGCCAGTGAGGCCGACAAGCCCACGAGACCGAGGCAGGCAATGATCACCGCAACAGCGGCACTGATGGCCAACGCCTGCTCCTGGCGTTGTACGGCGACGTAGAGATTCTGCACGTAGGTATCGAGAAACTGACGATCGATGGTCTCCGTGGGGTTGGCTGCGGTCAACACACGATCGATGGCCACCAACGTCTGCGGAATATCGCGGCCATTGAGCTTGACGTTGACGAGCGCACCGTTATCGGTTCTGAACCCGCGAGTAGCAATCTGCATCGGTGTGTACACCGTGGGACGGATTGTCTGATTGATGGCATCAATGTTGAAGTCCCGCACTACCGCGACGATGGGAGTCCCCGCCATGGCAGGCTCATTGGTCACGGGTGGGAATTGCCCGATCGCGGCCGCGTCGGTTGGAAATCCAAAGCGCCGGGCGGCGGACTCATTGACCACCAGGCCCGGCGGCTCGTTTTTCAGGGGCAGCGGAAAACGTCCTGCCTGGGGCTGCAGGCCCAACATGTCGAGGGCGCCGGGCTCAACGGGGTTGATATCCAGTGCCGAGACCGAGCCGTCTTTCAATGTGTAGTTACCGAACGACTCGCCGGTCAGGAGCGACGGAGCGGCACAGGCCACTCCGCGCACTCCATCAATGGCGCGGAGCCGGTCCTCCAGCGCCGGCAAACAATTGGTGCGGATGATCAGAACCTGATCCGTGTCGACCCGCAGAGCCTCGTGGGTTGCATATTGCCGCTGCTCATACACCACGCCGGCGGCAATGACCAACCCGATCAGGATCGCGAACTGCGCACCGACCAACAGCATGCGCAATACGTTGCCGGCCGGCTTGGACACCCGGGCTTTCAGGACGGCGACCGGCCGAAACCCGGATAACAAAAAAGCGGGATAGCTGCCGGCAATCAGCGCCAGGAGGAGCGCCCCGAGCGCTATCCACGCAATCTGCAGCGGCTCGCGCCACCAGGCGAAGACAGCCCCAGTCTGCAGAAAGGAATTGACCGCGGGCAGCAAAAGCTCCACGCCCATCACGGCGAGGGCTGTAGCGGCCAACGTGTAGATCAACGCCTCACCGAGGAATTGGATCACCAGCGGCAATCGACCTGCGCCCGCGACCTTGCGCACACCCACTTCGAGGGCACGCCTCGCAGCCCGCGCCGTGGTCAAATTCACGAAGTTCACTGCAGCAATCACCAGGATCAACGCGCCGATGAGGACCACCAACATCAGACGGCTCTGCACCCCATGATTCAGGTCGGGCGACAGGTGTACCTGATCGATGCGCACCAGGTTGAGTGTGAACCGGGTACCGGCCGGCATCAGCCGCGAGGGCCGCAGACTATTGAAGAATTCAGGCATGGCCTCTCGCAGCGCCGGCAACGACGCGCCCGGAGCGAGGCGGAAATAAGTTCGAACGTCGACCAGGATGCGGGTACTGTCAGGCCGCTCGAGCGGATCGTTTGCCAGACGCGTCAGCTCCGAGTAAGAAGACACGCCACTGGCAAACACAGCAGTCTCAAACTGCGAGCCGTGGACCGGCAGGTCCTCAATCACGGCCGTCACGGTCATCGGGTGCTCATCACCCACCAACAGGGATTCGCCGAGCGGAGTGTCGCGTCCGAAGTACTTTCGCGCGACGGACCGCGTGATCACGATGCTGTCCGGCCGCTGCAGGGCTGATTGCAAGTCGCCGGCGAGCGTGGGGAAGCGCAACAGGTCGAAGACATTGGGATCGGCCCAGTAGATTTTCTCCTTTTGGGCCTCGACCCGCTCGTGTTTGAGTTTGACCTCCTGCAGCGCCACGCGCGTGACCGCCTCGACCGCCGGAAACCGTTGTTGCATCGGAGCCGCGATCCAACTGGGAGTATCGTGGGTGTACAAACCCGGGTGGCCGGTCGGAATCAACAGCGCACCGGCCAGGTAGAGCCGTTCGAAGCCCGGCAGATAATGGTCGTAGCTCGTCTCATTGCGCACGATGAGGCCGGCCAGGATGGCCGCACACAGGCCCAAAGCCAGGCCGAACACACTGATGGCGGAGTACACCCGGCTTCGTGCCAGGCTGCGCAGCGCCGCCGCAAGACAATTACGCAACACAGTTGCACCTACTCATAACGCAAAGAGGTCACTGGCCGTACCGCGGCCAGCCGCAATACCTGGCCACAGATGGTCACCCAGGCGACCAGCACAGCCGCGAGTCCTGCGCCGAGGAAGACTTCCGCTCCCAGGTCCACGTGATAGGCGAAGCCGGCCAGCCAACGCCGCAGCACGAAGAAACAGATCGGCCACGCGATGAGGTTGGCCTCGAGTACCGGTAGCGTCAGTTGACTGAACAACAGGCGCAGAATGTCGCCGCGCCCTGCCCCCATGGCTTTGCGAATACCGGTCTCCTTGGTGCGGCGCTCGACCGCAAACGAGGTCAGGCCGAAAAGACCCGTGCACGCCAACAACAACGCCACCGTACTGCAGGCACCAAACACTGCCGCAGCGGCAACCAGGTCCGCGTAGAAGTCCTGCAAGGCCTGAGTAATGGGATACATGGACAGCGGCCGGAACGGCTGGACCTGTTTCCACAGATCCTTGATGGCGCCCAGAGCGACTGTCTCCTGCCCCAAGCGGGTCCTGACACTCATCATCCGGAGCGGACCGTCGCCAGGGGAGAACGCGGTGGGCTCAATCGGGCTGCGCACCGACTCCAGGGGAAAGTCGGCAATGACGCCCAAAACCTGCAGCGGCTTGCCATCATCTCCTACGTTCACAAACTCGCCGATCGCAGCTGCTGCGGAGGCAAATCCAAAGCGGGTAACGGCCGTCATATTGAGGATGACGGACTGCGCATCGGCCACACGGTCAGGGGAAAACAAGCGCCCCGCGACCGGCTTCAAACCGTACGCCTCGAAAAATCCGCTGCCGACGACTTCCCTCCGATAGGGCGAGCTCACACCGGCATGCACGACTCCATAGCTGCGGCGTTTCACAAACCCCACGGGCGCGCTTTCCGAGCAACCCGCCGCGATGACACCGGGTAAGGCACGAACCCGGTCGAGGGAGAACTCCCTGCAGTCGGTATCTATCGCAAACACACCGCGCGTCTCGAGCAGGCCCAACTGTTCCTTGGCGAGCGAGGTCTGCTCAAACACGACAATGATCGTGCTCAGCAGTCCGATCAGGACGGTGAATTGCGCTGTGACCAACGCGCCGCGCAGTAAACCGCCGGCACGCACCGGGCCGCCTTTCAATGCGGACACGGGATTGATCGAGCCCAGCACCAGCGCCGGATAGGCGCCCGCGAGCAAACCCACGAGCAGTGTCAATCCACCGGCCCATAGCAGAAGATCCGGGTGTTGCCAGTAGTCGAAAGTAAAATCCGTACCCGCCAACCGGTTGAACTCCGGCAACGCCAGCTCAACCACGCACACGGCCAGGATCGCGCCGAGGGCCGCATAGAGTGAAGCCTCTCCCATGAACTGCACAATCAACTGGCCGCGCGTCGCACCCACCGCTTTGCGAACGGCAACCTCGACCCTGCGCCGGGCCGCTCGGGCAGTCGACAGGTTGACAAAGTTGATGATGGAGACGATCAGAATCAACACGCCGACACCGCCGATGGCGTACAGCATGTCGACACTGCCATGGTCACGCATCGCAGCGGCTCCGGTCGGCGCCATATGGATCGCGGTGATCGGCATGACGGGAAGAAATGTCTTCATGCCGGTGCGCTTGCCGGGCGGCGGGCGGTGCTCCTCGATGAACTGATCCAGAGCCGCGTGAACGCTTGCCAAGGTAACGCCGGGACTGAGACGAAAATAGGTGTTGGAGTCCCACGGTTTCTGCGCACCTGCCGGCGCTCTGTCCAGGGCCGCCGTCGGGCAGAATTCAGCCCGGCTGGAACCGATCATCGCGAACTTGAAGTGCGTGTTGGAGGGCAGATCCTGGATGACGGCAGCCACTCGCATCGTGTGCTCGTGATCCAGCAGAAACGTCTCGCCGACGACTCGGTCGCGACCGAAAAACTCACGAGCCGCCGAGCGCGTGAGCACGACGCCATCCGGCCTCTGCAATGCGGTCAGGAGATCGCCCTGCTCTGCCGGGAAACGGAAGATCTCGAAAAACTCCGGGTCCGCCCAGTAGATGTGCGCGAGCGTATCTACCTCACCTACACGGATGACCACATCCGTCCCGATGTTCAAGCGTGCAGCCGCCTGCAGTGAAGGCATATGCCCCCTCAGCCAGGGCGCCACATCCGTCGGCGATGAATCAACCGGAGTCGGCGCAGCGCCGGGAGGGGCGAAGGCGGCGGAGATCCGGTAGATGTGCTCGTACCCCGGCAGGAAGCGCTCGAATGTCAGCTCGTTGTGTATGTACAAACCGCTCAGCAACGCTGCCGACAGTCCGATGGCCAGCCCGATGATGTTGATCAGGGCATACAGGCGATCGCGCAGGAAGCTGCGCCACGCCGCGGCCAGGTAGCTCGAGAACATCGCCTCAGGCAGCCAACTGGGTTTCGCTGACGACCCGGCCGTCGAGCAGCTTCACGGTCCGCTTTGCGTATCCGGCATGCACCAGCGAGTGGGTGACCATGATCACCGTGGTCCCGGCATCGTTGATTTCAGTCAACAGCGACATCACGGCGGTGCCGTTTTCGGTATCGAGATTGCCCGTGGGCTCATCGGCCAGAATCAGCTTGGGTTCCGCCACCAGCGCACGCGCGATTGCAACACGCTGTTGTTGACCACCCGACAACTGGTGCGGCAGATGTTTGGCACGATGGGCAATACCTACACGCTCCAAGGCCGCCGCTACCCGCTTGCGCCGGTCGCTGCTGCCGATGTGCCGATACAGCAACGACACCTCGACATTCTCAGCCACATTCAGATCGTCGATGAGATTGAAGCTCTGGAAGATGAAGCCCACACCCGTGCGTCGCAGGGCGGTGAGCTCCCGTTCGGAGCGCTTGGCCACCTCCTCGCCGAAAAACCAGTACGCCCCCTGATCGGGACTGTCCAACAGCCCGAGGATGTTCAACAGGGTGGATTTCCCACAGCCCGACGGGCCCATGATGGCCACAAACTCCCCGGGGGCGATCTCCAGGGACACCCCGTTCAAGGCGCTCGTCTCCACTTCCGTGGTGCGGTACTTCTTCGACACGGTTTCCAGCTTCAACATGCCACAGGCTCCTAGTGAGTCAATTCGATTCCATCGAGATGCTCCAACCCGCGGTAGTCGGAGATGACCACGCGCTCGTTGGCAGAGAGGCCGGCGAGGACCTCGAGTTGCTCGGCGTTGCGCCGGCCGAGCTTGATGCGGCGGCGTGCCGCGGACTGGCCGTCACGCGCCACTACGAAGATCCAATCTCCTCCGGTCTGCTCGAGAAATGCGCCGGAGGGAATGACTACGGCACTGACATCCTCCCCGAGCCGCAGGCGTCCCTGACTGGCTTCACCCGGTATCAGCCCCGCGGGAGCAGCACCATCAAAGGCCAGGTCGACAGTGAACTGCCCGTCCTTCACCTGCGGATAGACGCGGCTGACCTTGGCAGGCACGGTCGCCTCGGTGAACTCCATATCGGCCCGCTGCCCCTTACGAACCCGGGCGAGATAAAACTCGTCCACCTCGGCGGAGAGCTTGAAGCCGGTGTCCGGTGTTATCTGCGCGAGGCGCTTGCCGCGCTCACAGTTTTCACCCACCTTCAGATTGAAATCCGTGAGTCGTCCCGATACCGGGGCCCGGACGATCAGATTGTCGAGTTTGCCGCGCACGATACTGAGATTCTGCTGCAACTTGTCCAACTCGTCGCGGATCTCAGGCGTGCGCTTCACGCGCCACTCTTCCTGTTTGGTACTGCTTTGCTCCACGATGGGATGCAACGCGTGGTAGTAACTCAACTCATCGGAGGCGTCTTCCCGTTCCGCCACCGAGGCCGCACCTCGCGTCGCCAGGGAATTGCGGCGCTCGGTCAGCCTTCCCAGGCGCGTCAGGTTGTATTGAATTTCCGCCAGCGACCGCTGGTTCGTCTCCCGGTCCTGCTCCAGTGAGCGCTCGGTGCTGCGCAGATTGTTTATCTGCTCGATGATGCGGACTTCGCGCTCAATCACTTCGAGCTGCAACTCCGTGTTGCCGAATTCCAGAAGCGGTTGACCCGCGGTGATCGTATCGCCCGCCTCGACCAGGACCCGTTCCACGCGACCTCCCTCTTGCGCATCCAGGTACACGATATCGCGCGGGACCACTCGGCCACGCAACGGGACGAAGTCGCGGAAGACTGTGCGCTCCACTGTCGCAACGGTCACCGCGTTCGCGGACATTCTGACCGTGCGCCCGGTCCGGAGTGTCCTCGCTGCCAAGACGATCGCGACAATGCCAATGACGATCCCTGCGATCGTCCAGACCCTTCGACGCCACTTTCGCTGCGGGAGTGGCGCGTCCATGCCGGACGACTGAGGTTGAGTGAATGTGGTGGCCGGTTGCATCTTTGGTTCCTGTGCAAGCGCAGGGCCACCTTCGAACCCTGGTAAAATCAGTTACTTACGGCGGCCACTCGCTATAGAGCTGTACGAAATCGGACAGCACCTGTACGTTTCCGGACATGGCTCACACCGGCACCCTCCTCGTGGTCGACGACAATTCCGACGTGCTCACGGCCGCCAGGCTCGCGTTAGCGCCTCACTTCGAGAAGGTGGTGACCCTCCAGAATCCCGATCACCTGGTCCGCACGCTCGACAGTTTTGTGCCCGATGCCATTCTGCTGGACATGAACTTTGCGCCGGGTGAGCGAACCGGCCGGGAGGGTTTGGATTGGCTGGGGCGCCTTCGAGTAGCCGCGCCCACTGCCTCAGTCGTGCTCATGACCGCCTTTGGCGGAGTATCACTCGCCGTCGAGGCTCTCAAGAACGGCGCAGTCGATTTCGTTTTGAAGCCCTGGCAGAACGACAAGCTGGTGGCCACGATGTCCGCCGCCGTTGCGCTGTCGAAGGCGCGCGCCCGTACTGACATTCTCATCTGCGAATCCACGCCGCGCACCGGAGAGTTGATTGGAAGTGCCGTCGCATTGCGGCAGGTCTTCGACATCATCAACCGCGCGGCGCCCACGGATGCGAACGTACTGGTACTCGGCGAGAGCGGCACCGGCAAGGAATTGACGGCCCGTGAGATTCATCGCCTGTCACGGCGCGCCCGCGAACCGTTTGTCAGTGTTGATCTCGGCGCCCTGCCTGACTCCCTGTTTGAAAGTGAGCTGTTCGGACACAAACGCGGCGCATTTACCGGCGCCGACGCCGATCGCGCCGGCCGGATCGTGGCAGCCAACGGCGGCACGCTGTTTCTCGATGAGATTGGCAATCTTCCGTTGCATCTGCAGCGTAAGCTGTTGACCGTTCTCGAGCGGCGGGAAGTGGTTGCTGTGGGTGCGGTCAACCCCACCCCTATCGATATCAGGCTGATCACCGCCACCAACCGCTCCGCCAGCGAGTTGGAGGATGAGGAAGTATTGCGGCAGGACCTGTTGTTTCGCATCAGGACGGTGGAGATCACGCTGCCACCCCTGCGGCATCGGGCGGAGGACATTCCTGCGCTGCTGGAGCATTTCCTGTCGGTTTACGCGCGCAAGTACGATGTGCCGCGGCGCAAAATGTCCGCGGATGCACTGGCGCTTCTGGAGAAATACGCCTGGCCGGGTAACGTTCGTGAATTGCGCCACGCCGTCGAGCGAGCCACCATTCTCGCCAATTCGGACCGGCTGCTGCCGGAGGACTTTCCTTTCGCGCACCAGCGGCCAGCGCCGCCGCTCGATACAACGGAGGACCTCGACCTCGAACGGACGGAAAGGCGCACGATCGAGCGCGCGCTGAAGTTGCACGATGGCAATATCTCACAGGCCGCGGCGGCTCTCGGACTGACGCGCCCCGCACTGTATCGCCGGATGACCAAACACCGAATCTGAGGGGAATCGCCGTGTTTTCTGTTGGGATCGGAGTCAGGGCGGCGCTCGTAGGGGTGATCGCATTCGCGATCCTGCAGCTGCTCGCGACACAACATCTGTATGCCACCGCCATCGTATTGAGCGGAATTGCCGCGCTCATACTCGTCGACCTGGCGCGGTATGTTTCCAAGGGTGATCGCATGCTGGAGCGCTTCGTTGAAGGGCTCGCGGCGGGCGAGTTGGAACGTCCCGCTCGTGGAGCGAGCGGGTTTGGGCGATTGCGGGGCGCCATTGAGCGAGCGGTGACCGCGCTGGATGCAGCGCGTGTGCGGCCACAGCAACAGATTGATCATCTGCAGACACTGATTGATACCGTTCCGGTGGCCATCATCACGCTGGATGAGACCGGCAAAGTCAGCCTGGCGAACCATGCCGCGCGACGGCTGGCCGGGCGGGCGATGAGCAAACTCGAGCATCTCAGCACTATTGGGGCCGCGGCCGCGACTGTGCTATCCCAACTCGCGCCGGGACAGCGCCGTGTGGTGCGACTGGCCAACGGCCAACGTGTCCTCGCCTCGGCCGCACGGTTCACGGCTGCGGGCCATCAGCTGCGGGTGTTTTCACTCCAGAGCATTGGGAGTGAGTTGGATGCGGTGGAGCTGCAGGCTTGGCAGGATCTGTTGCGCGTGCTGGCGCACGAGATGATGAACTCTCTGACGCCGATCTCATCGCTGGCCGAGAGCGTGAGGCCGTTGTTGGGGGCGGCTGTTGCCGCGGACCCTGATGGCGAGCTGCGGGATGTTGCGGATGCGGTTGATGTTATCGCCCGGCGTAGCACGGGCCTGATGAGCTTCGTGGGGCGATATCGAACGATGGCGGAGTTGCCGCCGCCTTCGTTGGAGGTGCTATCCGGCGCTGACTTTATTCACCGCATCGACCAACTGATGCGGCCCACTCTGGAGGCGCGGGGCATCGCTTATTCGAGCTCTGTCGAGCCTCCGGATCTGACTGTGCGGGCGGACGGAGGGCTGCTCGAGCAGGTGTTGATCAACCTGCTGCACAACGCGATGGAGGCGTTGAGTGATGCACCGGATCCGCGGATCGAGGTGCGATGTCAACTTCGGGATGAGCACTGTTCCATCAGTGTCAGCGACAATGGCAAAGGATTGGAGAGCGGATCGTCGGAGCACATGTTTGTGCCCTTCTTCACCACGAAGCCCGGTGGCTCAGGCATCGGCCTGAGCCTGGCTCGCCAGATCGCTCACGCCCACCACGGCCAACTCGAAGCCGCTCCAAACGAGCCGCGAGGAGCCGTGTTTACATTGTCGATCCCACATAATTGAATAACGCTGATACCGGACGCTGCCCTCCACCGCTGATGGGCGGCGCCCACCGGCGGCGTGTTGGACGCGCGCCGGGGGCGAGGGCCGAGGCTTGTTAGCGGTTGCGGGGATCGGGCTTGCCGCCGCGGCGGTCCTCGTTGCGTTGTTGGGGTGGCGGCGACGATGGGCGCGCGGCCGGGGCGGCGCGCGGTTGTTCGATGGGGCGCGCTTGTGGGGCCGCTTGCACTGGACGCGGGGGTTCTATCGGGCGCATCTGCATCTGAGGGCGCTCGACCGGGCGCTGTGGCTCGATTGCGCGAGGCTGTTCGACGGCTCGGGGCTGCTCAATGGCCCGAGGTTGTTCGACCGGGCGCTGGGGTTGAACCGGTGTGGCGCGCGGTGCTTCGAAACGTTGCGGCTCGTTGAAGTTGCGGGACGGCTCGTTGTTGGGCCGGTCGAACGAACGCGGCTGCTCCGCCGGACGTGGCGTTGCTGTTGGCGGACGTGACCCGAACTGGTCGTAGGTGCGCGACGGCTCTGTGCGCGGTTGCTCCGTAGGGCGCACCTGCGGACGTGCTTGGAAGGGCCGGTCCTGCGGCTGGACTGGCGTCGCCTGTGGGGTCGGCCTCGCCTGCTCCGCCTGCCGGCGGCTCTCTTCGTTGTCGTTGCGGAAGCTCTGGCCGGGATTCTGCTGCGAAGGCTGAATCGGACTCGCATGCAGCGCGCGCTCACGCTCCTGCATGTTGGTTTCCGGTGCGCGGCCGCCGCCCGCATCAGGCCGTGCCGTGCCGAACCGCTGACCGCCTTGAATCGGCCGAACCGGTCCAGGCGCAACCACCCTCACCCGCTGCTGATTCATTGCCGCAGCCTGCTGCGGCCGCAACGCGTTGAGCTGAGCATTTCCCAACGGACGCCCCCCGTTCTCACGAATAGCCGCCTGCTGCCGATCAAACGACACAGGCGCGGGCGGAGGCGCCGTGCGCGCCACCACTGGGCGATTCATAAAGGCCGCCGGCGGGCGACGCACGTTCATATCCGGACGATGACCAAGCACACTTTCCCGCGACGGAGGAATCGCCGGTCCCGCGCCGTGCGCAGTAAAGCGAGCCAAATCCGCGGGCGGAATGCGCTCCGTGCGGCCGGCAATTGAGCGGCCCGACACAAAGACATCTCGCGGAACAGACACCACCGCACCCGGGCGACGCTGGTTCACATAGGTGATGTTAGTCACCCGATTCTCATACACGTTCGTGATGTACGTGTTATTCACGATCGTTGTATTGGTGATGTTCACATTTCGGACGTAGCCAGGCGATACCCGGTAGCCCGGAACATAAACCTCACGAGGGCCCAACGGGAACCAGCCAACCCCCGGACCGCCCCCAACGGTGATCGACACGCTGGCTCCAGGACGGCCTACCCAGCCAACCAGGGCAGGCGCGTAGACCGGGCGCACGTGACGTGGCCCCGGCACCCAACACCAACGGGTACCGCGATATGACCAGCGACCGTAGTGAAACGGCACGAAACCCCAAGGAGCGGAATCAACCCAGGTCCAACCCCACGGGGACACCCACACCCAACGACCATCCTGGTACGGCGTCCAGCCAGCCGCCACCACCGATGGTGTCCACACAGGACCGTCATCGGGAGTCGATTCCCACGTGCCGTATTGAGCCAAGTCATCACCGCCGGCTACATCCGGAGGCAGGTACTGACTGTTCTGCTCGCGAGCCTGCTGAGACCGGTGCTCGCGCTCGATCGACCATGAATCCAGCGCGTCCGGCGCGCCAACAGAAGCCTGATCAACATTGACCTGATCGGTGCCGCTGAAAGCGAACGCCTGTTGGGTATGCATCGGTATCGTCTGACCGGTGGCGCTCACCTGCGCCTCGCCATTGGGAACCTTGACTACGGTGCCATTGCCGGCGTCGTTGACTTCAACCCGGTAGTCACCGGGGCTCTGCACCAACACCGCGACATTGGGCGTATCAATTTCAAACGATTGGTTTTCACCCAGATCGCGCACGTGAACAATGGCGGTTCCAGCCGTAACGTTGAGCTGCGCAACCTGGTCGTCCAGGTTGAGGAATGACACGCCGGTGTTGCTGCCGATTCGGATCGCCGCGGAGCCCATGTCGAGCTCGGCCCTGGAGCCCTGGTCCGCCCAGAGCTTGTCGCCGGTGGTCAGGGGACGATTGATGGTCGCGTCAGCCCAATCCTCCACACCCGCGGGTTGCAGAGACACAGAACCATCGGTGTAACTGAGGCGAGCAACCCGACCAGGAGGGTCGGATTCGTCGTCGGCAAGGGCGACCGACACGTTGAGCACCGACAGCAACACGAGGGCGGCTAACGTCGCTCGGTGGCCCAGGAACATTGACCGGATACTCATGCGTCGCGCCCCTCAACTACACACGGTTTCACTGCTACGTTATATAACGCTCGAACCAGTGAATAGTGCATGAACGCGCATGCACGAATTATGTAGTGCTCGGCGGAGCGTTCCTCAGCGGCGTTTGCTGGGTGGACGGTAGCGGCGCCAGTGCGTGAGAGCGAACAGGAAGGCCGCTACGCCGATAATCTCGTGAGCGACACCGGCTGAGTCGTGAAGGCGATCAGTCGTGTAATAGAGCGCGTATCCCGTCAGGGCGAGTATCACCGCGACGGTGGCCATTGAGATGCCGGACGTGCGCTTGACCATTTGAGGCCACCGGTCACTGACGTGCCGGGCGGTGACCCAGCCCAGCAGGAACACCCCGGATACGGCGATCCACCCGTGGATGCGCAGAATGACGGGACTCCAGGGGTTTTCGAGGGGGCCAAAGTCGGACGGCTGGGAAAAGAAGTAATGCAGCACCAGCCACAGGCAGCCGGTGAGCCACAGAGCGCCAAACGCCACGATTACCGCTGATCGCAGCGCCAAGGACATACGTTGTGGGAAAACGGCGGCCATGGTGGCGTTAGCCTCGGTTTCCGCTCAGCGAAGCGCCATCCACGCCGGTGCCGCCAGCGGTGGCATCAACACGGGCGGCCGGTGACGGACGTAGCGTCACCTGCCAGAGGGCTGTCACCCAGCGGACGCCCTGGGTTACGTGCTCGCACGACAGGGTCGCGCCGGCGATGTTCTTGATGTCGGTGCCGAAACGAAGGTGTTCCAGGCCTTGGCGGCCATCGAATTGGTGGCGCCAGGCGGTGCCGCGGATTTCGCTGCCGTGGCTTTCGCGGTAGGACAGCACTTCGATGGGACTGATTTTCCCTGCAGCGTCGATTGAGACTGCATAGGTAATCATGTCCTGCCGCCCGAGGACCTCGTCCACGAACACGTAGCCGATGACGTCGCTGCCGTGCATTGCCTTCCACGCCCGCAATGAGCGGTGCGGGGGCTGGGGGCCGGCGAGCTGCGCTACCGCTTGCTTCTGGGCCGGATTGAGGGCCAGCACCACTTCCTCGAACCGATCTGCCTGGCCGAAAAAGCCACGCTGCGCCGCATCGACGGACATGTAGTCCGCCGCAATGGCCACCTGGGCGGGCGGGACAACGAGAGCAGCCATTCCAGAAGCAGCGAGAAACGGAATACGGGACACGAGGCGCCTTGACAGTAACGCAAATGCGAATCATTCTTGTCGGTTCTGTGGGTATGGTCAAGAGACTTCGAGTTTCACTCGGTACTTTGGTGGCCATTGAAGCCCCCGCGGCCGCTCCCATCGAGCGGGCGTTCGAGGCGATCGAGCTCGTCAATCGGCTCATGCACCCCACTGCCGAAGGCAGCGACCTTGCGCGAATCAATGGCGCGCCTTTGCACGAACCAACCAAGGCTCACCCGCGTATTGGGCACCTACTGACTCTCGCGCGGCGGATCAACACACTTTCGGACGGAGCGTTCGACCCATGCACACCCGCTCGGCCGGGGCGGCTGAGCGACATCGAAGTGTCGGCCGATGAAACCGAGGTGGTTTGCCATGCGCCGGTGGCGCTGGATTTCGGAGGGTTTGCCAAGGGGTACGCGGTGGATTGCGCCATTGAGGCGCTGATCACTGCAGGATGCACGGCCGGGTTGGTGAACGCAGGTGGCGACCTGCGGGTGTTTGGTCAGCGCACCGAGCCAGTGTTTGTCCGGGGTGCCGCAGGTGAGCTGGTCAACATCGAGCTCACCGACGCCGCGCTGGCAGTCAGTCACGTCACCGCTCAACAGCGCCCGCAAGAGCACCAGGGCTACTACGTCAGAAACCACACTGCGGACACACCATACGTCACAACATATGCAGCAGTAATCGCCAGCACAGCGGCTGTCGCTGACGCGCTGGCTAAGTGCGTGTTGTTGTGCGCGCCGCAGGTGGCAACCCGCGCACTGAGCGCATTTGGAGCTATGACTGCGCTATAAATGTGGCTATGAAAGGACTCTGGCCACTACTGATGACGCTCGTCGCCTCCACCGACGACAAGGCCTGGGACAACGGCTAGTAAATTCGCCGTTGGATCCGCCGGCGGTCGTTCCCAACAACCTCCTCCGGCGCATCCTCCGCATCCGACGGCTCCTCGTCCTTGGCAGACTTGTCGGCAGCGCCGTCATCGAGGACGAAGCCGCCGGCCTGGCGACTCCACAGCCGGTGATAGGACCCACCGAGCGCGAGCAACTCGTCGTGGGTGCCGTCCTCGACGATTCGTCCCTGATCAAACACCAGGATGCGATCCAGATGCGCAATCGTCGACAACCGGTGCGCAACCACAATCACCGTCTTGCCCTGCATCACCTCGTTCAGGGTCTCCTGAATCGCCTGCTCCGTAATCGAGTCCAGGCTCGAGGTGGCCTCATCCAGAATCAGGATCGGCGCGTTCTTCACCACCACACGCGCAATGGCAATCCGCTGCCGCTGCCCGCCGGACAACTTCACTCCCCGCTCGCCGACCAACGAGGAGTATTGGTCCTTGATGTTGCGGATGAACCCATCGGCATGCGCCTTGCGAGCCGCGTCGACGACTTCCTCGTCGGTGGCCTCCAGCCGCCCGTAGCGGATGTTCTCCATCAGCGTGCGGTGAAACAGGTTCGGGTCCTGTGGAATCAAACTCAACTGCGAATGCAGTGAGTTCTGGGTCATGGCCTTGATATCGTGCCCGTCGATCAGGATCTGCCCACCCTGCGGATCGTACAAACGCAGAATGAGGCTCACGAAGGTCGACTTTCCGGAGCCCGAGAAGCCCACCAGCCCTACCCTCTGCCCCGCCGGGATCGTGACGTTCAAATGTTGGAAGATGAGCTGCTCGTCCGTGTAGCCGAATGACACATCCCGAAACTCGATCCGGCCGCGCTCGACCAAAACGCGCTGCGCGCCGGGCTGGTCGACCACCTCGTGTGGCTTCACGAGCGTGTGCACGCCATTGGCGACGTTGCCGATGTATTCGAAGAATTCCAGAAACCGCCGGCTGAGGTTACGGGCTTCGTTGATGATCAGCAGCGTCGTCGTGCTGGCAACGACAAACTCGGCCACCGAGATCTCGCCGCGCCCCCAGAGCTGCAGCGCGTAGTACAGCACCCCGATCTTGAGCACCGCGGCCGCGGAATATTGAAACCACCGCACCCGCTCGGAATACGAGTTGGATCGGCGGACCGCCCGCAGCTCCTTCTTCAACTGGTTGTCGAGGTATTCCCGCTCGTAATCCAACCGCGCAAACAGCCGCGTGCTCGTGAGATTGGTCACCGCATCCACAACCTTCCCGGTCGTCTCGCTGCGCGCAGCCGAAGCAGCCACCGCAAACGGCCGCGTCCGCGTAGCCAGCCAGAACGACAGCAACACAAAGCACACCGCCCATATGGCCACAAACTCAGCGAGCCCGCGGTGCGCGTGGCCCAACATGAAAATGGCCACACCGAACACGATCGCCATGGGATAGAAGTCGAAAATGAGCGTCCAGATGGTTTGCGAATACCCCATGGAGGTTTCGCTGATCTTGTGCGCCAGTGCGCCCGCAAAGTCATTGCTCAGAAACCGGTGCGAATGATGTTGCAGGTAGGCGTACATCGCTCGCGTGACAGTCTGGCGCTGGCGCGGACCGATGACGATCTGCACGCCTCCGCCGGCGCGCGCGAACACCACCTCACCGATCGCAAGCGCAATGAACAACCACAGCGGCCCCTTCAGATGTTCCACCAGCGAGAGCGACTGCTCGTGCGCCTGGGTGACGGCCTTGATGATCTGTCCAGTGGCGTACGGAATCAGGATGCCGCACGTGGAGTTGATGGTCTCGAGCGCGATCATCAACAGGTACCAGCCGCGGTACTGGCGGGCAAAGTACAGAACAAAGCGAAAGGGAGTGGCCGGCAGCGCAGGCGCGGCCGACGCGCGGTGCATGAGATCGTCCATTGGTCCACGATCGTACCGCCAAACCGCGCCCTTGGCGGCGGAAAAGAACCCGGGCTCCGCGCGGCCAGTGCCGCGCTAATCAAACTACCGCAATGGCTCGAAGCCGTACTTCTTGAAGATTTCGCCAGCCGGCTTCGTACGCACAAAGTCCACGAACTGCTGTGCAGTAGCACCACCGTGGGTGGTCACAGCGATTGGATAAGTGATGGGCGGATGAGTGTCTTCAGGAAACGTGGCAACGATACGGACCTTCTTCTCGGCCAGTGCATCCGTCTTATAGACGATGCCCAGCGGGGCTTCTCCGCGAGCAACAAACGCCAATGCGGCACGGACATTCTCCGCACGGACAATCTGCCCTGACACCTTGTCCCAGGCGCCCAGCTTCTCCAACGCGGTCTTTGCATACTTGCCCACCGGCACCGAGTCGGGATCGCCTGTAGCAATCTTTGCCGAGCCCAAGTCGACACCCCGGTTCAGTTTGATGGCGACGGTGCTGTCCGCCGGCGCAATCAGCACGAGCGCATTGCCCACGACATTGTGACGGCTCCCCGGCTTCAGCAGTTTCTTCTGCTCCAGATAGTCCATCCACTCGAGGTCCGCGGAGAAGAAGACATCCGCCGGCGCGCCCGCCTCGATCTGCTTGGCCAGCGCAGAGCTCGCGGCAGGCGATGACTTCACGGGCACATGTGTCTTTTCAGTGAAGGCCTTCGACAGGTCGTCGATGACATTGGTCAGCGAAGCCGCGTCGAACACCAGAACGGGGTTCTCATCGGCAACCGCAACACCGCTCGCCAGACAGGCAACGGCCAGGAGCCAGGCAAATATACGGACCACGCTCAATCCTCCCACGGTATATCGGACCAAATATAACGCGAATGGCTCGAGTCAACGTAGGCGATCGGGCGCCGAAGGCGCACAGGCACATTGCAGGAAAGTACCCGGGCTCCGCGCGGTCAGTGCCGCGCCAATCAAACTAATGGCGCTTCGGTCCGCCGGGGCTCGGCGGTTTGAGGACATAGCCGCTTTGCGGCTTGTTGGGGCTGGCCGGGGCCGTGGGATTGGCCGGCAGGACCTGCTTGGTGGCCGGGCTGCTGGCGCCAGCGCTGCCTGGAGTCGGGCTCTTCGGCGTGTTGGGCGTTCCAGCGGCCGTAGGTGCCGCAGGCGCGGCGGGCGCTGGAGGTGTCGCCGCAGCAGGCGGCGCAACCGGTCTCGCCTGAGCAGGCGCAGGCTGCGGAGGCGGTGAAGGAATTGCAGGAGTCTTGAATGTCCCCGTGGACGAATTCTGCTTCTGCGGGGGAACCGGGGCCGATGGCGGCAGAACCTCTACCGACATCGTAAACGTCCGCTTCTCAGCGGCCTGGAGAGCCCCGACATTCACGACCTGGCGAGTAACTTCCTCGCCACGGTCGTTGCGGATAGCGATGATCACGAAATACTCGAGTGGCTGCTCGTTGGGGGGATGCCGGATGATCCCCTCCACACGTAACGCGGGCGCAGCCGCCACCTGTCGCTTCGCTGCTTCGGAGTCGAAGCGCAGGTGGTGCATGCAACCCGGACAGATACTGAGGCTTTCGAGGATCGTCGCCTTGCAGTGCGGACAGGTGCGCGTCTTGCCCGTAGAGACCGGGCGAGAGGCTACACTCATGAACCGGTGCGGGCAGAGCTGCTACGGCCCTCGTTGTCCCAACCGAACTCGACCTGGCCGCGCATGCGCGAACCGGCCGCAACGGTGAGCGAGCCAGCCTTCACGTCGCCGCTGATGACGCCGCCCTCGAGCAACTCGACGCGCTTGGCGTTCTCGATGTTGCCGATGAGCTCGCCGCCTACGACCACCACCTGTGCCTTGACTTGGCCTTCCAGGTGAGCACCCGTATCCAGTGTCACATTGCCGTCAACAGCGACATCGCCTTTGAATCGGCCGGCGATCCGGACGTGGCCGGTGCCGATGATCTTGCCTTCGATGGTCAGATCGGAAGCAATGACTGATTCTTTCATGTCGAGCCTCTGAGCTTCCTTCACCGGACGACGGCCCGCATCCGGACTGAGCGGGGCGACGTTAGTCTTTTCCGGCTCACGGGGTTGCGGCGCAGCAGCCGGGTTGTTGGTGAAGCTTTGCGCCGGCGTCGTGCCAGGCTGAGAGGTCGTATCTTTCCAGAGCGCCATGAGTAGCCCCTTTCGGTTTGGGACGGGAAAATTAATCAACTAATTGAATTGCAGGGCCGCAGCAACGGCCCGCGGGCGGTTGTACCACGCGCTGGGATTTGAAAACTGATGCATACCGCACAATCGTATCATTATCCATAACGAGGGGACCCCCTCGACCAAGCTTGTCCACCACTGGGGGCTCAGCTTGCGGTTGCAGGCGTGCGCAGCGCGTCGAACAGAACCTGAATATCGCTTCCCTTGCAGACGTACGCGGCCGCGCCGCGGCGCTTGGCCTCGCGGGAGACTTCTTCGGAATTGGCCAACCCGCTGAAAACGATGACCCGCAGTTCAGGCATGGCGGTGGTCAATTGTTCGATCAGGGGAAAGCCGCTGCCGCCCTGCAGGGTGAGGTCGAGAATGACTGCATTGGCGGAGGACTCGCGCGCCTTCAGAAGGACTTCGCCGGCCTCGGTCACCTGCCCGACACAATGCATATCGGGCTCGGTATCAATGAGCTGGCTCATGACCTCACTGAGGTCGCGATGGTTTTCCGCGATCAGTACGCGTATAGACTTTTGTTCCATCACCGCGTGCTGAGCAAGTCCCGTTCCTGGTTCAGGAATCGAGCAGAGCGAGCAATTCTGCCGTCTTTTCCTGCATCAAACCGAGGTTCCCGCGCGACTCGACGTTGAGGCGTACCAAGGGTTCCGTGTTCGAGCTGCGGAGGTTGAACCGCCACTCCCGGAACTCCAGGGACAGGCCGTCGGTGAAATCGATGGCGGTGGCGTTCTTCTCGTACAGGCCCTGTACCCGGGCCAGGATGGCCTTGGGATCGCCGTTCAGGCGCCGATTGATCTCGCCGCTGGCCGGGAACAACCGCATCCGCTCCCCGACGAGCTGGGACAGGCTCTGGCCGCTCTCGGAAATGACTTGCAGCACCAGCAGCCAGGGGATCATGCCGCTGTCACAATAGGAAAAGCGGCGGAAATAATGGTGGGCGCTCATCTCGCCCCCGTAAGCCCCGTCCACCTCGCGCATTTTCTGCTTGATGAAGGCGTGCCCGGACTTGCACAGAACCGGTACACCGCCCGCCTTTGTCACGATGTCCTGTGTATTCCAGGTCAATCGGGGGTCGTGCACGATGCGCGCACCCGGCTCGCGCTTCAGGAAAACTTCCGCCAGCAGGCCGACCAGGTAGTAACCCTCGATGAATTGACCCTGCTCGTCGAAGAAGAAGCAGCGGTCGTAATCACCGTCCCAGGCCAAACCGACATCGGCCTCGGTGCTGCGGACAACATCCGCGGTGGCCGCCTGGCTTTCAATGATCATCGGGTTGGGAATGCCGTTCGGAAACGTTCCGTCAGGCTCGTGGTTAACCTTTACAAACTCGAAGGGCAAAAACGGCTCGATCTGATCGATGATGAGCCCTGCCCCGCCGTTGCCTGCATTGACCACTACCTTGAGTTTTTTCAGCTTGGAGCGGTCGACGTAGCTCAACAGGTGATCGAGATATTTCTGGCGCAGATCGAGCGGACGCTCGACACCCGGCTTCGCGGCCTTCGGCGGGAATGACTGTGACTCGATGAGCGCCTTCATCTGCAGCAGGCCGGTATCGCCGCTGATAGGACGGGCCTCCTCGCGCACAAACTTCATCCCGTTGTAGTCGGGCGGATTGTGGCTGGCGGTCACCATGATCCCGCCATCGAGCTTTTCAGCGAAGGCGGCGAAGTACGCACCTTCCGTGCCCCACAGTCCGATATCCAGAACATCACAACCGCTGTCCATCAGACCGCGCTTCAACGCCTTGGCGAGCTGCGGACTGGAAAGACGGATGTCGTGACCCACCGCAACGCGGCGTGATTTCACGAAGGCGGCATATGCACGACCAATGTCATACGCAAGTGATTCGTTCAGCTCGTCGGGAATCCGCCCGCGAACATCGTAGGCCTTGAAGGAGTTGAGATTCATTAATTCGTGGTTCCTTTCCGACCGTACCGATCATCAAAGCGCACGATGTCATCCTCACCGAGATACGACCCCGACTGCACTTCGATGATGTGCAGCGGAATCATGCCGGGGTTTTCGATCCGGTGTTTCACGCCGATGGGAATGTACGTGGACTGATTCTCCTCCAACAGGAAAACCTCCTCGCCGCGGGTGATGCGCGCCGTCCCGGACACGACGATCCAGTGTTCGGCGCGGTGGTGATGCATCTGGAGGGAGAGTGTTGCACCCGGCTTCACTTTCAGGCGCTTGACCTGGAAGCGCTCGCCGTTCTCGATGCTGTCGTAACTGCCCCAGGGCCGGAACACCTCGCGATGCAGCGAATGCTCGTAGCGGCCGGCCTCCTTCAGGCGCGTCACCAGTTTCTTCACATCCTGGACGCGATCCTTCGGAGCGACCAGCACCGCATCCTTGGTCTCGACGACCACATGGTCCTGCAGGCCGACAGTCGCCACCAGCCGGCTCTCGGCATAGAGGTAGTTGCCGTTGGAATCCTCGGAAATGACATCGCCGCGCGACACATTGCCGTGCCGATCCGCATCGCACGCGTCGTGCAGGGCGGACCACGATCCAACATCACTCCAACCCGCATCCAAAGGCACGACGACGGCGTCGGAGGTTTTCTCCATCACGGCGTAGTCGATGGAATCACTCGGGCAGTTCTCGAAGGTCTTGGCATCGATCCGCATGAAATCCAGATCGGAGGCCGCGTTCTCAAACGCCGCCCGGCAAACACGGGCAATCTGCGGCGCGAACTTCTCGAGCTCCTGCAGATAACGGCCGGCGCGGAACATGAACATGCCGCTGTTCCACAGATAGTCACCCGACTGCAGGAACTGTTGCGCCCGCTCCAGATCGGGTTTCTCCACAAAGCGCGCAATCTGAAACAAACCCGCGGCCGCGGCGGACTCGCTGCCGCGTTGGATGTAGCCGTACCCGGTTTCGGGAGCGCTCGGAACGATACCGAACGTCACCAGCTTGCCCTGTTGGACTGCCGGCAAGGCGGTCCGGACTGCCTTCTGAAAGGCACCGACATCCCGGATGACATGGTCGGCCGGCAGAACCAGCAGCTCGGGATCCTCCCCGGCGGCCATCTTCAGGGCGGCCACGGCGGCGAGCGCAATGGCCGGTGCCGTGTTGCGCCCGAAGGGCTCCAACACCACTGCCCGGGTGTCCATCTTCAACTGCCGCAGTTGCTCGGCGACCAGGAACCGATGGGCATCGTTGCACACCACCACGGGAGAGGCGGCGGCCAGCCCTGACAGCCGCAGGGCCGTCTGCTGCAACATGGTGCGCTCACCGGTCAGCGCGAGAAGTTGCTTTGGATATAACTCACGGGACAGCGGCCACAACCGCGTGCCCGCTCCCCCGGACAGAATGACTGGCGTCAGCATCAGGCACCTAGCTATATGTGTTATTAGCTGGGCGTGACGGCCTTACCTCGCCCGATTGCGTAGTACGTGAAGCCGAAACGACCCACCATGCCCGGATCATAAAGATTCCGGCCGTCAAAAATGAGTGCCGACTTCAAGATCTGCTTCAGTCGGTCGAAATCCGGGCTCCGAAACTCCTGCCATTCCGTGACAATGCACAAGGCATCGGCCCCGTCGGCCGCCTCATAGGCATTTTTGGCGATGAAGAAGTCCTTGCGATCCCCGTAGATCCGCTTGGCTTCCGCAGCCGCGACGGGGTCATAGGCACGGACGCAGGCCCCTGCTTTGTGCAGCAGGTCGATGATGGCGCGGGCCGGCGCTTCGCGCATGTCATCGGTGTTCGGCTTGAACGCCAGGCCCCACAGCGCAATGGTTTTGCCCTTCAACTGGTCGGAAAAGTGACGCTTCATCTTGTGGACGAGCACTTCCTTCTGCCGGTTGTTGACCGACTCCACGGCATCCAGGATGCCCGGAGTGTGACCGACTTCATGCGCCGAGCGGATCAGCGCCTGCACGTCCTTGGGGAAACACGAGCCGCCGTAACCCGTGCCCGGATAGATGAAACTGTATCCAATTCGCGGGTCGGAGCCGATTCCCACGCGCACCTTCTCGATGTCGGCGCCCAGGCGCTCGGCGATGTTGGACAGCTCGTTCATGAAGCTGATCTTGGTGGCGAGCATCGCGTTGGCCGCGTACTTCGTCAGCTCCGAGGAGCGGATGTCCATGACGATCAGGCGGTCGTGGTTGCGGATGAACGGCTCATACAGAGCGCGCATCAGCTCGGTGGTACGCGGGTTGTCGGTTCCGACGACCACGCGGTCCGGCTTCATGAAGTCCTGGATGGCCGCCCCTTCCTTGAGGAATTCAGGGTTGGAGACGACATCAAACTCAACATTGGCGCCGCGCCCGGCCAGTGTCTTGGTCAGCTCCGCGCGAACCTTGTCAGCCGTGCCGACGGGGACCGTCGACTTCGTGATGACCACGGCATAGCGATTCATGTGCGTTGCAATCGTGCGCGCAGCAGCGAGCACGTAACGCAGATCGGCTGAGCCGTCCTCATCGGGAGGTGTACCTACGGCAATGAGCTGGAAGAGCCCATGCTCGACACCCTTCACGGCATCGGTCGTGAACTCGATGCGACCGGCTTCCGCGTTGCGCTTGATCAGCTCATCGAGCCCCGGTTCGTGAATGGGGATCTCGCCGCGATTCAAACGTTCGATCTTGCCTTGGTCGACGTCTACACAAACGACATGATTGCCCGCGTCAGCCAGGCAGGCGCCGGTCACGAGGCCCACGTAGCCGGAGCCGAAAATGGTTACACGCATTCCGTAAGTTCTTGAGTAGTAAGGAAGAAAGGCTCTAAAGGGTAAAGCAAGCCCGTCCGACGCTCAAGTCGGATCGGACTTATTGCCAGCAAACTACGGGCCTAAAGGCTCGACCTCAAGCGGGTCGTTGCTCGTGCGACGGTTTGCCGGCGGCTTCGGAGCTGCGGCGCTTGGCTGCAAAGTCGGCAATCTTGGCGTCGGAGACGTGCGGCAGCACCTGCTTGCGCGTCCAGACGTAGTCGCTGATCTCGATCCCCTGCCCGTTGTACTCGGCCACCGCTTCGGTGAGAAGGCCCAGGGCCCGGTGGCAATCAAAGTTCGAAAGCGCAATCAGCAAGTCGTTGAGCACCTGCTGCATCCTCATCCAGGGCAGCCTGTGCTCCATCGCGCGCAGGATCATCGGATGATCGGTGCCGGTCACATTGGTGCCGATGAGCAGCTCTTCAAACAGCTTCTCGGCGGTGCGCAGGCCCGTGTACTCGATCTCGATGTCCCCTTCCGGGTTATCCGCAGTCCTGACGGTCAGGCCCATCAGGTTGACCATGCGCCGCGCCAGGTCATCGATGCGCACGGGCCGGCCCATATCCAACACGAACACGTCGCCGCCCTTCGCCATCGAGCCGGCCTGGATGACGAGCTGCGCGGCTTCGGGAATCGTCATGAAATACCGGATCACATCCGGGTGCGTCACCGTCACGGGTCCGCCCCTGCGGATCTGCTCCTGGAACAACGGGACTACCGAACCGGATGACGCGAGCACGTTGCCGAAGCGCACCATGCAGAACCGGGTGCCGGTCGAACGCTCCTGCAAACCCTGCAACACCAACTCGGCGAGCCGCTTGGTGGCGCCCATGACATTCGCCGGATTGACGGCCTTGTCGGTCGAGATGAGGACGAAAGTCTCCACGCCCGTCTCGATGGCCGCCTCGGCCGTATACCACGTGCTGATCACATTGTTGTGAATGCCTTCGATCACGTTGTGCTCGACGATCGGCACGTGCTTGTAGGCAGCCGCGTGATAGATCGTCTGGACTCCGTAGGCAGTCAGGACTTCGCGCACTCGCTGACGGTGGTGCGCGTTACCGAGCAACGGCACTACATCGACAGTCAGTTGATCACGCAGCGCAATTTCGTTCAGCTCCCGTTCAATCGTGTAGAGAGCGATTTCCGACATCTCGAACAGCACCAGGCGGGTCGGCGCGAGCTGCATGATCTGGCGGCACAGCTCGGAGCCGATCGAGCCGCCGGCGCCGGTGACCAGCACACACTTGTTGCGAATGCACGAGCTGAACAAGCGCGGATTCGGCGGCACGGAGTCGCGACCCAGCAGGTCCGCAACATCAACATCGCTCAGGTCATCGATGCGCGCCTTGCCGGCAATCAAGTCGGTCAGGTGGGGCAAAGACTGAACGTGCAGCCCGAGCGGCTCCAGGCTGGTGAGAATCTCGCGCCGCCGGCGGCGCGAGGCCGACGGCATGGCCAACAGAATGCGCTCGATCTGCTGCTGCCGGACCAACTGCGGCAACACTTCCAGGCCGAACACGGTCAGGCCGTTGATGCTGCTGCCCTGCAGCGATTTCTTGTCGTCGATGAAGGCCACGGGCTCGAAGTCCGGGCCGCCCATGAGGACCGACGACAGCCGTGCCCCGGCATCTCCCGCGCCATAGATGGCCACGCGCGCGGCCGACTTGCCGTTCAAGGTCCGGGCAAACAGATAGCGCACGAAGAAGCGGCTGCCGATGGCATACAGCAGGGCCAAAGACCAGAAGATAGCGAACGCCGACAGCGGAATTTCCGACTTCGAGGCGAGCCGGTCGAACAGGATGACAATGGCGACCGACAGCGTGACGCCGGTGACCACTGTCAACATGGACTGCGGGCCCATGAAGCGGATGACTGCCCGGTACAGACCGAGCATCGAAAACACTACGAGTGACGCACACAGCGCCACGAGAAAATACGAAGCGGTCCGTTCGAGGATGGGGTCGAGGCGGTCGAACTTGAGGATCAGAGCGGCCCACAGCGCCACCGGAATGGCCACAGCATCCGCAAGCACCATGATCAAGCGCTTCTGCTGACGTGGGAGGGCCAGGATCGCCTGGGCGACTGAAAAACCCATGGACCCGGCCTCGTGCGTGTCCTTCATCCAATCTCCCCCGGCGCCCGAGGTTGCGCGCTCATCCGGTTGAAACTTAGCCTGGTTCTCGGGCATTTCGCCGCCCGATTGTAAATGAAACTCCCAGACCGATCACAACTAATTCCGTCGTTGCAACCAACCCACATCACACTTTCGACTGATCCAACGCGCGTTGCTGCTGGAAGTTGACCGACAGCAAGACTCGGACCCAGCTCGCTCCTGCGGAACGCACGCGCCCGTTGAACCGGCCGCCGCTGCGACGTCACCTACAGGGTATGAGCGTGGCATATCCGTTTCTGTTTAATTTTGCAGCCTCGTACTCGCAGGGCGGCTACAAACGGCTACACGAGTATGCGCGCTGGTTTGATCGGCACGGCGGCGCCTGGTTCATCATTCACCCGCGCTGCGAACATCTGCAGGCCGCTTTTCCCTCCAATCGCTTTTTCATCGTCTCGCGCTCGCACCTGCGCCGGCTGGTGGATGATTGGAGCTACCTGGCCGAGATCGGCCGGGACATCGGCCAACCTGAGCTGTATTACGCGTACGGTATCCCGCTGTACCGGCGCTTCGGCGTCCTGAACTGGTTTCATCTGCAGAACGTGCTGACCGTGGGGCGGCATGCGGTGCCGCTTTCCCTGCACCACCGGCTGAAATTCCGGCTTCTGGGCCGGCGCTTCCGCACCGGTTTCGCACTCGCGGACGTGGTCTCGGCGGAGTCCCGTTACTCTCTGCAACAAATCGGCGCCGCGATCAGCCCGGCACAGTCGTTTCTGTCCGTGAACGGCAGCGACGATGAGCTCGCACGCCTGCGCAGCCGGCCCCGCGATGAATGGAGCCCGATCGCGACCGCTGTTGGAACGATCAGTTACAAAGCCCTGCCGGAGGCGTATCGAGTTTTTCAGAGCCTGAAGATCAACAACCCGCAACTGCGGCTGATGATAGTCGGAGATCCGCGGCTGGTAACGCCGGGCCTGCGCCGCCGCCCGGATGTGACCTGTCTTGGAACACTGCCGCAGCCGGAGGTCATCGCACTGTTGAAGCGCTCCAGGTATTTCCTTTCAACAACCTATGCGGAAAATTCCTACAATTGCGCGGCCGAAGGCATTTTTCACGCACTGGAATCCTATATCTGCGACATCCCGCCCCACCGCGAGCTGCTGGAGGGCGGCGAGCCGTACGAGCCATGGCAGCTCCCCGGCTCGAACCGTCCGATGCTTCATCTGCATCGCGACCGGCTGACAGGGTTGAACCTGAAAAGCTGGGATAGCGTGATCGGCGAGATGATCGCGCGGGTGCGCCCGGCAACGGCAGTTTCATCCGCCGTTCA
>Ga0268266_10000605_pt1 | contig 48989 bp, 35 predicted proteins | sample KBSS13metaG_FD_190356 | JGI IMG/M metagenome (GOLD analysis project Ga0268266, IMG submission 190356) | Switchgrass rhizosphere microbial communities from Kellogg Biological Station, Michigan, USA - KBS S1-3 metaG (SPAdes) (version 2) | ecosystem: Host-associated > Plants > Roots > Rhizosphere...
CGCGCCACCAGGCTTTGGGTGAACAGGCTGCCGATGGTCTCGCGGCCATAAAGCCGCAAATGCCCCGGCCGCGCGGTCAGGCTGAAGATCGTGTCCGGATGCGGTGTGCGCAGCCACTGGAAATCGATCGGCAGCGCGGGTGCATCAAAATCCTCACGCTCCGGTGCGGGCGGAAGCGGATGCGCCTTCAGCGTGGGCGCCGGTGTGGAGAGTTGCGGCAGGCCGGCTTCGCCTTCGGTGTAAAGCCACCCCTTCCGCCACTGCATTTTCTGGATGGCGGTTTCCCGGCCCAGGGTGCAGCGGCCGCGGTTCTTCAGCGGCCGGCCGCACAGATAGACCATGTAAGTCTCGCCCTCTTGCGTTTCCACCAGGTCGGCATGGCCGGTGCGCTGCAGCGGCGCATCCGGCCGGTTGCGGGCGCTGAGGATGTATGTGTCGGGGTGCAGTTCATAGGGGCCGAGTAGCTTCTTTGACCGCGCCATGGTGACGGCATGATTCCAGGCCGTGCCGCCTTCCGCCGTCAGCAGATAATAAAAGTCGTCACGCTTGTAGAGATGCGGTGCCTCCGTCAGGCCCAATGGCGTGCCGGCGAAAATATTGACCCACTCGCCAATCAGCTTTTTTTCGCGCGGCGCATATTCCTGCGCCACGATGCCGGCAAATCGGTTCTGGCCCGGGCGATGGTCCCACAGCATGTTGAGCAGCCATTTGCCGCCATCGTCATCATGGAACAGCGATGGATCAAAGCCGCTGCTGTTGAGATAAATGGGATCGGACCAGTCGCCGTCGATGGTCTTCGCCGTCACCAGATAATTGTGAAAGTCGCGCAGCGACGTGCCCGCCGCGCCACCGACCGAAGTCCGGCCATAGCGCTTCACATCGGTATAGATCAGGTAAAACTGCTCGCCGTCGTGAGTCAGGCAGGGCGCCCAGATGCCGCAGGAATCCGGATCGCCGCGCATGTCGAGCTGGCTGGCGCGCCCGAGCGGCCGCGTCAAAAGCCGCCAGTTTTGCAGGTCTCGCGAATGATGGATCTGCACCCCCGGATACCATTCGAAGGTGGAGGTGGCGATGTAGTAGTCATCGCCCACGCGGCAGATGGACGGGTCCGGGTTGAAGCCCTTGAGAATGGGGTTCTGGATGTCAGACATTGGCGGGCTTGCGGATCACGGTCCAGGCGACGATGGCGGCGAGAATATCCAACACCGCCAACACAACGAAGACGGGAGTGTAGCCAATCTGGTCCACTCTTTGCCCCAGCGCAAAAGTGAATATCAGGATGCCCAGATTGGCGCAGGTCCCGGCCATGCCGGCCACGGTGCCGACCTCGTTCCTGGGGAACAGGTCGGTGGCCATGGTGATCATGGTGACCGACAGCGTCTGATGCGCGAAGCCGGCCAGGCTGATCAGCGCCACCGCGACCATCGGATCCTTCACCACGCCGGTGAAGGCGACGCCGATCATCATCAAGGCGCCGACGGTGAAAGCACCGCGCCGGGCATCGATCAGGTCCAGGCCGCGCTTTTGCAGGAACAGCACAATAGCCGGTCCGAAGATGCAGCCCAGGTCGGCGGCCAGAAACGGCATCCAGGCATAGAGCGCGATGGCCTTGAGATCGAAATGGCGCACGGTGGTCAGGTACAGCGGCACCCAGAAGGACAGCATCCCCCAGGTCGGATCGGTGAGGAAACGCGGCAGGGCGATGCCCCAGAAATTGCGGCGCGACAGGATGGAGAGGATCGGCGGCTTCGTGTCCTGCCCCTGCAGGAAACCTTCCTGACCTGAGAGGATATAGTCGCGCTCTTTGTCCGATAGCGCGGGATGTGTCAGCACCGGACGATAGAAGGCCAGCCACAGTGCAACCCACACCAGGCTGATCAGGCCGACGATGACGAAAGATGCCTGCCAGGAATAGTTGAGGATCGCCCAGGCAACCAGCGGCGGCGCGATCATCGAGCCAAGCGAAGGCCCGATATTGTAAAGGCCGCCCGCCAGCCCCCGCTCTTTAGCGGGAAACCATTCCGATACGACCTTGAGGCCGCCAGGCGAGAAGGCGCCTTCCGCAAAGCCCAACAACCCGCGCAGGCCCGCCAGGATCTGCCAGTTGGTGGCCAGGCCGTGGGCCATGCAGATCACCGACCAGAGAAAGGCGAACAGGGCAAAGCCCGACTTCACACCCAGAATGTCGATGATATAGCCCACCACCGGTTGCAGCATGATCCCGCCCTGAAAGGCGGAAGTGATCCAGCCATATTGCTGGGTGGTGATGTGCAGGTTGGCGATCACCGTCGGCGCGGCGATGGACAGGGTCTGGCGGGACAGGAAATTGACCAGCGCCCCCATCATGATCAGGGCAATGGTCAGCCAGCGCAGGCCCAGAAAGCGGCGCATTCCTTCTCCCTTCGCCTGCCGGGCAGGCTCTTTTCTTGTTCTTCACTCTAGCCGCTTTGCCGCCGGGTTGACGGAGGGCTGGGAAATGGTAACGCTAACTTCCAAGCTCGCAAAGACAAAAGGAGCAGGGTCATGGAGGAAGTATCGCGCCGCGACATGGGCAGCCGGATGATGGCGGCCGCCGCTTTGGGGGCGATTGCCGCGGCAGGGCCGGCCCGCGCCGTCCCGGGGCCCGATTCCCTTGATGGGCTGGCCAAGGCCAAGGGCTTTACCGGCTTCGGCAGCAGCATGGGCGGGGGTGCGGAAGATTTCGCTTCGTCTTTCAACGACGCCGGGGTGCGCGCCATCCAGCAGCGCGATTGCGGCATCCTGGTCTGCGAAAATGAAACCAAATGGGTGGCGCTGAGACCCAACCCCAAGGAGTTCAGCTTCTATCTGGCCGATCGCATGGTCGACTGGGCGGTGGCCAACAACAGCCTGATGCGCGGCCACACTTTGCTTTGGCAGAAGACCCAGTATTTCCCCAAATGGCTGGTAAATTACGATTTCGGCGCGCGGCCCGCGACCGAGGCCGAGCGGCTGCTGCGCGAGCACATCACCACGGTCTGCAGCCATTTCGGCACCCGCATTTTCACTTATGACGTGGTGAACGAGACGGTGGACGAGAATACCGGCGAGATCCGCGACACGGTCTTCACCAAGTATCTGGGGCCCGCCGCCATCGACATCTGTTTTGACGCTGCCGCCAAGGCCGCGCCCCATGCCAAGCTGGTCTATAATGATTATATGGGCTGGGGCGCGGGCAGCGCGCACCATCGCGATGGCGTCCTCAAACTTCTGTCAGGCATGAAGTCGCGTGGCATCAAGGTGGACGCGCTGGGGGTGCAGAGCCATATCGGCCCCGGCACCAATCCGGAATCGCAAGGACCCAACACCTTCAACGCCACCGACCAGGCTGCGTGGAAGCAGTTTCTGGATGCGGCCAGCGGCATGGGCCTGCGGCTGGCCATCACCGAATTCGACGTCAGCGAGCGCGGCACGCCGGCTGACATTCCCGAGCGCGACCGCCAGATCGCGGCCCTGGCGCGGCGCTACCTGGATTTCATGTTCACCTATCGCAACCTGGACTATGTGATGGCCTGGGGCATGATGGATCATTATTCCTGGCTGCAGCTTTACAGCGGCAAGCGACCGGACGGCATGCTCAAACGCCCTACGCCCTACGACGACAACTATCAGCCCAAACCGCTGCGCCAGGCGATTGCCGAGGCGTTCCGCAATGCGCCGCAACGGACCTGATTCATGCGCTTTCTGATCGCCGCCTTGCTGTTGCTGTTGGCTGTTCCGGCACGGGCCGAGGATGGCTATGACCTTTGGCTGCGCTACCGCCCGATGGAGGCGCCGGCGCTGGCGCAATACCGGCCATTGGCAAGTGTGGTTGTATCGGAAGCAGCATCGCCGACGCTCGATGCGGCCCGCGCCGAGCTGACCCAGGGCCTGAGCGGCCTGCTGGACAAAAAAGTGATGGCGGGCGGCGTCACAGACGGCGCCGTCGTGATCGGAACGCCGGCGTCTTCGCCTCTGGTGGCGGGGCTGAAACTGCCGCTCGCGCCGCTGGGGCCGGAAGGATATCTGATCCGCAGCGTCACCCTGGCCGGCCATTCCGTCACCGTGATCGCGGCCAACAGCGATATCGGCGTGCTTTATGGCAGCTTCGCGTTCCTGCGGCTGATCCAGACACGCCAGCCCTTGGCGCGTCTCGATATTGCCAGCGCGCCCGCCATAAAGATCCGGAAGCTCGATCACTGGGACAATCTCGATGGTACCATCGAGCGCGGCTATGCCGGCCATTCGATTTTCGACTGGCAGAAGATCCCGGACTATATGGATCCGCGCTATACGCTCATGGCGCGGGCCGACGCGTCCGTCGGCATCAACGCCATCTCGCTGAACAATGTCTCGGCCGATGCCTGGATGCTGTCGCCGCTTTATATCGAGAAAGTCGCGGCGCTGGCGGCGGTCTTTCGACCCTACGGCATTCGCGTCTATGTCGCCGCCCGCTTCAGCGCGCCGGTAGAGCTGGGCAAACTCAAGACCGCCGATCCCAACAATCCTGAAGTCCAGTCCTGGTGGAAGAAGGAAGTGGATTCGATCTATCGCCAGATCCCCGATTTTGGCGGCTTTGTCGTCAAGGCCAATTCCGAAGGCCAGCCCGGTCCACGTGACTATGACCGCACCCAGGCCGATGGCGCCAATGTGATCGCCGATGCGCTGCGTCCGCACGGCGGCACGGTGTTCTGGCGCGCCTTCGTCTACAGCGAAAAAGACCCCACCGACCGCCACAAGCAGGCCTATAACGAATTCAAGCCGCAAGATGGCGCCTTCCGCGACAATGTCTTTGTCCAGACCAAGAACGGCGCCATCGATTTCCAGCCGCGCGAGCCGGCCCATCCGCTGTTCGGCGCCATGCCGCGCACCAATCTTGCGCTGGAGGTGCAGCTCACCAAGGAATATCTCGGCTTCGCCACCCATCTCGTCTATCTGCCGGTGCTTTGGAAAGAAGTGCTGGACTGGGACACTTTGGCCAAAGGCAAAAGCTCGACCGTGGCGCGGGTGATCGACGGCTCGCTGGAAGGCCATGACCGCTCGGCCATGGTGGGCGTCTCCAATGTCGGCGATGACCGCAACTGGTCCGGATCGACCTTCAATCAGGCGGATTGGTACGGCTTTGGCCGCATGAGCTGGGATCTGAAGCTGACGCCCGAGCAGATCGCGCATGAGTGGCTGGGCATGACCTTCAGCAACGATCCGGGCTTCATCGCCGCCACGATCCCGATGATGATGGAAAGCCGCGAGGCGGTGGTGAATTACATGACCCCGCTGGGTCTTGCGCACATGATGGCGACCAACAGCCATTATGGCCCGGGGCCCTGGGTCAGCAACTTGGCGCGGCCGGAATGGAATCCGGTCTATTACCATCGCGCCGACGCCCAAGGGGTGGGCTTCGACCGCACGCCTAGTGGCAGCGATGCCACTTCGCAATATGCGCCGCCCATCGCCAAGCTGTTCAACGGCCCCGACATCCCGGAGCGCTTTCTGCTTTGGTTTCACCATGTGCCCTGGGACGCCAAACTGAAATCAGGCCGGACCCTGTGGGACGAGTTGGTGCTGCATTACGACGCGGGCATCGCCACAGTGGGCCAGATGCGCCGCAGCTGGGACACAGTTAAACCGTTTGTTGATCCGGAACGCTGGTCGCAACAAGCCGCGTTCCTGGCCATCCAGGAGAAGGAAGCGCATTGGTGGCGCGATGCCTGCCTCGCTTATTTCGAGAGTTTCTCCCACATGCCGATGCCGGCCGGCCATGCTGCTCCGCCGCATGACCTGGCTTATTACAAAGACGTATATTTCCCTTATGCGCCCGGCGCGCCCGGGGTGACCTCCGCGCCCTTCAAGAGCCCGCCCAAGGATCCGACAGGTCCCTGAAAAGCTTTGCGACGAGCCGGGGCTTTACCGGTCCCGATCCCTGTCTATTATCCTGCCCAAATATTGGGACGGGAACAAATTCGCTATGAGATTCAGGGCTGCCCTTGCCGTTGCCGTTGTTGTGATTCTGGTCCTGGCGGTCGTCTTTGTTTTCCGGCAAACAGGGCCAAAAGGCCTGATGTCCGAGCTCAATCAGCCCTGGCCGGCCAAGGTCGAGACCAACCAGCCGCAATTCCCGCCGACCCTGACTCCCGAACAAGAGGTCAAAACTTTCCGCATGGCGCCGGGCTTCCAGGTGCAGCTGGTCGCATCAGATCCGCTGGTGACCGACCCGATCGTGGCGGAGTATGACGGCGACGGCCGGCTCTGGGTGATAGAGATGAAGGGCTACGCCGTCGGCGAGAAGATGGTCAACATGACCGAGCCGGTCGGCGATGTGGTGATCCTGGAGGATACCGACGGCGACGGCGTCTTCGACAAGCGCACCGTCTTCCAGGACAAGCTGGTGCTGCCGCGCGCCTTGAAGATTCTGGATCACAACTGTGCCCTGATCGGCGAGCCGCCGAATCTGGTCAAGTCCTGCGACACCAATGGAGACCTGAAGGCTGACACCAAGGAAGTCGTCAAGGACGGCTTCGGCCGGGTTGGCAACATCGAGCATGCCGCCAACGCGCTCTATTGGAGCATGGACAACACCATCAACATCTCCGAGCACAACTATAATGTGCTGCCCGCCGGTAACGGCAAATTCGAGAGTGTGCCCAATCTGGTGCGCGGCCAGTGGGGCGTGACGCAGAATGACGGCGGCATCGTCTTCCGCAACTTCAACACCGATCCGCTGTTTGCCGATTATGTTCCGGCCAAATATTACGTCCGCAATCCGGACCTGACCCGCACCAGCGGTCTCTATGTCAATCTGGTGGACCAGGCGAAGTCGGCGGTATGGCCCGTCAGGCCCACCCTGGGCGTCAATCGCGGCTACCGGCCGGAAGTGCCACGGCCCGATGGCTCGGCTTATTATTATCAGGGCGTGTCCTCGCCCATGATCTATCGCGGTAACGCATTGCCCAGCGAATTTTATGGCCAGGCCTTTGTGGTGGACAGCCCCACCAACATCGTTCACCTGGTCAAGCTGCAGGAAGATGCCAGCGGCAATCTTGCCGGCAGCGATTACTGGCCCAAGGGCGAATTCCTGGCCTCGACCGACGAACGCTTCCGTCCCACCTGGATGGTGCCAGCGCCCGACGGCAGCTTCCTGATCGTGGACATGTATCGCGGCGTCAGCCAGGACGAGCCGATCCAGAGCGATTACCTGAAGAACTACATCATGCAGCACAAGCTGTGGGACGGCATTCACAAGGGCCGCATCTGGCGTGTGGTCCATACCGGCATGACGTCCTCCAACGCCAAGCCGCACATGCTTGAAGAAACGCCGGCGCAGTTGGTGGAGCATCTGTCCGACCCCAATGGCTGGACGCGCGATGTCGCCCAGCAGCTTCTGGTCCAGCGCAATGACAAATCGGTGGTGCCGGCCCTGCAGAAGTTGGCCACCAGCGCTTCGGATTTTCGCACCCGCGTGCAGGCCTTCTGGACCCTGTCCGGCATGGGCGCGCTGGATGCCGCAACGGTGACCAAGGCGCTGTCGGATTCCAATTCTTACATGCGCCTGGCCGGCGTGCGCGGCGCCGAGCCGTTCCTCTCCAAAGGCGACGGTGCCATGCAGGCGGCGGTGCTCAAGCTGTCTGGCGATACAAACGCGGATGTGCGCCGTCAGCTTGCCGCCTCGCTCGGCGAGTTGCCGGCAGAGACCCGCGTGGATCAGATCGTCGCGATGCTGCGCAAATTTGGCGATGACACCATGACGGTGGATGCCGGGATCAGCGGCCTCAAAGGCCAGGAAGCCGATGCACTGGATAAGCTGCTCTCCCAGCCGGAGGCCAGCGCCGACGCGGTGGAGATGCTGGCGGGCGCCGCCGCCAAGAGCCGTGATGCCGGCCAGATGCAGAAGCTGATGGCGCTGGCGACCGATGCGAAGCAGCCCGAAAAGCTGCGCCAGGTCATGCTCACGGGCGCCCTCACCGGTCTTTCCGGCGTCAATCCGCGGCCGGCCGGGACGGTGTCCGGCGGCCGCGCCGGCGGCATGGAAAACATCATCACCCGGGCGCGGCCCGCGGTGAAGCCGCTGGCGCTTCCGGCCCAGCCCCTGGCGCTTGTGTCCCTGTCGAAGCAGAACAGCGAGATGGGCAAATCCGCCAAAGCGGTGCTGGACGATCTTTCCTGGCCCGGCAAGCCCGTGCCACCCGCGCCCAAGAACACGCGTACGCCGGAAGAGGAAGTGATGTTCAAGGCCGGGCAGGGCGTTTACGCCACCAATTGCGCCGGTTGCCATCAGGAGAATGGCCAGGGCGCGCAGCATGTGGCCGCGGCGCTGGCCGGCTCCAAGATAGTCACCGGCCGGCCCGAGATGCCGCTGCGCGTGCTGCTGAACGGCAAGGAAGGTTCGATCGGCGAGATGCCGCCGCTGGGCCAGTCGCTGAGCGACGAGCAACTGGCGCAGGTGCTGACCTATGTCCGCGGCAGCTTCGGAAATACGGCTACCCCGATCCATCCTGTTCTGGTCAAGGAATTCCGCCAGCTTTACGCCTATCGCAAGAAGCCCTGGACGGATGCGGAGCTGGAGAAGCCCGCGCGCTAAATGACATCCGTGCTTGCCGTTCATGGTCTTCAGCGCCGCTATGGCGCGGTCACGGCCGTGGACGGCATCAGTTTCGAGGTCGGCGCCGGGGAAGTGTTCGGTCTTCTCGGTCCCAACGGCGCGGGCAAGACCACGACCCTGGAATCCATTCTGGGTCTGGTGCGGCCCGACGCGGGGCGCATCGAGATCGAAGGCGACGCCGACCCGGCGCGCGCGCGCGCCAAAATTGGCGCGGTGCTGCAGGCCACCGGTCTGGCCGACAAGATCACCCCGCGCGAGGCGCTGACAGTGTTCGGCGCTTTCTATTCCGCGCCGCTCGCGCCGCAGATGCTGCTGGAACGTTTCGGCCTGACCGAAAAGGCGCATGCGGCCTTCGACACCCTGTCCGGCGGCCAGAAGCAGCGGCTGGCGCTGGCGCTGGCCTTTGCCGGCAATCCGCGGCTGCTGCTGCTGGACGAGCCGACCACCGGGCTTGATCCCCGGATGCGCCGCGAGGTGCAGGATCACATCGCGGCCATCCGGCAAGAAAGACGCGCGGTGCTGCTGGCCACCCATGATATGGCCGAAGCCGAACGCCTGTGCGACCGCATTGCCGTGATCGCGCAAGGTAGGATCGTCGCCACCGGCGCGCCGCGCGAGCTGATCGCCGCATCCGGCGCCGCCACCCTGGAAGACATGATCCTCAAACAGACGGCGCGCGCATGAGCGCCCTGGCCGCACTGACGCTACTCAGCCTGAAGCTGAATTTCCGCAACCGCATGGCCATTCTCTATGGCTATCTGTTTCCGCTGATTTTTCTGGTCGCCTTCTGGGCGCTCTATCGCAACGATCCGGTGCCCTTGGCACTGCATATCGGCCAGCTTCTCACCATCACGGTGCTGGGCGGCGCCTGCTTCGGGCTGCCCACCACCATCGTGGCCGAGCGTGAGCGCGGCGTGTGGCGGCGCTATCGCCTGTTGCCGGCGCGCCTCTGGGTCTTCATCGTCAGCGTGCTGGCGGCGCGGCTGGTGTTGCTCGTCAGCGCGGCGCTGCTGCAACTGGCGCTGGGTTTTGCCTTCGGCATGCCCTGGCCGGCGCATGCGGGTGCGCTGACGATCGGTTTTCTGTTCACCGCTTTCGCCTTCATGGGGCTGGGCATGACCATCGCCATGCTGGTGGACAATGTCCCGGCGGTGCAGGCCCTGGGGCAGTGCATTTTCCTGCCCATGCTGATTTTGGGCGGTGTGGCGGTGCAGCTGGAAAGCCTGCCGCTGTGGGCCCAGCATGTGTCGGTCTTCTTTCCCGGCCGCTACGCAGTCGAAGTTTTGCAGCGCGCCTTCACCGGCGCAGGGCTGGGCGGCAGCTTTTTTGATCTGCTGGCGCTGGCGCTCACCGGTCTTGCCGGCGCCATCGCCGCCGCGGGCATGTTTCGCTGGGACCGGAGTTTTGCGCCCAACAAGGCCTGGCTGGCTGTCGCTTTCGGGATGTGGCTGGTGGTTGGTGCTGCGGCCGAGCTGCGCGGGCAGGTGGCGATCAGTCGGTCGGCGGATACCCAGCCGGTCGGGACCTCGCGAGATTATGCGCCCGGAGCAAAATCAACTGCCGATTGGCATGCCGTCACCGAGGCCGATTTTGAAACTATCGCCTTCGACCGTCTGCCATCAGATCAAGGGATTATCGCGCCGGTGTCGCGCAGCGATGCTGCGCCGGACCCCGCCATTGTGCCGTTGCTCGATCGGATCCGCGATGGCCTGCCCGGCTGGGCGCCGGGCAATGTTGCCGATCCGGTGCAGCGGACGCGCAACCTGCTCGCCGTCGCCGCAGTGCCTGACATTCTGGAGATGGAACAGGTGGAGCGCTTTGTGCCGCGGCTGGTTTTTGCCCGGCTGCAGGCGGTGATCCCGCCCCAGGATCTGCCCAAAATCCTCTACTGGATCGCCATGCATCCCGATGCGGGCGACGATGCCGCCATCCACCAGCTTGACGACCTGGGCCTGCCGGATGTCAGCGGCGCCACCAAACCGGTTCACGCCCGCATCATGATCTATGCGTTCAAACTGCTGGGCCGGCTGACGGGCAAGATTCCGCCAATTTAAAGAGAGGCACTGATTGCGCCGCGCGCGACTGCGCCGGGTGTCGGAAAACCCACCACATCCTCGTAATGCGCATCGAACAGGTTATCCACGCCCAGCTTCAGCGCCAGGTTGGGCAGCACTTTATAAGACACCGCCAGATCGACCCGCTCATGGCCGGGCAGAGTGACATCGCCGGTGGGCACGCTGTTGTCGACCATCCGGCCCACATGATTGAGGTCCAGGCTGACGTCCCAGTCCGGCGTCGGCCGCCACAGCAAGGTGCCGCCGGCCAGCCAGCTGGGCACATCACGCAAGGCGGCGCCGGTCGCCTGGTTGCGCGCGTTTGTATAGGAAATGCGCGGCGTGAGGGTGAAAGTCTGCCAGGTCAGATCGAGCGAGGTCTCGATGCCGCGTGTGTGCACGGTGGAAAGATTGACCAGCCTGGGCACCGCACCGGGGCGGAAATCGATCAGGTCACGATAGTTGGTGGCATAGGCTTCCGTCTTCCAGCGCCCAAAATCCCACAAGGATTGGGTGAAGCCGGCTTCCACATTCTCCGCTTCTTCAGGTTTGAGCGTGGGATCGCCCACAATGGGATTGCCTAGGGCATAGAAGCTGGGCAGCTTGAATGCCTTGCCCCAGGACAGTTGCAGATGCGTGCCCCAGTCGGGAAGAGCATAATCGGCGCGCGCCTGGGGGCTGATATGGTCGGTGCCGCTGGTCGCGTCATAGCGCGTGCTGCCCGACAGCGAGAATACCGGCGTCACCTGATAGCGCGCTTCGGCAAAGCCGGACCAGATGGTGCGATTGAGCGCGAAATGGGTCGGCAGTTTCGCGGGCCCGAACTGGAGATAGCCGTCGTCCACGCCATGCTCGGCCTGCACATCCATGCCGATGGCGGCATCAAGGCCCGCAAGCGAGGTGAGACGATTGGTGAAAGTGACTTCCTGGCGGCTGAAGCGTGCCTTATCGCCATTGGCGGGAATGCCGGTGGGCGTCTGCGCGCTGGGCGCGACACCGGGCGAAGCGACATCGGCGCCGCGCTGATAAAAGCCGTAATCCAGCGCCGCCTGCCACCAGTCCGTCATGCCGCGGCGGGCATGGGCGCCCAGCACGCCTTCGTCAATGTCGCGATGATCCAGGCTGCGCAGGGTGGAAAGGCGCGGACCACCGCTGGAGTCGGGAAAAGAGGTTGCGATGCTGCTGTTATAGCGGCCCGTCAGATCAATGCTCGTGCCTGCGACCTCCGGCAGCGACAAGGCGCCGTCCAGACTGGTGCCTTTGACGTTGCTGCCTTGAACCGGCATGCCGCTGTCGGTGTAGGAAAGTCCCAGATTGGCGGTGGCGCCGCCGATCGGCCCGCTGACATGACCGGCGATCCGGGCATAATCGAAGCTGCCGCCTTCGGCACTGAGGCCCGCTTCCGGCGTGGTGCTGCCGTGGCGGGTGATGATGTTGATCACTCCACCCACCGCATCGGAGCCATAGATCGCCGAAGCCGGCCCCCGCACGAATTCGATGCGCTCGATGTCGTTCATGTCCAGAGTGGAAAAATCATACGAGCCGCCACGGGTGTTGGTGGGATCGTTGGCCTTGACCCCGTCCAGCAGCACCAAGGTGAAGTTCGGCTTGGCGCCGCGGGTGAACAGCGACACCACGCTGCCGCGCCCGCCCGATTGCTGCACGAACACGCCCGGCAGATCGCGCAACAGGTCCACGGCGCTGGCGGGATCGCGGGCCGCGATAGTGCCGGCGTCGATCACCGAAACATTGCTGTCGCTATCCTGACCGGCCAGGCGCGTGCCGGTGACGATAACTTTCTCTGGGACATGCCCGGCGTTTTCGGATTGCGCACTGGCGGCGCAGGGCAACAAGAGCAAAAGCCCGCAAACCAGCGCGGGAGCTGACGGATTTTTCATGCAGAACCGGTACTAAAACGGCCGCGAAGCTAGCGGCGCCCTATCCCCAAGGCAAACGGCATTATTGAGGCAGGGCGAAAACATAGACCATGTTGCCGCCACTGACCTGGTCGAGGTCGGGGCGAAGCTGTACCGGTCCGTTGTTGAAGCCCCCGCCCGCGGCCACCGCGATATATTGCCGCCCCGCAACGCGATAGGTCACGGTCGCGCCGAATACCTGCGATCCCAGGCGCGTCTGCCACAGCACTTTGCCGTCATTCTGATCGAAAGCTCGCAGATAACGATCCATCGAGCCGTTGAACAGAATGCCGCCGGCCGTGGCCAGCACCGGAGAATAGTTGGACGCGGTCGTTTCCCAACTCCACAGCGTGTGGCCGGTTTCCACCGAGATGGCGTCCAGTCTTCCGATATTGGTGGCGCCGGGGGACAGAATCTGCGCCCCCACGGTGTTATACTGGTCGCTGGGTTTGCTGGGGATATTGTCGGTGCGCACTTTATAGTTGGCGCAGAGATTCTGCAGCTCGACATACATGACATTGGTTTGCGGACTGTAGGCGGCGAACGGCCAGTCGCGCCCGCCCGCATGGGTGGGGCATTGGTGATAGGCCTTGGTCAGGTCCGTCATGAACATTTCGGGGTTCGCCGTGACCTTGCCCTTGGCGTCGATATCCTTGACCAGATTCTGGAAGACGGTCGACTTGGCCCAGAGGAAGTCGCCCTTGGCGGCGTCAAAGCTCCACATGATGGAGGTCTTGCACGGCACGCCCGTCAAAGTCCTGCGGCTGGTGGATGCCGCATTGCGGCCCACTGCCATCATGCCCTTGGCCTTGGGGTCGGGCGCTACCTTTGTGGTGATCGGCATCATCTCGAAGGTGCATTCCTGGTCGGCATTGTCCTGCGTCAGCACTTGGTGCTTCCAGGCGATCTTCCCCGTCTTGGGATCGACGGCAAAGCGCGTGTTGGTGCCCGCCAGGGTGGCGACACCCTTCACGCCGCGCTGGGTGTCCGACGACGGGCCGACTCCGCTGGAACCGTAGAAAGCCAGATTGAGTTCGGGATCATAGGTGATCGGGCCCCACACGCCCGTCATCCAGCGCTTCTCGAACGGCATCCCGCCCCAGGTCTCGTCGCCCGGTTCGCCCTTGTTGGGAATCACGGTGTTGCGCCACAACTCCTTGCCGGTCACCGCATCGTTGCCGGTGACATAGCAGCCGTGCGCGGCTTCCTGGCAGTTGCTGCCGGCGATCACCACGCCATTGACCACAATCGGTCCGGTCGTGTTGGTGACATACAAATCGCCGCCGCGATTGAACTCCCACAGCGCCTTGCCGGTCTTCGCATCCAGCGCGAGGAGGAAATTGTCGCGCGTGACCGTGTAGATCTTGTCGTCATAGAGAAAGATGCTGCGCTTGCGCTGGCCCCAGAAATTGTTGTGGAAGGCCTGGATGGACGGAAGGGTGCGCCGATACTCCCACAGCAGGTCGCCGGTTGCCGCGTCGATGGCCTGGATCACGTCGTTGGGATTCCCTAAGAACATCACGCCATTGTGGATGACGGGCGTGGCCTCGTTGATGCCCGGCTCCATGGTGCGCGCCCACACCAGTTGCAGCCCCTTCACATTGGTCTTGTTGATCTGATCGAGTTGGCTGAAGCCCCAACCCTCGTAATTGCCGCGCATCATGACCCAGTCGGACGGATCGGGATGGCGCAGCACCGCATCGGTCACCGGGGCGTAGCTCGCCAGTGGGTGGGGTGCGATGGTGGTTCCGTTGATTTTTTCAGGTCCTTGCGCGTCGGCAGCGCAGGCAGACACCAGCAGAAGGCCCAAGGCCAGTTTCACGTATGACATGATGCCCCTTCGGCGTGGCGATTGTTCGCTCTCTTTATTGACTAGAGCAAAAAACCGGTATCAGGAAAAGCCAGCCGGATGCCCGGCAGAAAAGGGAAGTTTTCCCGGCTGATCGCGTGCTTTTGAGCCTGCTGGCCAGGCGGCCGGATTGCCGCTATCACCCCGCCATGAACCAGAGCCGCCAAGCCCTGCAGGACCTGTTCGACCAGGCTGTGGCCTTGCACCAGCGGGGCGAACTGGTGCCGGCCGAGCGGCTCTACCAGCAGGCGCTGCTGATGGAGCCCAGAAGTTTTGCCCCCCGCCACATGCTGGGGGTAATCCGCTTCCAGCAGGGCCGGCATGACGAGGCCATCGACCTGATCCAGGGCGCGCTGGACCTCAATCCAAATGTGGCCGCGGCCTGGGTCAATCTGGGCCATGTGCAGAATGCGGCCGGCCGCACCGACGAGGCCGCAGCGGCTTATGCGCGCGCCGTCGCGCTGCAGCCTGCCGATACGGGCATATTGGGCGCGCTGGTGACGGTGCTGTGGACCCGTGGCCGCCGCGACGACGCGCTGGCGGGCATGGATCAACTGGTGGCGCTGCGCCCCAATGATATCGAGATACGTCATCACCGCGCCAATATGCGGCGCGAGGCCAAGCGCCTCGATGGTGCGCTGGCCGACTATGACATGGTGCTCAAGGCGCGGCCGGAGCTGGCGGAAACCTGGAGCAATCGCGGCGCGGTGCTTTCGGAAATGGGCCGGTCGGCCGAGGCGCTCGAGAGTCTGGAGCGGGCGTTGGCGCTCGATCCCGATATGCCGGCGGCGCTGAACAACCGTGCTTTCACCTTGCGCGAGCTCTCGCGCTTTGACGAAGCGCTGGTCAGCCTGGAGCGCGCCATTGCTGGCGCGCCCGACTATGCCCCCGCCCACGCCAATCGTGGCCGGGTGCTCAGCGAGATGATGCGGCTGGAAGAAAGTTTCCAATCCTTCCGCAAGTCTGGCGAGCTGGCCTATGGCGATGCAGCGGCTGCCGGCGATGAACCCGCCCACAAGAGCCGCCATGATGAAGAACAGCGGGCCTGGCTGGCTGAACATGGAAGCTTTCCCGGTGACCGCGTCGCCGGCCGGGCGGTCAATCCGATCAATACTGAAAACGCCACGAAAAGCTGGCGTGACAGCGATCCCAAGATCGTGGTGATCGACAATCTGCTGACGGAAGAGGCGCTGGCGAGTCTTCGTCTCTACTGCCAGGGCGCGAAGGTCTGGCACACGACTTATTCCCAGGGCTATCTCGGCGCCTTTCCGGAATCCGGCTTCGCCGCGCCTCTGCTGGCGCAGGTGGCGGAGGAGCTTGCCGAAACCTTCCAGGGCATCTTCGCCGATCATCCGCTGCGCTATCACTGGGCTTTCAAGTATGACAGCAGCCTGGAAGGCATTGGCATCCATGCCGACGAAGCGGCGGTGAATGTCAATTTCTGGATCACGCCGGATGCCGCCAATCTGGACCTTAAGTCCGGCGGCCTGGTGATCTGGGACAAGGCGGCGCCGCTGGACTGGCATTTTGCCAAATACAATGCGGACGAAAGCGCCGCCTATGATTTCCTGGCCAGGAGCGGCGCCCAGACCGTGACCGTGCCCTATCGCGCCAACCGCGCCGTGATCTTCGATTCCAATCTCTTCCACAAGACCGATACGATCCGTTTTGCTCCCGGTTATGAGAACCGGCGGATGAATATCACCATGCTCTATGGGCGCCGCGGCCGCGGCTGAACGCCGATTGATGCAGCGCAGCAGCGGTTAAGTGAGGCGCGAGGGTTAAAAACGGGCTTTACTTGCCTCCTAAAAAGGGGTGGTCATGAAAACAACTCTCGCGGCGTTCTGCGCCTTACTGCTTCTTTCCGCTGCTCCGGTGCGGGCCGAGGATCCCGAACCGCATCTGGAGGCCGCCAAGCAGGCAGCAGGTTTTGATTTCACCGGCACCCTGGCCCGCATCTGCATAGCGCCTGGGCAGTCTGTGGGCATCGGCCCGCGCGGCGTCATTCCCGATCGAGCCCTTTGGCACGCCGAACCGGCGCGCATGTTCGACAATCTCTATTTCATCGGCACCCGCGTCCATTCGGCCTGGGCGCTGAAAGGGTCCGGCGGCATCATCATCATCGACACGCTGTTCAATTATGCGATCGAAGACGAGATGGTGAACGGGCTCAAGAAGCTGGGCCTCGATCCGGCCCAGGTGAAATATGTGGTCATCACCCACGCCCATGGCGATCACGATGAAGGCGCGCGTCTGTTTCAGGAACGCTATGGCGCCCATGTGGTGATGGGCGGACCCGACTGGGATGCCCTGGACAAGTCCGCCGAGATTCCCGGCGGCAAGCCGCACCGCGACATGGTCGGCAGCGATGGTCAGACCATCAGCGTCGGCGATGCGGCGGTGACCCTGGTCGCCACGCCGGGCCATACCCCCGGAACTCTATCGCTGATCTTCACTGTGAAAGACCGGGGCAAACCCGTGACGGTCGCCTATTCCGGCGGCACGGCGCAGGCCGGCATCTATAAGAGCGGGCCGGGTCTGGATACCTATGCCGCCTCCCAGCGCCACATGGCCGAAAAGGCCGCGGCGGCGGGTGCCAGCGTGCTGATGACCAATCACTCTGAGTTCGACGAGGCCTATACCAAAAGCCGGCTGGTGAAGGTGCGCGGGCCCGGCGAGCCACACCCGTATGAGGTGGGGCAGGATGGCGTCCGGCGCTATTTCACCCTGATGGAGGAATGCGCCCTCGTGAACAAGGCAAGGTTGGCGCCTTAGTTGCCGCATCCCGATCGGTTAAAGCATGTTGCAGTGCGATAAGCCGCTTTATTGATGCACGAAAGACATTGGCCTTGGCGCGGCGAGAGGCACAAGTTTGTGGGGCGGTATCGCGCGTCGGTATAGTGGCTGCTCGGGGGAGCAATGTCCGATACTCCGGTAAACCGGCAATTTTGGGATCACTTGATCAGGGAAGTGCGCAGACGTGTCCGCGGCCGCGCCGATGCCGAGGAATTGTTGCACGCCGCTTATTTGCGGCTAATGCGCTACCGCACCCAGCAGGCGGTTGAAAATGTTCCTGGTTTCCTGGTGCGGACCGCAGTCAACATCGGGGTGGACAATTACCGCCATGACCGTTTTCTGGCCGACGTCTCACCTGATGAAATGGGAATTTGCGAAAATTCGCCCCTGCAGGATGAGGTATTGGCGGCCCGCGCACGTCTAGAGAGGGTTCGGGAAGGTCTTTCCCGGCTGACCCCTAGGACCCGCGAAATTTTCCTGATGCACCGTCTCGATGACCTGAAATATCGCGAAATCGCCGAGCGTCTGGGAATCAGCCAGAGCGCGGTGGAAAAGCACATTGCCAAGGCTGCTCTGTTCCTTACCGAGTGGACGGAGGGCTGGTAAGCCATGTCGGCTCCAACTCCCTCCAGTCCGTCCCGTGAGATAAGGGCGGAGGCGGCAGCTTGGCTGGCCCGCCTTCATGCCGAGGACCGCGATGCCGCCGACGAGGCCGCCTTCCGCGCCTGGCTAAGTGCCGATCCCGCCCATGCCACAGCTTTCGAGGCGGTGGACCGGGTATGGAGTGATGTTGGCGGTCTGGGCAATCTCAGCTCGGTCCGCACCGATCTCAGGCGAGGCGTTGCCCGCGTGCCGGTGCGTGAGCCCGCGCTGGCAAGCCGACGCCTGCTCCTGACCGGGGTCGGGCTTGTGGCCGCGACAGGCGGCAGCGCCCTGTTCTGGCGCTCGGCCAGCGCCAAGGTTTATGAGACCGACGTCGGTGAGCAGAGACATGTCGCCCTGAACGATGGCAGCCAGTTGTTTCTGGACGCCAAGACCCGCATCGCGGTGTCTTTCAGCGAAACCGCCCGCACCGTGGACCTGCAATATGGCCGGGCCAATTTCCGGGTGGTGCCGGACGCGCATCGGCCCTTCATCGTGGAAGCTGCCGAGCGCAAGATCGTGGCCACACGCTGCAATTTCGACGTGCGCTGCGAGGACGGCAAGGTCCAGGTTGTGCTGATCCATGGCGAGGCGGACGTGAAACCCGCCTCGGCGGCGCCTACCGCGCAGGGCGAGACCTTGCGCAGCGGCGAAAGACTTGTTGCTTCCAATGATATCGAAAAGCGGGACAAGCCGGATCTGACCCGGGTTCTGGCCTGGCAGACCGGTTACGAGAATTTCGACCGGGAAGAACTGGCCCAGGCGGTGGAAGAGATGAATCGCTATTCCACCCAACGGGTTGAGGTCGATCCCAGCGTCGCCTCTCTCAAGGTCTCGGGCGTATACAGGGTCGGCGACAACGCCGCCTTCGCCCGCTCCCTGACCAAGCTTCTTCCCATCGTCCTCCACGAAGACGGCGACACCCTGATTTTGACGGCAGACACCGATCCCTAAGGGGGGTGAGGAAAGCCCTACCCCTGAACGTCTTTTTTTGCGAACGGCCCAGCAGTGGCCGTGAAGTCAGAGGGGAAAGCATGGCTATCTCGCGCGGGCGCGCTTTGCGCTCGGTTCTGTTCGGCGGCGTTGCCGCCTTGTCCATCAATGCCGCCGCCGCGGCGCAGCAAAGCGCCAATATCTCCCTTCAGGAACAGCCGCTCTCCGACGCGCTGCGCAGCGTCGCCCAGAAGACCGGCGAGAGCATTCTTTTCACACCCGAATCCGTGGATGGCCTGAAGGCTCCCGCCATCTCCGGCCAGATGGACGCCAAGCAGGCCGTTTCCATGCTGACCCGCGGCACCGATCTGGAAGTGGTGCCGGACGGCAACAATGGTCTGATCGTGCGCCGGCCCTTCATGCGCCGTGCTGTGACACAGGCGCCGTCCACTCCCGGCGGTGGAGCAGGCGTACCGGTGGAATCGGTGGTGGTGAACGGCTTCAAGGCCAGCCTCGAGAAAGCGCTGGATATGAAGCGCGACGCGCTGGATTCCTCGGATTCCATTCTGGCCGAAGACATTGCCAAATTTCCCGATCTCAATCTTGCGGAATCGATCCAGCGTATTCCCGGCATCGCCCTGGACCGCCAGGCCGGCGAGGGCCACGAGATTTCGGTGCGTGGCCTTTCGCCTGATTTCACCCGTGTGCGCATCAACGGGATGGAGGCCTTGGCCACGGCTGGCTCGTCGAGCGTGCAAGGCACCAATCGCGGTCGCGCCTTCGACTTCAATATTTTTGCCTCGGACCTGTTCTCGGGCATCACCGTGCACAAGTCGGCCTCGGCTGACATCGAGGAAGGCTCGTTGGGCGCCACCGTTGATCTGAGCACCGGTCATCCCTTCGATCATCAGGGCTTCCTGTTCACGACAAATGCCCAGATGGGTTACAACGACCTGTCACATTCGGGTAATCCGCGTGTCGCCGCGATCATTTCCGACACATTCCTGGGCGGCAAGGTCGGCGTGCTGTTCTCGGCCGCTTTCAGCGTCCGCAATACGCTGGAAGAAGGCTACAGCACCGTCCGCTTCCAGAACGACAATACACCGCAAAGCACGACACATGCGGCGCCCGGGATCGTGGGCTGCCCCAGTCCCTGCAGCACGACGCAACGCTTCTTGAGCGTGAATGGCCTGACCAGCGGCACGGTCTACGATCAGGTCAATGAAGCATTCCGCCCGCGCTTCGCGCGATATGACCTGGTCACCAACCATGAAAAGCGCCTAGGCCTGACCAACTCGATTCAGTGGCAGCCCGACGACGACACCTTGCTCACCATCGACACGCTGTATGCGAACTACCAGATGCAGCGCCAGGAGGAATATCTCGAAGCCAATTCGCTGGGCGGCAACACCTTCAAGACCAGTGCCCTGGGCGGCGCGGGTACACCCATGAGCCTGGGTGTCCAAAATATCGCCGTCACTGCCTATACGCTCGACCCGGTCCATAACAATTTGAATGCGCTGACCGCCAATGGCGTGGGCCTGCGGTCAGAACACTTCCTCACCGACATCGGGTCGCGCTTCGCCCAGACCACCGCTGATTTCAGCCACAGCTTCAGCCAGGACTTCAAGGTTCACGTCCTGGGCGGTTGGTCGGAATCCCACATGCAGGAGCCGATCGAGACCACGCTGACTTACGATTATAACGGTGGTCAGTCGGGCGCGAACTTCCTCGGCGCCCAGGGCTACAGCTATCAATATTTCGGCTATTCGGCGATGCCGGCCCTGAAATATGGCAGCGCCGCAGATTCCAGCGGCAATGTCACCAGCCTCAACAACTGGTTTATCTCCCAGATGCGCGAGCGGGCGGAAGCCAACTACAATTCCTTCCGCACCATCAGCGGCGACGCGGAATATCACCCCTTCGGCTGGCTCAAATTATCGGGCGGTGTCGACTACAAGAATTTCGGCTATCGCACCGTAGCGCTGGCCCGTTCGAACGGCACGACCTCGAACCAGGATTTCAACATTCCCGCTGACATCCGCGCTGCGGACCTCAATCAGTATTCCCAGCTGGTGACCTTGCGGGGGATCGCCCTGCCGGCCGGCTCGGCGGCCAGCTGGATGATCCCCAACCTCAACGCATTTAACAGCAAGTTCGATATTTGGAGTCCCACCGCGGAGAATGGTACTTTCAAGTTGGGGCCTGAGCCCTCTCTCACTTCAAATGGCTCTGTGCGGGAAGGCGATCTGGGCTTCTGGATACAGGCCGACTGGGACGCCCACTTCTACGGTGTTCCCTTCCGGGGAAATATCGGCGGGCGCTATGTCGAAACCGACAGTGAATCTCTTGGCTTCAACTACAACGCCGGGACCGCGACGGTCGTACCCGTGGACGTCCGGCAGAGCTATCACAACTTCCTGCCGGCCTTGAATGCCATCCTTGAACCGGCCGATAATTTCCTGATCCGCCTCAATCTGGCGCAGACCCTGACACGGCCCACCCTTACCAGCATGCTTCCCGGTGTTGCCGTCAGCATATCGGGAGCGAACCATAACGTCAGTTCGGGCAATCCGGCGCTCAAACCCTTCACCTCAAAGAATATCGATCTGAGCTTTGAGTGGTACTATGACAAGGGCGCCTTGCTGTCTTTCGCCTTCTTCTACAAGCATATCGACACCTTCATCCAAACCATCCTGTCTCCGATACCTTACGCGGGCAATCCGTTGGGCCTGCCGAACAGCCTGGTCGTAGCGGCCTGCGGCGCCTCCTATGGATCAGGCTGCAATGAAAACCTGATCTGGAATTTTACGAACCCGGTCAACAGCAAGGGCAGTCCGCTTTTCGGGACCGAAATCAACTGGCAGCAGCCCTTCGATTTTCTGCCGGATTTCTGGTCGAATTTCGGTGTGCTGGGCAACGCCACATATGTGCAGGCCAAGCAGAACTTTCTCAATTCCAACGGGACAGTGCAGAGCGTTCAGGACCTGCTCGGCCTTTCCCGGACCTCCTTCAACGCTACCCTCTATTATGACGACAGCGTCTTCCAGGCGCGTATCGCTGGGGCTTTCCGCAGCAAGTATGTCGCCAATAACAATCCGGGCAGCCTGAACGATTCTCTCATCAATGCGCCGACCTTCAATCTGGACTTCTCATCCAGCTACAAGTGGAACGACAACTTCACCTTCAGCCTGGAGGCGGTCAACCTGACCAATCAGGGCCAGAACCAGTACACCGACACCATCGGCCAGCGACCCTATGTGCTGCACTATACCGGCCGCGAGTTCTTCGCGGGGGTCCGCTACAGCTATTAGGTCTCCTTGCGCAGTGAGCCTGGGAGAGACCATGAGCTTCACCCGTCGTTTCACGCTTGGCACGCTGTTTGGCGGTGGCGCACTGGCTGGTGGCGCATCACTCGGGCAAACGGCGCCAGCCTGTCCGGCGCCTCACGCCGCCAACTGGGCGCGCGGGGTTGAGGGCCAGCGCAAGGCCGATCTCGGCGATGGCACCTTTCTCAATCCGATCGTGCCGGGGGATCATCCCGATCCCAGCATCCTGAAGGATGGCGAGGACTATTATCTGGTCTTTTCCACCTTCGATGCCTATCCGGCCTTGCGGGTGTGGCATTCGCGCGATCTGGTGAACTGGGTCCCCATCTCGGCGGCGCTGAACAAGGCCATCGGGTCCCTGTGGGCGCCCGAGATCTGCCGGCATGGCGACACCTTCTATATTTACGCGCATGCGCGCACGCCCGCCTATCGCTCCATCTATGTGGTGACGGCGAAGAACCCGCGCGGTCCCTGGAGTGAGCCGGTCGACCTGAAGCTGACCAGACATATCGATCCCGGCCATGTCGTGGGCGAAGACGGCAAGCGCTATCTTTTTCTGTCCGGCGGCGACCGGGTGCAATTGACCGATGACGGACTTTCCACCGCGGGATCGGTCACCCACGTCTACGATCCCTGGCATTATCCGGAAGACTGGGTGGTGGAAAGTTTTTCGCCGGAAGGGCCCAAGGTCCTCCGGCATGGCGAATATTTCTACATGGTGCTGGCGGTTGGCGGCACGGCCGGCCCACCCACCGGGCATATGGTGATCGCCGCGCGGTCCCGCTCGGTGCATGGGCCGTGGGAGCAGGCGCCCGGCAATCCCATTGTGCGCACCAATTCGGCCTCGGAGAAATGGTGGTCGCGCGGCCATGCCACGCCGGTCGAAGGACCCGATGGCAGCTGGTGGCTGGTCTATCACGGCTATGAGAACGGCTATTGGACCTTGGGGCGTCAGCCGCTGCTGGACCCCATGCGATGGACCGATGACGGCTGGTTCAGAGCCGATGGGGGTGATCTTTCCCGCCCGCTTCCCAAGCCACGTGGCGGCAGGCCGTCTCCCACCGGTTTGGCGTTTTCGGATGACTTCCGCACCAATCGCTTCGGCACTACCTGGAGCTTCTATGACCCGGGCCCGAACGAGATGTCACGCGTGCGCTATGAAGACGGCGCCATGGTGGTCAAGGCTAAGGGCTCCCAGCCCTTCGACTGCTCGCCCCTGAGCTTTCTGGTTGGCGATCAGGCCTATCAAGTCGAGGTCGACATCGAGATTTCGGGTGGGGCGCAGGCCGGCCTTCTGCTGTTCTACAACAAGCGGCTTTATTGCGGCCTTGGCTACAACGCGGACCACTCTGTCATGCATCGTTATGGACTGGAGCGGAATGGCCAGCCGGTGGTGCGGGGCAATCGCTGCCGCATGCGTATCGCCAATGACCGCCACATCGTGACGATCCACACCAGCGAGGATGACGGCAAGACCTGGAAGAAATACGGCGTGCAGATGGAAGTGTCGGGCTACCATCACAATGTCGCCTACGACTTCTTGAGTTTGCGGCCCGCCTTGTACGTTGCCGGCGCCGGTGAAGCGCGATTCCGCAATCTGGTCTACCGCGCGCTGACATAGTTCATGCCCGACCCCTGGGCACTTGGGCGGGGCCGGTGGCTCCGCCCTTTTCTTTTTCCGGCCTGCCGCTAGGCTTCCCGCAGAAACAGGGGGATTCATGCGTATCCTGTCTTTTGCATGTCTGGGTGCGTGTCTGACAGCGCTGCCCGTGGCGGGTGCGGAGCCATCGCACCCGCCCATCACCGCGGTCTCGCATCTGGCGGTCTATGCCAGCGATGCGGCTAAAACCGAGGCTTTCTATGTGCATGATCTGGGGGCGGTGAAGCTGCCCGACCCGGAGAACCCGGCCGGTGTCCGCTATTATTTTTCGCCCACCCAGTTCGTGGAGGTGCTGCCGCTGCCGGCCGGCGCCGGCATCAGCCGCCTCGATCACGCTGCGTTCACGGTCGCCAATGCGGAGGCGATGCGGCGTTATCTGCTTTCGAAGGGGGTGGCGGCGCCGGGTTCGGTCGCGCAAGGCAGCGACGGCAGCCGCTGGTTCCAGGTCAAGGATCCGGAAGGTGTGACGGTGGAATTCGTGCAGCCGCCGACGCAGCGGCCCAAAGTCGCCAATGGCGGGCTTTCCACCCACATCATCCATGTCGGCTTCATCATTCACGACCGGCAGCTCGAAGACCGGTTCTGGCGCGATGTACTGGGCTTTCGCCCCTACTGGTCCGGCGGCATGAAGGACGATGTGACGAGCTGGGTCTCGCAGCAGGTGCCGGACGGTCACGATTGGCTGGAGTACATGATCGTGGGCACGCCCGACACGCGTGGCATCCCGCCCACCATGACCCAGGCCAATCTGGGCGTGTTGCAGCATTTCGCGCTGGGCGTGCCCAACATGGAGGCTGTCTATACAAGGCTGTGGAATGAGGACCGGCTACAGGGACAGGTCGATGCGCGGGGCCAGCAGGTTGTGCCCAAGATCGGTCGCGATGCGAAATGGCAGCTCAATCTGATCGATCCCGACGGCACCCGCGCCGAAGTGATGGAGTTGCACGCCATCGGCAAGCCCTGCTGTTCGCCCTTCGCCGCCAGCGATCCGGAGAAGTGAAATGAAATATCTTCTCGCGGCTTTGCTGACCTTCTGGGCTGCCACTGCCGAAGCGGCGCCGATCAGGGTGATGATCCTGGATGGCGCCAGCGGCGGGACCTATCACGACTGGAAGCTGACCACCCAGGTCATGAAGCGCGAGCTGGATGAGGCGGGTTTGTTCGACGTCACGGTGGTCAGCGCGCCGCCGGCCGATGGCGATTTCTCCAGTTTCCATCCTGATTTCGCGCGCTACCAGGTCGTCGTGTCCAACTATGACGTCCAGGATTGGCCCGCGCCACTGAAAGCCCAATTCGAAACCTATATGAAGAATGGCGGTGGGCTGGTGGTGGTCCACGGCGCCGACAACGCCTTTCCCGACTGGGTGGCCTTCAACGAGATGCTTGGCGTGGGCGGCTGGCGCAAGCGCGACGCGCCCGCGGGCCCCAAATGGTATTTCAAGGACGGCAAGCTGACATCCGATTCAGCGCCCGACCCGGCGGGACGGCACGGCCTGCGCAAGCCCTTCCGCATCATCGCGCGCGCAGCCGATCATCCCATCATGCGCGGCTTACCTGCTGAATGGATGCATGCGACAGACGAGCTCTATACCCGCCTGCGCGGCCCGGGAAAGAATATGACCGTACTGGCCACCGCCTATGCCGATCCGGCCAATAGCGGCACCGGCTTCGACGAGCCGATGTTGATGGCGCTCAGTTGGGGCAAGGGCCGCATCTTCCACACCACCTTGGGGCATGACGCGTTGGCGCTATCCTGCCTCGGTTTCATCACCACCTTTCGCCGCGGTACGGAATGGGCCGCGACGGGCAAGGTCACCCAGAAAGTGCCGAAGGATTTTCCCACCGCCGACACGGTGAGCTATCGCGCCGACTTGGCGGCGATGGATCCCGCTGTGGCGCGGGGCGTGTTGACCACCTCGCCGCCGGCCAAATAGCATCCGGCGAAAAGGCAGCGAGGGGCTTATGAAAATCCTTTTGGCGATTGGGTTGTTGCTGCCGCTGGCGGCATTTGCGCAGACGACGGCCGGCGTTCCGCATCCGGGCACCGAAAAGCCATCCTGCGCGCCGTCCATGGGGCTTCATTTCGTCTGCGGCCTGGATCAGCCGGAAGACCTGATCCAGATTCCCGGCAGCAAATGGCTGGTCGCCAGCGGCATGGGCGAGAATGGCGGCGTCTTCCTGGTGGACAGCCAGGCCAAGGCCGCGCGCCGTTTCTTCACCGGCGCCGCCAAGCCGGATACGGCGATGTATCCCGATTGCGCCGCGCCGCCGGCGCATTTCAACACACACGGCTTGGCGCTGCGCCCCGGCACGGCCGCCGGCACCTACCGGCTTTATTCCGTCACTCATGTGCCGTTCGAAAGCATCCAGGTCTTTGCGGTGGACGCGCGCGGAGCCCAGCCCGCCATCGCCTGGACCGGTTGCGTCAAGCTCCCAGCGGATTTCAAGACCAACAGCGTCACTGCCACCCGCGATGGCGCCGTTCTGGCGAACGTGCAGATGCATGGCACCCATACCGACTTCATCAGCGGCAACATTACTGGCGGTGTCTGGCAGTGGAGCCCGAAGGACAAAAAATTAAAGCTGCTGGCGGGTACCGAACTTGCCGGCAACAACGGCATCGAACTGTCGAAGGATGAGAAGGAGCTCTATATCGCCGTCTCCGGCACCCAGACGGTGGCGATCTATTCGCTGGCCAATACCGCCAAGCCCGCCCGCACCATCAAGACCCCCTGGTACAATCTGGACAATATCCATTGGAGCGGCGATCGCCTTATCGCGGCCGGCATGATGTTCGACGAACCAGCCTGCGGCGGCACCCGCAAGGAGATTCAGGACGCGCACGGCAATATGAACTGCCATCGCGGCTGGGTCGCGGCGCAGCTGGACCCGGTGGCGATGCGCTGGAAGATTTTGGCCTATGGCGAGCCCAATCCGAATTTCGGCGGCATCGCCACCGCCTTGGTGATGGGCGACACCTTGTGGCTCAGCTCGTTCCAGATGGACCGGGCCGCGTACCGGGCCTTGCCGGGGTCGAAATAGTCAGCGTGCCGGCAGTGACGCCAGATAAGCGGTGAGATTGACCACATCACCGGCGGTCAGGTTGGCCACGATCGGCTGCATCAGAGTCGCCATCTCGCCACGGCGGCTGCCCTTATGGAAGTCATAAAGCTGGCGGGCGAGATAGCTGGGTGAGCGCCCGGCGATGCCCGGCGCAGCATCGCCATTGCCTGTCAGCTTGTCGCCGTGGCAGCCGGCGCAGCCCAAGATATCCGCAAGCCGCTTTCCCTTGGCCACCGCGCCGCGCGGCACCCAGGCGATGAAGCCCGCATGAGGATCGCGCAGCTGTTCGCGATCCACATCGACAGGTGTTTCGATCACGCGCACGCCGATCTTTTCGCGGGGGCGGTTCTTGTCCGGAAGCCACATGCCTTCCTGGCTGCGCATGGCAGGAACGGTGTCAGTCTCTTTGACCTTGATCGGTACCGTCGGCGGCAGGGAGGCATAATAGGCCGCGGCTTGGCGCATCTCCGCCGCCGTCATCGCCTTGGCGAAATCCACCATTTGCTGCGCGTTGTGCTTGCGCGGCTCGGCGCTCTTGCGGGTGCCCGCTTTCATGTCCTGCAGCTGCCGAACCAGATAATCGGCATTCAATCCCGCGATATTGGCGTTCTGCGGACGCCCCCGGCCGTTGGGATTGTGACAGCCGGCGCAGGCGGTGATGCCGCGTGCCGGATCGCCGGCGGCGACCACACGCGGCATGGCCGGATGATCTGCGGGGTACCAGTCGGCCGGCGGCGTGTGGCTGGCGCCGCTGATCTGCCCGCGGGTGAATCGGCCCTTGGCGCCGGGCAGGGAGAAGAGTGTGCCGTCGTCCTTCGGCGCCACCGCCTCATTTTGCGGCGTCGGCACGCCATAGGCCCAGTCGGGATAAGGAAGCGACGCCCCGTGTGCCGCCATCGGCAGCCCCAGAAACACCGCGAAAACCAGCTTTTTCATGATGTGTCCCCTCTGCGTTACCCTAGCATGGACAGACCACGGAACTTAACGGCGTCATCTCCGTTATATTTGCGCCCCGTTCCATCAAAAACAGATTGTGGTGAGTCCCCTCCAGCCCCCGGCCGGAGGCAATGGGCCTTTTATGGAGAAACTTGTGAAAACCAGAATAGTCCTCACCATCGCCGCCCTGTTGGCAACAGCATCCGCCGCGGCGGCTCAGAATTACGGCCAGCAGCCTGACCGCGACGGATATTACAGCCAATCCGATCAGCGCGGATATTATGATCGCGCCGGCAAATACCGCCTGATCCCGGCGCAATATGACCGGCGTGATGACCGGCGTGCGTATCAGGATGGCGCCGGCACGCGTTACGATCGTTCCGCAAACTATTATCGCCAAGGCGAATATGAGCAGAACTGCCGCCGCGGCAACGTCGCGGCCGGCACGATCTTTGGCGCCGTCGCAGGCGGGCTGGTTGGCTCAGCCGTCAGCCACGGCAATGGTGGCGCCGTCGTCGGCGGCGCGGTGTTGGGCGGCTTGCTCGGCAACACGGTATCCAAGGACATCGATTGCGAGGATCAGCCTTATGCGTTCCGCACCTATTCCGAAGGCCTCAATGGCGATGTCGGCCGCCGCTATGACTGGAATCATGGTCAGTCACGTGGCTATTTCCAGCCGGTGCGCGAATATCAGCGGTCGGGTTACCAGTGCCGTGACTTCACGGAAACCACCTATCGCCGCGACCGCGAAATCACACGCACCGGAACGGCCTGTCGCGCCTCCGATGGCCAGTGGCGGTTTGACTGATTTGCACCGCTATTCCTGGAAGACCCTGGCCTGACGGCCGGGGCTTTCACGGCCCGAGAGGGGCAAGCAACGCCGATAGAATCCGTCAGACAGCCTTCCGGGGTTCGAAGAAACATGGATCGCATGCCTAACGCCGCGGACTTGACCGCCGGGGAGCTTACTTCTCTGACATCGGTTAGCCGCGGCTTTATTTGCGCGACGATCCCCAAAGCGCATCAGGCGCGCCTGATCGAACTTGGCTTGATCCAGGCGATACTGGGCGGCCTGATGATCACGCCCATGGGCAAGATGGTGGCGCGCGCCTGAGGCCGTCGGATTCTTTGGACGATGCGCGGTGCCCTGAATGTGCAAATCGGCCATGATTTTCATGGCGATGCTCCCCCAACCCACGCTACCATGAACGGCAGGAGCGGCGAGACAGCCGCCCGGGGGAGGGCTGATGCGCCGGGTCTTGTTTGCCGCCTTGATGATGCTGGCCGTGGGACCGGCTCTGGCCCAGCCGGCGCTGGTCGCGATCACCGTTGATCTCGGCAAGACGGTCGGCCCCTACAAGCCGATCTATGCCTGGTTCGGCTATGACGAGGCCAATTTCACCACCGGACGCGACGGCAAGAAGCTGCTGCGCGAGCTGCACGATCTCGCGCCCGTGCCGGTGTATATCCGCGCCCATCATCTGCTGACCTCCGGCGATGGCGTTCCGGAGCTGAAATGGAGCTCCACCAACGTCTATCGCGAGGATGCGAACGGCAAGCCCATCTACGACTTCACCATCCTGGACGGCATCTTCGATGAGTATAAAGCCGCCGGCGTGATCCCGATGGTAGAGTTGGGCTTCATGCCCAAGGATCTCACCAGCGGCACCAACGAATATCAAGTCCATTATCCCGGCCGCACCACCGCGGGCAGCGTGCAGGCCCCGCCCAGGGATTACGCCAAATGGCAGGAACTGATCCGCGTGGTGACCGCGCATCTGGTGCAGCGCTATGGCGCGGGCACGGTACGGCAATGGTATTTCGAGGTCTGGAACGAGCCCGATATCGATTACTGGCACGGCACACCGCAGCAATATTGGGAGCTTTATGACCGCGCCGTGGCGGGCGTGCGCGCGGCGCTGCCCGGCGCGAAGGTGGGCGGGCCCGCTGCCACTGGGCCTTCCATCGAGCATGCTTCCACCTTCCTGGATGGTTTCCTCACCCATGTCGCCGCGGCCCATGTGCCGCTCGATTTCGTCTCCTTCCATGTGAAGGGCCAGCCCCGCATCCAGGACAATGAAGTGGTGATGGGCATCGCTAAGGAAATGAAGGATGCCGATATCGGCTTTGGCATCATCGCCCGCCACGGTATGGGCAAGCTGCCGATCATCCTCAGCGAAGCCGACCCGGAGGGCTGCGCCGCCTGTTCCATGAAGGTCAATCCGGCCAATGCCTATCGCAACGGCACGCTTTATCCCTCTTACACGGCGGTCGCTTACAAAGGCCTGTTCGAGCTGGCCGACCGGCACCAGGTCAATCTGATCTCGATGCTGAGCTGGTCCTTCGAGTTCGAGGGCAAGGACTATTTCGAGGGCTTTCGCTCGCTGTCCACCAATGGCGTGGACAAGCCGGTGCTGAATTTCTTCCGCATGGCGGCACTGATGAAGGGCAATCGCGTCGCCACCACCAGCACCGGCCAGATCAAGCTGGACGATGTCATGGCCGGTGGCGTGCGCGGCTCCGAGGATGTTGATGCCCTGGCGACAACAGATGCACATCAGGCCGCGGTGATGCTGTGGAATTATCACGACGCCGAAAAGGCCGGTGACGTCAAGGCTGCTTCTGTTGCGGTGCGCGGTCTGCCGAAAGGCGTGTCACGGGTGCGGCTGACCCATTACCGGATCGATGATGCGCATTCCAACGCCTACACGGTGTGGAAGGCGATGGGCTCGCCGCAGAATCCGACGCCGGCCCAGTTCGCGGAGCTGAAAGCCAAAGACGGGCTGCAGCAGTTGGAGCCGCCGCATGAGCTGGATGTGCGCGATGGCGCGGTCGCCATCAGCACCGAGATGCCTTCGCATTCGATCTCATTGTTGGCACTGAGCTGGTAATCAGTCCGGCAGGTCGATCCAGGCGCGCGCCTTGTTGCTGGACAGTTCCGCGTCCAGAATCCGTAATTGCCTGAGGCCATCGGCCATCTGCGGATAATCCGGAGTCAGCGACGGATCGGCGATGGAGGCATAGAAGCGACGGAAAAGCTGCTTCTGTGTGTCCGGATAACCTTCGCCATGGCCGCCGGGATAATCGGCATAGCTGCGCGCCTTCTCGTCCATCAGGGACGGGTCTTTCAGCAGCAGCTGGTTGGGCGCGTCGCGATGGCCCAGCCACAATTCATCCGGCGCTTCCTGCCGCCAGCTGGCGCCGCCCTTGGTGCCATAAATTTCCAATACAAGACCGTTCTTGCGTCCGGCCGAGACCTGGCTGGCGGTCATGGCGCCGCGCGCGCGGCCCATCCGGAACAGGGTGGCGCCGAAGTCTTCCGTCACCACCGGCGTGTCCACCGTGTCGCCGCTTATGCCCAGCTTGCCGGAAAAGCTTTCGCCGCCGCCTGATGGCCGCTTGCGCGTCGGCCAGAAGGTCGCCCAATCACTGCAAACGGCCGTCACCTTCAGCCCCGTGACATGCTCGGCCATGTCGAAGAAGTGCGAGCCGATATCGGCCATCACCCGCGAGACACCGCTGACCGCGGGATCCACCCGCCAATTCCAGTCTGTTTGAAAAAGCATCCAATCCTGGGAATAGGTGCCCTGGACCACCAATATGTCGCCGAAGTCGCCGGCCTCGCGCATGCGCCGCATCTGCTGGACCATCGGGTAACAGCGCAGATTGTGATTCAGCCCGCCGCGCAGTTTTTTCTGGGCCTGCAACGCTACCAACTCTTCGGCTTCGGCCACGCTCATGGCCAGCGGCTTTTCGCACAGCACATGCTTGCCCGCCTCGAAGGCGGCCTTGGCGATGGGGAAGTGCGAGACATTGGGCGTGGTGATATGAACCGCGTCGATGGAAGGGTCCGCGATCACGTCGTGCCAGTCGCCGGTGGCGTTCAGCACATTATATCCGGCGCCAAGGCCCTTCGCCTTGTCGAGCGAGGTGCCCGCCACCTCCACCACATCGACATTCTCCACCCGGCGCAGGGCTTCCAGATGGCTGCGGCCCATAAAGCCGGTGCCGATCACCGCGGTACGGATGCGGCTCATCTAGACCCACCAGGCCGCGGCGGGTTTTTCCTTGATCACGACTTGGCTGAGCAGCGCCGCCGCCTTGGTCAGGCCTTCCTCGGGCGCCATCAGACTGTCCTCATGTTCGATGGAAAGGACATAGTCATAGCCGTACATGCGCAAGGTCGAGATGAACTCGCTCCACCATTCGGCGCTATGGCCATAACCCACGGTACGGAAGATCCACGAACGGTCGCGCTCGTCGGTATAGGGCTTGGTGTCCAGCACCCCCGTCTTAGGCAGGTTGGCGGGATACATCTGGGTGTCCTTGGCATGGACGTAGTGGATGGCATCGCCCAGCACCCGGATGGCGGCGATGGGATCGATGCCCTGCCAGAACAGGTGGCTGGGATCGAGATTGGCGCCCACCGAAGGTCCGGCGATCGCCCGCAGGCGCAGCATGGTTTCGGGATTGTAGACGACAAAGCCCGGATGCATCTCGATGGCGACCTTCACGCCATGATCGGCGGCGAATTTGCCATGCTCTTTCCAGTAAGGTGTCACCACCTCGTCCCATTGCCAGTTCAGCACCTCCAGATATTCGGGCGGCCAGGGACAGGTGACCCAGTTGGGAAATTTCGCGTTCGCCGAGTCTCCCGGACAGCCGGAGAAATCCACCACGGTGGAGACCCCCAGCTTCTCGGCCAACCGGATGGTCTTCTTGCTGGTCTCAGCGAATTTGGCGGCGGTCACCTTGTCGGGGTGCAGCGGATTGCCATGGGAGGAAAGGGCCGAAATGGTCAGGCCGCTATCGGTGATCTTGTTTTTGAAATCCTTGAGCGCGGCGGGATCGTCCAGCAACGATAGATGCGCATGGGCATCGCCCGGATAACCGCCCGTGCCGAATTCCACCATCTCGATGCCCATGCCCTTCAGCTTCTTGAGCACCTGATCCAGCGGCAGCGCCGACAGCAGCGGCGTGAACACACCTATTTTCATGGGATTCCCCTGGCCTTCATGTCATCCGAGGGCCCGATTTCAGACCATTCGGGCGGGCGACGCAACCCAAGGAGCCAGCCTAAAGCGCCACCGCCGTACGCAGCCCCAGCACCAGTGCGCCGCCGCTGGGATGAGCCAGCCGATTCCAGAGGTTCAGTACCCGGCCGCCCGGATGGATGATCCATTGCAGGTCAGGCTGGATGATCCACCAGCTGGCGAGCTGCCCCTGATAGGTCAGTTCGATTGCGGATTCGAAGTCCGGGTCCGGCACGGCCACGCCATTGATGCGGCGCGCATCTGCAGCAAGGGCACGCTGCGCACCGCTGACGTCTTCATAGCTCATCGCCAGGCCGACCGTGTCATTGTCTCGGCCGAACGGCCCGGCAAAGCTCAGACCGCCATCGGCATGAAACTGGATCAGGTTGCGCTCGGCGGAATTGCCGCCCAGCCGCAGAAAGGCGCCCAGACCTGAATCGCTGGTGCCGTCCTTGCGCCACAAAAGCTGATCCAGAATGGCATAGCCGCCATAGTCGCCGCGCCGCGAAGCGGGAATGCCGCTGGAGGCGGGATCGGCCAGCGACAGATGGATCGTGTCGAAACGCTGGTCCTTGAAGCGGCCGCTGTGAATCCAGCCGCCCAGCTTGAAAGTGGCGGGAAGGGCAAAGCTGGTCACGCTGGTGGACAGCTCACCGATGGCGAAGACATCGCCATTCATGTGAAAGTCGAAGCCGCTTTCATCCGCGACCGGATCGCCACTAAAGAGACCTGCCGACACGGTCAGGCGCGGCGACAGCGCCAGCCGCGCCCGCGCGCCCGGCCGCGCCACCGGATAGGCGGGGCCGCCATCGGGCAGATTAATGCCCAGGATCGCCGGCCAGCCGAAGGTGGAATTGATAAAGAGCGGCGCATACTGGCTGACGAAGAATTCGTCATCGGCGGCAAGCTGGCCCACCCGCAAGGTTAGCGCATCGTCCAGCAGCGATTGCTGCACCCACAGATCGAACAGGCGCGTGCCGGGCCGCGACTCGATATTGCTGACCGTGACCAGATTGCCCAGATAGTGCGAGGTCAGACCCGCCCCGTGAATCTGATAGGCGTTGGCGTGGAAGATGGCGCCCTGCCAGTCCAGCAGCTTGCCAAGGTCCAGATTGGCGAAGACTTCAAAGCGGCCTTCGCCCACCCAGCCCCGGCGGGGACCATCTTCCGGATTGCCGAGCGTCTCTGCGATTTCATCGCCGCCAAGCTGGATGCCTTGATCCTCGAGCCTGGTACGGACGCCGCCCCAGTCGCCGGTCAGAGTGGGCTGTTCGAAGACCGCGTCATAGTTCAACACCTGCGCCCGCGCGGGCAGCGCCAGCAGCAATACCGCGATCAGGCTCAGCCAGCGCGCCCCCCTTTGCCACATGTCAGGGCGCGCCGTGATGAACGGCCGGCGCCATGTCGATGGCGTTGTAGCCGCTCTCCAGATTGCGGGTGAGCCGGACCAGAAAGCCCGCCAGGTCCGGATCGCTGTCGCCGCCCTGCACGGCCTCCTGGCCGAAGGTCGCGGTCTGGTATTCGCCATGAAGATAGAGCTTGGCCTCGGCCGCGATCAGGCGGTGAGAGCCCAGATGCAGATCCATGGCTCCTGTTTCCCGCATGGGAAAGAAGCGGCGCACTTCCCCGCCGGCGTAAGGCAGCAGGGTGAAGCGCCATTCGATGCGATCGGGTGCAGCGCGGCCGGGATCGCGGGCGATGAAATGCCAGCCGGCAAGGCCCGCGCCTTCCATCTTTGACGCCAGATAAGGCGATGCGTCCTGGATGCGGAAGCCGGGCAGTTCGCCGCCGGCCTCGATGGCGATGGTGATGGGCGCCTCAGCGCGCGCGGGCGCGGACACAAACAGCGCGCCCGCCAGGCCAAGGCTTGCCAGTGTGCGTGCGGCATTCATCATGCCGCGAATTTATCGCAGCCATCATGACACTTCCGTGTCGGCTATTGCGGTGTGAGCTTCAGCAGCGCCTTCTGCTCGGTCAGGACATAGACCGCGCCGTCCGGCCCCACCCGCACATCGCGGATGCGGGTCTTGAGCTCGGTCAGCAGCGGCTCCTCGGCCACCACCTTGTTTTTCTTGAGCTGCAGGCGATAGACGCCGACGCCGCGCAGGCCACCGGCCAGCAGGCTGCCACGCCATTGCGGGAAAAGCCGGCCATTATAATAAGCCAGGCCGGAGGGGGCGATCACCGGATCCCAGTAATAGACAGGCTGCTCCATGCCTTCCTTGGCGGTCTGGCCCTCGAACATCGGCCCGCCGGCATAATCGATGCCATGGGTGATGATGGGCCAGCCGTAATTCTTGCCCTTACGGATGGCGTTAAGTTCATCGCCGCCACGCGGGCCATGCTCGGTTTCCCACAGAGTACCGTCGGGCGCGGCCGCAAAGCCTTCGGGACTGCGGATGCCATAAGCCCAGATCTCCGGGCGAACATCGGCGCGATTCAGGAAGGGATTGTCGGGCGCCGGCGCGCCTTCGGCGGTGAGATGGATGATCTTGCCGACGTCAATATCCAGCTTCTGGGCGAGTTGCTGATCATAGTCGGCCTTCTTGTTGCCGTCGCGGTCGCCCACCGTCATGAACAGCGAACCGTCTTTGGCGAAGACGATGCGGCCGCCCTGCTTCATGGAGAAATTCTGTTCCGGCAGCTCCGGCACGCCGCGATAGATCACGGTGACGTCATGAACCGCGTTGCCGGCTTCATCCAGCACGGCATGGGCAAGATAAGTGTTGCTGTTGCCCTTGGGCAGGGTCTCGAAGAAGGAAAGATAGATGCGATGGCTTTTCTTGAAATCCGGCGCCAGCGCCACATCCAGCACCCCTAAGGTTCTGGCCGAGGCCAGCCCGGCAAGGCCGGTGAGCGGCTCAGACAAAGTGCCGTCGGCGCTAACGATGCGCAGATGCGCGGGGAATTTCTCCGTCACCAGCATCCTGCCGTCCGGCAGGAAGGCGATGCTCCAGGGCAGGTGCAACTGGTCGGTGAGGGTCGTGACTTTATAGGCGTGCGTCTTGTGATAGGGCGCGCGGGTTTGTTCGGGGAAGAGCGGCTTGTCGTCGGCCTTTTCCGGCGGCCTGGTCTCGACAGGTTGGCCTTCCACCATGCGGGGTGCGGGAAATTCCCGGCTGTCGCCTGCGGTGGCGGGTGGGCGCGGCAAGTCCTGTGCGGCAAGGGTGGCGGGCAGCGCCAGCAGCCCTGCGAGAATACCGCCCCGAACGATCATGCGCTGCATCATGCTCCCCATATTGCCCTGCTTTTCCGGGCCTTTGCTGATGACGCCCGCGCTTTTCTGCCGCTAGACTAGCCGCAAAAGGGGCAGCGGAAAAAGCGCTTAACAGCGGCTGCGACCAAGGGGGGACCGGTGGCTCATTCCACATTGGCGCTGTTGCCGCTGGATTACGTCGAATTCTTCGTCTTCCTGGCGGTGCTATGCGTGGTGGGCGTGGTTTCGGGGCGCGGCGAGCGCGAGAATTCCACCGATTACTTCCTGGCCGGGCGGCGACTGCCCTGGTACGCGGTCGGAGGCAGTTACATCGCCGCCAATGTCTCCACCGAGCATTTCATCGGCCTGGTAGGAGCAAGCTACATCCTGGGCATGCCGCCGGCGCTGGCGCAATGGCAGACCACCATCGCCGAAGTGGTCATTGTCTTCCTGTTCGTGCCGTTCCTGATCCGGGCCAAGGTCACCACCGTGCCGGAATATCTGGCGCAGCGTTTCGGGCCGGGCGTGCGGCTGGCTTTCGCGTTGCTGACCATCTTCGCCAACATCACCATCTTCATGGCGGCGGTGATGTATGCCGGGGGATTGGCGCTGTCAGGCTTTTTCGGCTGGCCGCTGCTCTGGTGCATCGTCGGCACCGGCCTGTTCGCGGGCGGCTGGGCCGTCTATGGCGGCCTCAACACCGTGGCCTGGACGGGCGTGTTTACCGCCATCGTCAAGATCGGCGGTGTCACGCTGCTGACCATCCTGGCGCTGAAAGGCATGACAGCGTCGGGCGGCATTATCGACGGCTTCGTCGCCACCATCCGCGCCAATATGGCCGATCATGGCCCGTGGCGGGATGCGCTGCTCGCCTCCAGTCCCCATCTCACCCATTACGGCACCTATAACCGGCTGACGGTGTTCCAGCCGCCTGATCATCCGCTGACGCCCTGGACCGGTACCTTCCTCGGTTTCCTGGCGGTGGGCGTGTGGTACGGCGTGATGAACCAGTTCATCGTCCAGCGCGTGCTGGGCGCACGCGACATCTGGCATGCCCGCATGGGGCTCACCATGGCGGGCTATGCCAAGCTTTTTTTGCCTCTGATCATCGTGCTGCCGGGCCTGATCCTGTTCGCCCGCCACCCCGGATTCATGCTGGGCGACTGGGCATCCGCCAATCACCGTGCCGATGGCGGCTTTGTCGTGCTGGTGCGGGAATTCTTTCCCGCCGGCCTGCGCGGATTGCTGCTGGCGGTGCTGATCTGTGCCGTCCAGTCCACCGTCAGCTCGGTGGTCAATGCGACGGCCGCCATCCTGACCCTGGATATCTATGTGCCGCTGGCCAATCGGGCGGCGACGGAAAAGCAGAAAGTCCGCTTCGGTATCTGGGCCTCGATGGCCGCGATCATCGCCGGCATCGCCATGGCCATCGCCATCAGCCGCATAGACGCGGGCATCTATCAGTATATGCAGACCATCAATGCGCTGGTGGCGCCGCCCTTCGCCGCCATCCTGTGGGTGGGCCTTTTGTGGAAGCGCACCAATGGAGCAGGGGCGATCGCGGCCATCATCGCTGGCTTCGCCTGCGGCATCGGACTGAAGCTCGCTGGTGCCATCTGGGATATGCCGCCCTGGTACTATCCCTTCGGCAACCAGGCGCCGGTCTGCCTGGCGATTTCCATGCTGGCCTGCGTCGCCGGCACCTTGATCCATCCGGTACCCACTCCGGGTACCCAGGAGAACCCGGTGACCTTCTGGAATTCGGGGGAAACTTTGCGGGCCGGGCTGGGCGATAAATGGTACAACAGCGTGGTGCTGTGGGCGGGCCTGTCGCTGGTACTGACCCTTGCCGCCATGCTGGTCTTCTCGCAGCTTTTTTTCACGGGTGCACGATGAACAAGAAAAACCTGTCCGAGCTGGTGATCCGGCAATCGGAATTCAAAGGCGAGATCGGCGTGGCGCGCGCCGACATCACCCCGCCCACCGGAATCTATTCCCGGTCCTGGGGCAGTGCCTTGCATGACGCCGCCGAAGGTATTCACCGCCCGCTGTTCGTCACCAGCATGTTCCTGCGCGGCGGCACCCCAAAGCTCGAACTTTATCTGGTCTGCTTCGATCTGGGCTGGTGGTACGACAATGCCCATGAGCATGAAATTCGCCGCGCCATCGTGGAAAAGGCCGGCATACGCGACGACCAGCTCCTCACCCATATGGGACATACCCATTCCGGGCCCATCACCAATCTGCAGAATCTGGGGCGCAAAGGCGGCCATCTAATCCCGCCCTATCGCGAGAAGATCGTGGAAGGCGCCGTTGCCGTCATCAAGGAATCCAAAGCCAATGTCCAGCCGGCGGTGGCCTCATGGGCGGATGGGCGCTGCAACCTGGCGCGCAACCGCGATCTGGTACTGGACAGTGAGACTTTCCTTTGCAGCGTCAATCCCGAAGGTCCCAGCGACGACACCGTGTTGGTCGGCCGCGTCACCGACATATCGGGCAAGATCATTGCCACCATGGTGAACTACGCCTGCCATCCGGTCTCGCTGGGCGGCGGCAACAAGCTGATCTCGCCTGACTACTACGGTGCCATGCGTGAGGTGGTGGAGCGTGATACCGGTGGTGCGCCCTGTTTCTTTCTGCACGGCGCTTCCGGCGATATGACGCCGCTGCGCAGTTACGAAAGCGATCCGGCCATAGCCGACCAGAACGGCCGCCAACTCGGCTATGCCGCGCTTTCGACCCTGACCGGCATGCTGCCGCCGGAGCAGGAGATCGCCTTCGACCGGATCGAGGATTCCGGTGCGCGGCTGGGCCGCTGGAGCCTCAGATCCAAGCCCGCCAGCACGACCCTGAAGATCACGCGCTCGGAGACCGAGCTTCCGTACGTCAATCTGCCCACCGAGGCCGAATTGCTGGAAGCACTAAAGGATTGCACCGATCGACCGCTGAAGGAACGGCTGGAGCGGCGGCTGATGGTGCGCCGAGATGTCGGCGACGGCACCTCGCGCAAGGTTTCGACCACTCTGGTGCAGATCGGCGATGCCTTCCTGGTGGGCGCGCCAGCTGAACCCTACAGCGCCTATCAGAAGGAAATCCGCGCTCGCTTCCCCGGCCATGCGGTGATGGTGCTCAACATCGTCAACGGCAATGTCGGCTATCTGGCGCCGGCCGAGACTTATGACAAGCCGGGACTCTATCAGATCAAGATTTCCCTGTTCCAGCCCGGCTGCATGGAACAGGTGATCGAAGACACGACCAAGAGCATGAAGGAACTGGAAGCCGCCCATGGATAAGCCCGACTCATCAGAAACGGTGCTGCAGCACAATCGCCGCTACATTCCAGGCGGCATTTCCTCGGTCAACCGCGCCATCGATCCCGCCATCACCTTTGTCAAAGGCGAGGGCGCCTATCTGTGGGACAGCGAAGGCAAGCGCTACATCGATTATCACGCCGGCTTTGCGCCCTATTTCCTGGGGCACAATTTCCGCCCCGTGAACGAGGCGGCGGCAGCGGCTTTGTCCAGTGGTGACAGCCTGTTCGGAGCAGGGCCCTCGATCGCCGAAGGGCAGCTTGCGGAACTGATCTGCGAGCATGTGCCGGCGGCGGAGAAAGTCACCTTGCTCAATACCGGCAGCGAGGCGGATTCCTTCGCCATCCGCATCGCCCGCGCCGTCACCGGCCGCTCGCACATCATCGTGATGCAGGGCGGCTATAACGGCAATCACGACGAGCTGGCCTGCAATGTCTTCAACACGGTGGCCGAAGTCGGCCCGCGCGTCTCGCCGGGTGAATATCCCTTAAGGCCGCTGGGCGCCGGCACCACCATCAACCAGACCCATTTCACCCATGCAGTGAACTATAACGACCTTGAGTCCGTGCGCTATGTTTGCCGCCGGTATCCGGTGGCCGCGCTGATCACCGAACCTCTGTTGCAGAATATCGGGGTGGTGAAGCCCAAGCCCGGCTATCTCGAAGGCCTGCGTGACCTGGCCGACGAGTTCGGCTTCCTCTTGATCTTCGACGAGGTGAAAACCGGCTTCCGTCACGCCGTGGGTGGGTATTCTGAGCTATCCGGCGTCAAGCCCGACCTGGTGGTCTATGGCAAGGCAGTGGCCAATGGCTTCCCGCTGGCGGTGGTGGGCGGCAAGGCGAAGTATATGGACTCCGTCATTGACCCCGATCCTTCACGCCGGCCCTTCGTTGCTGGCACTTATAATGGCCATCCGGTTGCGGTCGCCGCGGCCATCGAGACGGTGCGCTATCTGGTGGCCAACCGGAACGCGATCTATCCCCGCATGGAAGCGATGGGCGCCGCGATCGAAACCGGCATCCTGGATATCTTCAAGCGCCGTGGCATTACGGCTTGCGTCGCCCGCCAGGGTTCGGCCTTCTCGTTCTATTTCATGGAAAAGCCGCCGGCCGACCTTCACGACATCACCGCCAACCACGACTTTACCCGCGACATGGCGCTGCGCCGGGCCCTGATCCAGAGCGGAGTATTTTTCGTGCCCATTGCCACCAAGCAATGCTCGCTGTCCGCGGCCCATAGCGACGCGGACGTGGCTTTCACCTTGGAGCAGTTTGAAGGCGCGGTTGCTGCGGTCTTCTGACCGGGTACAAAAGCGCGCCGGGACGCTATAGTCCCGGCCAAAATCCGCCAAAACGGGCCTCTAGGGGAGACTTTCATGAAACGCATCTGGCTGGCCGCGCTGGCCCTGTCCGGGCTGTCCGGCGTGGTTCTGGCGCAACCCGGCGTGCAGCAGACCAATCCGCAGCTTGCGCCCAACCCTGATCTGCGCATGCCGGCCCGCAAGCAGCAGGCGCCGGTGCCGGCCCTGTTGCAGACCCGGGCGAACGAGATATTCGTCACCGCTTGTTCAGGCTGCCACGGCGCCACCGCCCAGCCCGGCCCCTCGGCGAAAAGCCTTCTCTCCAATGATTTCCTGAACAGCCGCACCGATGCGCAGATCGTGCAGGCGCTGGCCGATGGTCTGCCCAACACCCCCAACCACAAATTCACCACGCTCCTGTTCCCCGACGAGATGGCGCAGATGCCCGCCTATCTGCGCATCCGCGGCGGTATCGTGAATCGCCAGCGGGGCGGGGCGGTGCCCGACATCAGCGGCAAGGACTTCACCACCCAGAAGGCCAGCTTCAAGGTCGAGACTTTGGTGCGCGGCCTGAACCAGCCCTGGGGCCTGGCTTTCCTGCCCGACGGCCGCGCCATCTTCACCGAGCGTTCCGGCCAGCTGCGCTTCATGGACAAGAACGGCAACGCCTCCGAGCCGGTGAAAGGCACGCCGGCGGTGTTCGAGCGCCAGGATGCCGGCATGCTGGATGTGGAGCTTCATCCCGACTACGCCAAGAATGGCTGGATCTATCTGTCCTACACCACCGTGCCGGCGGGCTATCAGGTGGAGCCGGACGAGTTGAAGGCGCCTAACATGTCGGCGCCGACCATGACCTATATCGTGCGCGGCAAGGTCAATGCCAACAATGAGTGGGTGGATCAGCAGATCCTGTTCAATCCGCCGGCGGATTCCTATCGCGTCAGCGCCGACCATTATGGCTCGCGCTTTCTGTTCGACCGCAAAGGCCATTTCTTCTGGTCGATGGGCGAGCGCCACGACATGCAGATGTCGCAGAACCTGGCCTCGCCGCTGGGCAAAATTCACCGGCTGAATGAGGACGGCTCGATCCCGAAGGACAATCCGTTCGTCCATACGCCCGGTGCGCTGGGCAGCATCTGGACCTATGGCCACCGCAATCCCGAGGGCCTGACCTTCGATCCCGCCACGGGCATCTTCTGGGAAACCGAACACGGTCCCACGGGCGGCGATGAAGTCAACATCATCGAGCCGGGCAAGGATTATGGCTGGGGTGTCGCCACCATGGGGCTGGAGCCGGGCATCGGCCGGCTGCACGCCACCGGCATGACCGATCCCATCACCTTCTTTAATCCCTCGATCGGGCCGGCCGGCATCACCTTCTACACCGGCGACCGCTATCCGGGCTGGAAAGGCAATCTCTTCGTCACCGGCATGGTGGGTGAAAAGCTGATCCGCATGGATATCAAGGGCCGTCAGATCGCTGCCCAGGAAACCCTGATCCAGGGCTATGGCCGGATACGCGATGTGGTGCAGGGGCCGGACGGGCTGCTCTATCTGCTGCTGCAGAACATGAATGGCGATCCCAAGGGCGGCTCCATCGTGCGATTGGTGCCGACGAAATAACGGCGCCTAGTCGAGCATCTTCTCCAGGGTAGGAAGCTCGTCGGCTTCCCGCGCCGGCTTGTCCCAGCGGATGCGGTTCACGCGCGGAAAGCGCATGGCGACGCCCGACTTGTGGCGGGTGGAACGTTGCAGGCCCTCGAAAGCGATTTCCAGCACCAGGCCGAAATCGCGATCAGCCCGCACGGAACGTACAGGGCCGAAGCGCTCCACCGTGTTATCGCGTACGAACTTGTCCAGGCGTTTCAGTTCCTCGTCGGTGAAGCCGAAATAGGCCTTGCCCACCGGCGTCAGGCTGCGGTCGCCATTGCTGTCTTCCCGCCAGACCCCGAAGGTGTAATCGGAATAAAAGCCGCTGCGCTTGCCATGGCCACGCTGGGCATACATCAGCACGGCGTCGATCAGGTGCGGATCGCGCTTCCACTTGAACCAGGGCCCCTTGGGGCGCCCCGGTTCGTATACGCTGTCCCAGCGCTTCAGCATCAGGCCTTCCGCCACTTCCGGATCGCCCTTGGGCGGATGGGCGCGAAGTTGCGCCAGTCCTTCCCAGCTTTCGAAAGGCTGCAGCGGCGACAGGTCAATGCGATCGCTTTTCAGCCGCGTCACGAAAATCTCCAGCCGCTTGCGGCGTTCGGCAAAGGGCAGGTCGCGCAGGTCTTCCGCGCCGTCCATCAGAAGATCATAGGCGCGGATGCCAGCCGGAAATTTCTCCATCAGCTTTGTGTCGGCAGTTTTGCGGTTCAGGCGCTGCTGCAGGTCGCCGAAGGGCGCGGCATGGCCGCCACGGAAGATCAGCAGCTCGCCATCGATAACGCCCTGAAAGTCCAGCGCCGCGATCACGTCAGGAAAGGCGGGCGCGACATCCTCGCCGGTGCGGCTGTAAAGCCGGCGCTGGCCGCCTTCATTGGCGGCCTGAACACGGATGCCGTCCCACTTCCATTCCGCGGCATAGTCGTTGGCGTCATAACGCGAAAAGTCGGTCGCCTCATCGATGGCCTGCGCCAGCATAACGGGGCGGAAACGGCCGGGCGTCTCGGCGCTGGGCTTGTCGCTACGCTGTTCCAGCCAGGCAAACAGGTCACCATAAGGCGGGTCTTGGCTGTGCCACACTTCTTCTATCTCGGCGACCGGCACATCGCCCATTTGCGCCAGCGTCTGCTTGGCCAGCCGTGCTGATACGCCGACCCGCAAGCCGCCGGTCAGCAGTTTCAGCAATGCCCAACGGCCGGTGGCATCCAGCGCATCCAGCCAGCGCTCCAGCAGTTGCGGCACCTCACGGCGCGAGGCGCTGCGCAAGCTCTCCACAACTTCCGGCAATTCCGGCTCGCGATTGGCGCCCGGCCTGGCCGGCCAGACCAGCGCCACGGTTTCCGCCAGGTCGCCGACGAAATCGTAGGACAGCGCGAAGAGCTGCGGATCGAGCCGCGCTTCCGCCGCCTTGCGGATGAAGCCGGGCTTGGCGGCATCAAAACTCAGCGCGCCGGTCAGTGAGGCCAGGGCCCAACCGCGCTCCGGATCGGGCGCATTGGAAAGATAGTCGCGCAGCAATGTGAGCTTGGCATTGCGCGCCGGCGTGAAGGCAAGCTGGTCCAGAAGACGGGCAAAAGCCTTCATTCGTCTTCGTCCTCGTAGCCGGCGATTTCCAGCGCTGTGGCTGAGATATCGTTTAACGCCGCCCAGCGCAGCAGCGCCTCTTCGCTGCCATGGGTGATCCAGAGCTCCTCCGGCTTCAGCTCTTGCGCCGTGAAGGTGAGTTCATCCCAGTCGGCATGATCCGACAGCACCAGCGGCAGCTCGACATGACGCTGGCGGGCGCGAGCCCGCACCATCATCCAGCCGCTGGCGAAAGCGGGAATGGGATCGGTAAAGCGCCGCGCCCATTTGTCGGCAATGGCCGATGGCGGCGCCAATACGATCTCGCCGGGCAGGGCATTGCGCGTGTCGTCGGTGGCATGGGCCAGCGAACCCAGCGCCACACCATGCGCTTCATACAGCGCGTTCATGCTCGCCAAGGCGCCATGGACATAAAGCGTCTTGTCATAGCCGGTTTCCCGCAGCAGGCGGATCAGACGCTGCGCCTTGCCCAGGGCATAGACCCCGACCAGATGGGTGCGTTCGGGAAACAGCGTCACCGATTTCAGCAGCTTCGCGGTTTCGTCTTCCGACGGCGGAAAGCGGAATACCGGCAGGCCGAAGGTCGCCTCGCTGACGAACAGATCGCAGGGCACCGGCTGGAAGGGCGGGCAAGTCGGATCGCGGCGGCGCTTGTAATCGCCACTGATCACCGCGGTGCGATCCTTCCAGCGCAGCACCGCCTGCGCCGAGCCCAGCACATGTCCTGCTGGCACCAAGGTAACACTGACACTGCCGCGCGTGACCGCCTCGCCATAGCGCGCGGCCTGGCTGCTGACCGCGAAATCCGCGCCATAGCGCGCCGCCATGATCGCCAGGGTCTCGGGCGTGGCCAGCACTGTGCCGTGACCGGCGCGGGCATGGTCGGAGTGGCCATGGGTGATCACCGCATGGTCCACCGGTTGGGTCGGATCGATGTGAAAGTTCCCGGGCGGACAGTAGAGCCCTTGGGGCGTGTTGCGCAGAAGCTGTCGGAACCCGGCCATAGGGCGGGAACGTGCCAGCCGGCCCCCTGGCTCCGTCAAGGCGTTAAAGGTAACCCATTGTTTTTTCTATCATTGAGATTCTCCAATGCGATTGAAGTTGCAAGTCACTTGCAAATAGGTGGGGGGTGTGGTTTTAGGTTCCTGCCATGTGAGGGACGGCATGCAGGCCAAGCCCGCCAAATCCAAGCCGGTCAAGAAAATCGCCATCGGCGATCTTCTGGAAGGCCGCCGGGAAGCGGTGCTCCTGCACGACGGAGCCGAGTACCGGCTGCGCCTCACCAGCAACGGCAAGCTGATCCTCACCAAATAGATCGGTCGGCCGTCCGACAAAACCGCGTACCAAGCCAGCCCCTTCGCCGACGAGGCCTTCAAGGATGCCAGCCAGGTCCAAAACGCTGAACCTAGAGGGTCCTCAATGTCTGTCTTTTCGTCTTTCAGAACCGTGGCGCTGTCCGGCGCCTCGCTTGGCGCGTTGCTGCTGGCGGCGCCCGCCACGGCCCAGCCCGTGGAGCTTGGACCGGTCTCGGTCAGCGACCAGGCTGACAAGAACGGGCTCAATCACAGCCCGCCTCTGGCGTCCATGCCTTCCGCCAGCATTCAGGACACGCCGCAGTCGGTCAATGTCATCGATTCCGCGACCATGAAACAGCAAGCCGTCACCACCCTGGGCGATGCGCTGCGCAACGTGCCCGGCATCACCATCGCCATCGGCGAGGGCGGCACCCTGGCCGGCGACCAGTTCAAGATCCGCGGTTTTGACGCCAAGGATGACGTCTATCTCGACGGTTTGCGCGATTTCGGCGTCTATGCCCGCGATGCCTTCAACTATGAAGAAATCCAGGTGCTCAAGGGGCCGTCCGGCCTGATGTTCGGCCGCGGCACCACCGGCGGCGCCATCAACACCATCTCCAAAACGCCGTTCCTGAAAGACAGATATTCAGCGGCAATCGAAGGCGGCAATGGCGACCATGTCCGTGCCACTGCCGACCTGAACTACACCCTGTCCGACACCGCCGCGGTACGCGTGAACGCCATGTACACCGATACTGGTGTGGTGGACCGCGACTTCGTCCATGCCATGCGCTGGGGCGTCGCGCCCTCGATTGCGCTGGGCTTGGGCACCGACACCCAGTTCACCCTGTCCTATCTGCACCAGCACACCGACGCGCACCCCGATTACGGTCTGGTGGTGGCGCAGCGCCCCGGCCAGTTGATCGCCGAACCGGTCAGTGAATATGGCGTGCCGCGCAGCAACTATATCGGCCTGACCAGCGACGTGGATCGCAATGATGCCGATATCGTCACCATGAAGATCGCGCATCAGGCGACGCCATGGCTGACCCTCAGCAACGACACCCGCGCGGCCGCTTATGCGCGATATTTCTCCTATAGCTCGACCGACACCTGCGATTTCACGGTCGCGACCAACTTCTGTTCAAGCGTGATCTTTGGCCAGGCAAATCAAAATGTAGCCGTTGGCACGGCCAATCCCTTGACCGCCATGGCCAATATCGGCGGCGGCGGTCCCTATATTCAGAACAGCTGGGGCGTGCAGGACGTCTTCACCGCCAAGGCTGACTACGATGTCGGCGGCTTCCGCAGCGTTACCATCCTGGGCTTTGATGGGTCATACCAAAATGCCGACCGCACGATCTTTGCCTGGAAGCTGCCGACCCCGGCGCAGTATAGCTATCCGCTGGGCGACCACACGGTGAATCGCCGCAATATCGGCGTGCCGTTGTTCAACAACGGGGTGCCACTGAATCCACCGCCGGGCTACGCGCAGATTTACCCGACCGCTGCCACCATCGCCGGGACCAACGATACCGCGACCAGTGTCGTGACCTCGTCTGGCCGTGCCACGGACCTGGCCTTCTTCGCCACGGAACGCTTCTATTTCACCCCGGAAATCTCGGTGATCGGCGGTGTCCGTGTGGACCGCTATGCGCCGACCTTTACCTCGGTCACTGTGGGCACCACGACCACCGGCCCGCAGACCACCACGGCCCGCTCGCCCCAGACCCTGGTCAATCCGCGTGCCGCGTTGGTGTATGAGCCTTCCGAGGACCAGACTTATTACTTCTCCTACGGCAAGTCTTCGGTGCCGCAAGGCACTTCGATCGTGGGTTCGCCCACCCCGATCACCACCGCCAACCAGGGGCTTGATCCGGAACTGAGTGAAACCCTCGAACTGGGCGCCAAGAAAAGCTTCTTCGATGGCGCGCTGGGGCTCAGCGGTGCGCTATTCAAGGTGCTCAAGAGCAATGCCCTGATCACCGATCCGGTCAGTGGCACCACCACCGCCCAGTCGGGCGAACGCGACCGGGTGCAGGGCGTCGAGCTCTCGGCCACCGGTCAGATCACCGACAAGTGGAATGTGCTGGCGGCCTATACCTTCCTGGATTCCAAGGTGACCAGCGACAATTTCTGCAACACCACCACGCTGCTATGCGCCCCCAATCCCTACACCATCGGCACCCAGGTGATCTTCGTGCCAAAGAATGCGGCGTCCTTCTGGACGTCCTACAAGCTGGACGACTTCGTGCCCGGCCTGGGGCTGGGCGGCGGCGTCGTCTATCAATCCAAGCTGTTCGTGCGCAACACCACGGCCGGCACTGCACCGGTCGCCACCGGCCTGTCGCGCATCGCCGTTATTCCCCGCACCCTGGAATTCGATGCGGTGGCGACCTACGACATCGAGAAGTTCCACTTCCAGTTCAACGTCAACAATATCGCCAATGAACTGAACTACACCCAGATCTTCGGCAACCGCGGCACGCCGTCGGCGGGACGCACCTTCATCTTCTCGGTGGGGGTCGATCTCTAATGTCGTGGTATATAGAGATCACCCGAATTTCGGAATCGGGACACTAGCCCATGATGGTCCACATCCCCAATCTGCTTTGCGGCGAACAGGTCGCGCATATGCGCGGCGTGCTGTCGGGAACCGATTGGGTGGACGGCAAGGTGACGGCCGGTGCGCAATCGGCCGGCGCCAAGCATAACCTGCAGGTGCCGGAGAATGCGCCCGCGGCCCGCACGCTTGGCGACATGATCCTGACCGCGCTGGGCCAGAATGAGCGGTTCAACTCCGCGGCGCTGGCGCTGCGCGTCTTCCCGCCTTTGTTCAATCGCTACGACCAGGGCATGAATTTCGGAGCGCATATCGACAACGCCATCCGTTTCGTGAAAGGCGCGAGCCAACCCATTCGGGTGCGCACTGACATGTCGGCGACCCTGTTCCTCACCGATCCGGATGATTATGACGGCGGCGAGCTGGTGATCGAAGACACGTTCGGCAGTCACCAGGTCAAGCTGCCCGCGGGCGATCTGGTGGTCTATTCCGCCACCAGCCGCCATCACGTCACGCCGGTGATCCGCGGCAGCCGCTGGTCGTCCTTCTTCTGGATTCAGAGCATGATCCGCGACGAAGCCGCGCGGACCATGCTCTTCGAACTGGACAACGCCATTCAGAGCCTGCGCAAGCGCCTGGGTGATAGCGAGGAAGTCGTGTCGTTGACGGGGCTTTATCACAATCTGGTCCGCCGCTGGGCCGACGCATGAGGATCTCATGAGCTTTGCAACCGTCCGTCGCACCTTGTTCACCGTCCATATGTGGGTGGGGTTGGTGCTGGGCCTCTTTCTGGCGGCGCTGGGGCTTTCCGGCAGCGTGCTGGTTTATGACGATGCGTTCGCCAGCCTTCTGGATCGTCCGCCCCAGGCCCTGACGGCCGGCATGCCGCTGCCGCTCTCCATGATCCAGAGCATCGCGCGCGACGCCGCGGAGCAGAAGGGCCTTCAGGGCGGGCAGATGCAGATCATCCTGCCCGAAAAGCCGCTGCAGCCGATCATAGTGCGGCTGGGCGGGATTTCGGTGATGGGAAACATGCCGGGCATGAACGGGCAACGTCCCCGCGGTGGTGAAAGGCGCGAGGGTGCGCAAGGCGGCGGCCGCGCCGGCGGGTTGCAGCTCTTCATCGACCCGGTGTCGGGCGAAGTGCTGGGCAGCCGCAGGGCGGCAGCGCCCGGACTTCTGATTTTCGCCCACCAGTTGCACGGCAATTTCCTGATGGGCCGCGAGGGCCGCACCTATGCGGTGGGCTGGCTGGGTGTGGCCATGTGCATCCTGGGCCTGTCCGG
>Ga0268266_10000606_pt1 | contig 48985 bp, 40 predicted proteins | sample KBSS13metaG_FD_190356 | JGI IMG/M metagenome (GOLD analysis project Ga0268266, IMG submission 190356) | Switchgrass rhizosphere microbial communities from Kellogg Biological Station, Michigan, USA - KBS S1-3 metaG (SPAdes) (version 2) | ecosystem: Host-associated > Plants > Roots > Rhizosphere...
CATCCTGGCGGAGGCGATGGCCGGCAGCTACATGACGCTGCTTGCTGTCGAGCGGATCGGGATGTCGCCGCTTGAGCTGACGGCCTTTCTCTGCCTCTCGGCCTTGTCGAGCATTGCGATCGCCTCAGTATTCGGCCGTTGGCACGACCGGCGCCCACGCCTCTGGCCGCTGCTGCTTTGCCTTCTTGCCGGCGTCGTCGGTTTCGGACTGTGCGCGGTGATCAACAATCCTCTCGCGCTGATCGCAGTCGGGTTCTGCCTCCTCGGGTTCAGCAACACGTCCTACGCGCTGCTCTTCGCCATCGCCAAGCACAAGCTCGATCCGGCAGGCCCTGCCACGGCATCGCGCGGCATGGCGGCGCTCCGCATGATCTCCTCGCTGAGCTGGACGATCGGCCCGGCGCTTGGCGCCGCGCTCGTCGGCACCTGGCACTTCGAGGGTGTCTATATCGGCGCAGCGATAATGTCGCTGGCCGCCCTGCTGGTTGTGCTCGGTGGACGGCTAAAGCCCGGCCCGAGCGACAACTCTCAACCTGCAGACCTCAAAAGCTGGCGGACCATCTGGCCAGCGGCGCTGGCGCTCACCCTCTTCAATACCGCGATGTTCGCCGGCTCCAACGCCATGTCAGTCACGACCGTGTCGGTGCTCGGTGGCTCGTCCGCCGATGTCGGGCTACTTTTCAGCTTCTGCGCCCTTATCGAGGTCGTAGTCATGGCCGGCTTCGTCATTTGGCCAGCCCGACATGCCCACCGCTCAATGCTGATTCTCGGCTTTTGCCTTTTCGCGTTCTACTTCGTCCTCAACCTGCTGCTCCCCAGCCTCTCGACCTTGTTTTGGGGACAGGTTCCACGCGGTATCGCAATCGGAGTGGTTCACGTGGTGGGCATGCTTTATGTACAGCAATCGATGCCACGGCAGCCCGGCGCAGCCGCAGCTGTTTATTCTAACGCCCTCAACGCGGCTCTCCTGTTGTCGGGCATCGGTACTGGGACGTGGGCGCAAGCCTTCGGCTACTTCTCGCTCTTCGGGCTTTGCGCGGTGCTCGCCGTCATCGGCGGCGTGCTTTTCGCCATCGGCAGGTACCCCAAATCCGATGCCTGATGAGCCCCGGGGCCGGAACGGTGACGCTGTCCTAACTGGGACTGAGAAAATCGTTCACCCATGTCACACCGCGCATTTCGCGCTCGTCTTGTTTTCGTCACCCAAGCGAAGACAATGGAGAAACGAGATGAGCAACCGCACAAATCCCTATGGGGTAACCGGCAATCCGGTGCAGCTGATGGTCGACTACGGCAACGCGGTCGCGTCGCTGGGACTTGAAAAGAGCCTGATCATTCTGGTCGAGACGCGCGCCTCGCAGATCAACGGCTGCGCCGGTTGCCTCGTCTGGCACACGCGCGAGGCCCGGGCGACGGGCGAGACCGAGGCTCGCATCTACCAGCTCGACGCGTGGCGCGAGTCTCCGCTTTATTCGGCGCGCGAGCGCGCGGCGATCGCCTGGACCGATGCACTGACCAAGATGGACCGGCGCGACATGGAGGAGGCCTATGAACTCGTCGCCGAGGAGTTCACGCCTGAGGAGCAGGTGCAGCTCAACCTCATGATCGGCGTGATCAACGGTTTTAACCGCCTCAATATCGGTTTTGCCGTCGTGCCGCCGGCTGCGGCAGAAGACCGCCGGGCGGCAGCCTGATGGACCAGCAGGGCGACGCAGCGCAAAGTTTCGAGCCGGTGCGGCCAAAGCTGCGCCGCGTCGCCTACCGCATGCTCGGCTCGCTCGCCGATGCCGAGGATGTGGTGCAGGATGCGTTCCTGCGCTGGCTCGACACGGATCGGTCGGCTGTCACCGTGCCCGAGGCGTATCTGATGCGCGTTACGACGCGCCTCTGCCTCGATGTGTTGAAATCGGCCCGGCGCCGCCGCGAGACCTATATCGGCCCCTGGCTGCCCGAGCCGGTGGTCGAGGCGGAAGCCGATCTCGATGAGGACGTGACGTTGCCGTTGCTCTTGGCGCTCGAGCGGCTGTCGCCGCTCGAGCGGGCGGCGTTCCTCCTGCACGATGTTTTCGGCATGCCGTTCGAGGAAGTGGCTGCCTCGATCGGGCGTGACCTTGCGGCGACGCGCCAGCTTGCGACCCGCGCGCGCCAGCACGTCCATGAGGACCGGCCGCGCTTTGCTGTCGACCGGCAGAAGGGTTTTGATCTCGCAGTGGCGTTCTTTGCAGCATCGCGCAGCGGCGACCTTGCCGGGCTCAAGGCAATGCTGGCGGCCGACGTCACGCTCATTGCCGACGGTGGCGGCAAACGCCCCGCCGGGACCGCCCCTGTGGTCGGGTTCGATGCGGTGATGGAAGCGTTTACGCGCCTTGCCGGATTTCTGCGGGAGCGGCCGTCCGAACTCATACGCTACGGGCTGATCAACGGCCTCCCCGGCTTCATCACGCGCGAAGCCGACGGCGAGCTGCAGACCACGGCGATCGACATCCGCGACGGCGAAATCACCGGCGTCTACGTCGTCCGCAATCCCGACAAGCTCCGCCGGCTGGGGACGACGCTGCACTGAGGGGGAAGCGCGTCGCACGCGCTCCCAAGGGTCTCCTACTTCACGCTGGAAAAGCTTGTCGGCTTGAGGAACGAACTTGCCACGTTGGCGACGATGAGGCCGTCTTTTTCGCTGTCGTCGCGCGCCTTGTGCCATTCGGGGTCGGCCATGAAAGCGGCCCATTTCGTCTCGCGGTCGCCCATCGATTCCCAGGCGACGAGATAGGTGAGGTCGTTGTTGTTCGGCCCGATCAGCGTGGTCCAGAAGCCCGCCTGTTTGATGCCGTGCTTTTCCCAGATGCGCAGCGTCTGCGTTTCGAAACGCTTGAGCAGGGCCGGCATGCGGCCGGGTAGGGTGGTGTAGACGCGCAATTCGTAGATCATTTGATGCTCCGATCAGGATGCGTCTGACTTATCGCAGCCATGATCGTCCGTCACCTGACAAGCGACGGCCAGCCTTCCACAGTCGTTCCTTGACGCTGCCTTGCCCGCCGCCGGGCGAATGACTAGATATTGCCGGCCGATTTCAACCCGGGACGCGCGCTCGACTTGCCGAGGGAAAGATTCCCGGCTGATCGCGCCCCAAACGGAGACTTAGATGCGCGCGTTCCTCGACGTCATCATGCTGGTGCTGCAGCTCTACTGGTGGGTGGTCATCGCCATGATCATCATGAGCTGGCTGATCGCCTTCAACGTGGTCAACACGCGCAACGAGTTCGTCAATCAGGTCTGGCGTGTCCTCAATGCCCTGACCGAGCCGGTGCTGCGGCCGATCCGCCGGGTACTGCCGAATTTTTCGGGCCTCGATCTGTCGCCGCTGGTGCTGTTCTTGATCATCATCTTCATCCAGCAGGTGATCATCCGTTACGTCTACCCCAACGTCTTCTGATGGGGATCTGCGTCGATCAGCCTCAGGTCGCTGTTGGGGCTTAGCGGGGCGAGCCGATGCGCGAGCCTTTGCCCCCGCCGCAGCAGAACGACCAGCACCGCAAGCGCTTCTGGGCGGGCTTCGCCAATCGCTACCCGGCGCTGAAGCTGCGCTACGGCAATACGTTCGCCCGTTGGGGCGACGTGCCGGCGACCGAGCTCATCGTGTCCTACAACATCAGCATGCGCGGCGTCGGTGTCTTCGTCAGGGGCCAGCGCGGCATTCCGGTCCGCGAGACCGCCGCGCAACTGGCGAGCTTTTCGCTGGAGCTGGCGCTCGGCTGCCCGATGGGCAACCCAAACTTCCCCTTTATCTCCTGGCTCCGGACCGACACGTTCGGCGAAGACAACTGGCCGGTCTGCCACGAATGGCTGTTCGAGGCAGGGGAGCGCTATATCGCGGTGCTGGCCGAGGTCGTCGGCGGCGCCCAGTGAGCGCATGCGGCGGGTGGCGGCCTCAGGCCGCCTTCGTTGTGCCGTAGAGGATGGCGTCGACGATGGTCCGATAGCGGGCCGGCAGCTCGGTAACCGGGATCGGCGGCAGCGTCTGGTTTGAGCCGCGGGCGCCGTCGCAGAGTGTCTGGGCGAGGGCGGCCGGATCAATATCGGGCCTCAACTTGAGCATGCCGCGTTCGCTCATTTCGACGATCAGCTCGGCAAGCTGCGCCTGGAAGGTCACGGCGTGCCCGATCATGATATCGCGGGCGAGCCGAAATGCCCTGTCGTTGATTTCCATGGCGTGCGGGGAGCCGGCTAGGATGCGCCGGTTGTGCCCGTACCGCACGTCCATGATCTCGGCGAAAATGGCAGCCACGTCGCCCCCGCCATTGTCGAGATGCCGCCGGGCCGCTTCCAGTCCATCGCTGATGGCGCGATCGCCATCGTGCTTGAGGAGGTAGCGGAACGCATCCTCCTTGTTGGAGAAGTGGTGGTAGAGCGCACGCCGACTTAGTCCACACAGCGGGGCTAGCCCGCTCATGGTCAGGTGTTCATAACCGTGGTCTAGAAATGCCTGCCGCAACCTGGTCAACAGCGGCTCGCGCAGCCCTGCGTCGGACCGCCCTTGCTGCTCAACTTTGGGAATTTAGTGCACTCTCGTTGGTGATTCGGGTCTGGTCATTCCCCTCGCGCCGAAAGGCATAACGAAAGCGTGATCGAAGGGAAACCGCAAATACGGGCACCGGATATGCGGATTTTAGTTAATTTGCACCGCAATGTCGCCTCAAAAGCCGATGCGCATTTTTGCGTAGCCGGCCGAGCCGGCGAGGCCAGCGGCAGAAACGCCCCAGCCCTCGGGGCATAGCGCATTGCACAGCGGCTAAAATCCGTTTGCCGAAGCAATCGTTCTCGTCTTAAGTCACAAGTCCTTGGGGGCGAGGAGACCGGCAAAGGCGCGACAATAAGACGCCGATCGGAAAACGTCCCCCGAGCAACATTAAGGACGAGGGACAGTTTCATGACTTTGTTACTCTGGCTGATCGTGATCTGCGGAGCGTTGTCGATCGTATACGGCATCGTCACCACGCGCGGTCTGTTGCAGGCGGATGCCGGCTCGGCCCGCATGCAGGAAATCTCCGCCGCCGTGCGCGAGGGCGCCACGGCCTATCTGAGGCGGCAATATACGACGATCGGCATCGTCGGCGTCGTCATCCTGATCCTCGCCTTCATCTTCCTCGGCCCCTACGCCGCGGTCGGCTTCCTGATCGGCGCGGTGCTGTCGGGCGCGGCCGGCTTCATCGGCATGAACGTGTCGGTGCGCGCCAACGTCCGCGTCGCACAGGCGGCGACCAAATCGCTCGCCGGCGGCCTCGACCTCGCCTTCAAATCGGGCGCGGTGACGGGCCTCCTCGTCGCCGGTCTCGGCCTTTTGGGCGTCACCGTCTACTTCGCCTATCTCATCGGCGTTGCTGGGTTCGCCCCGACCGATCGTACGGTGATCGACGCGCTGGTCGCCACCTCGTTCGGCGCCTCGCTGATCTCGATCTTCGCCCGTCTCGGCGGCGGCATCTTCACCAAGGGTGCGGATGTCGGCGGCGACATGGTGGGCAAGGTCGAAGCCGGTATCCCGGAAGACGATCCGCGCAACCCGGCGACCATCGCCGACAACGTCGGCGACAATGTCGGCGATTGCGCCGGCATGGCGGCGGACCTCTTCGAGACCTATGTGGTGACGATCGTCGCTACGATGGTGCTTGCCGCGATCGTGCTGCCCGATGCGTTCAAGCTTGCCGGCATGGTGCTGCCGCTCGCCATTGGCGGCGCCTGCGTCCTGACCTCGATCATCGGCACCTTCTTCGTCCGCCTCGGCGCCTCCAACAACATCATGGGCGCGCTCTATAAGGGCATCATCGCGACGGGCGTGCTGTCGCTGATCGTGCTGCTCCCCGTGCTGGCGCTGGTGTTCGGCGATCTCAACGCCGCCCTCGGCACCGCCGACAAGGCGTTCACGCCGTGGAGCCTGTTCTGGTGCGGCGTCACCGGCCTTGCGATCACCGGGCTCATCATCGTCATCACCGAATATTACACCGGCACCGGCCGGCGTCCGGTGAACTCGATTGCCGAAGCCTCGATCACCGGCCATGGCACCAACGTCATCCAGGGTCTTGCGGTATCGCTCGAATCGACGGCGCTGCCGGCCCTGGTGATCATCGCCGGCATCATCGTCACCTATAACCTTGCGGGCCTCTTCGGCATTGCCTTCGCCGTCGCGACCATGCTGGCGCTCGCCGGCATCGTGGTGGCGCTCGACGCTTTCGGGCCGGTCACCGACAACGCCGGCGGCATCGCCGAAATGGCCGGCCTCGACAAGGAAGTGCGCCACAACACCGACGCGCTCGATGCGGTGGGCAACACCACCAAGGCCGTGACCAAGGGCTATGCCATCGGTTCGGCCGGCCTCGGCGCGCTGGTGCTGTTCGCCGCCTATACGCAGGACCTGCAGTACTTTGCCTCCAAGGCGGCGGAAGGCACGTTCTTCTTCGGCATGGGCGTGGTGAATTTCTCGCTCGCCAACCCCTATGTCGTCGTCGGCCTTTTGTTCGGTGGCCTGCTGCCGTTCCTTTTCGGTGGCATGGCGATGACTGCTGTCGGCCGCGCCGCCCAATCGGTGGTGGTCGAGGTTCGCCGGCAGTTCAAGGAAAAGCCGGGCATCATGGCCGGCACCGACAAGCCCGATTACGGCAAGGCGGTGGATATGCTGACCCGTGCCGCCATCCGCGAAATGATCGTGCCGTCGCTGTTGCCGGTGCTGTCGCCGATCGTGGTGTTCACGGCGATCTTCTGGATCGCCGGCAAGGCCGAAGGTTTCGCTGCCCTCGGCGCCATGCTGATGGGCGTCATCGTCACCGGCCTCTTCGTCGCCGTCTCGATGACCGCCGGCGGCGGCGCCTGGGACAACGCCAAGAAATCGTTCGAGGACGGTTTTACCGATAGCCACGGCCAGGTGCACTACAAGGGCAGCGAGGCCCACAAAGCCTCCGTCACCGGCGACACCGTCGGTGACCCCTACAAGGACACTGCAGGCCCGGCCGTGAACCCGATGATCAAGATCACCAACATCGTGGCGCTGCTGCTGCTCGCGGTGCTGGCGGCGCATTAGGCCGCGATCGACAGGATTTAGATGTGGCGAGGCCCGGGGTGTGAGCTCCGGGCCTTATTTCTAATAGCGATAAGCGGAAGGTAACAATGCGCCGCCCGAGTTTTGAAGAGCGGGAGGCTGGGATCGAGGTTCCATCTCAATTGGGTCGCAAGGAGGTTTCGTCGGAGCTTCGTGCGGTACTTTGGCATGAGCTATCGACAGTAATGTTCGGGCAAGGACAGTACGGAAGTCGGACATTCCAAGCCCCCTGGGGCCTAATACTTGGTGACAAGCATACGTATCGGGATCATCGCTTAGATCAATTTCCGCCTGCTGGTGTTGTTGAAACCGCACTGCGTAACGAAGTCGCCAAGGCTCAGTACGATCGACTTTATGGCCTCATTGAATATCTGCTGCGGCATCCCGCGACCCCCGCATATTTCCGCGAGTCTGTCGAGCGGGCACTGACGGCGGCGAGGGCTCCTTATCGCGTTCTGGATGGCGACACTCTGTTGCCTTTGGTTTCGGACGAAGCTGCTCAGGCAGTACGCGGTGCTGTTGAACAATCAGCGTCCGCAAGGCTAGACGGTGCACGCCAACATCTGAAGAATAGTGCGTCGCTGCTCGGTGCAGGGCAATGGGCCGCAAGTGTTAGAGAGAGTATCCATGCGGTGGAGTCTGTAGCGCTCGTGCTAAGTCCCGGTAGTGATACTCTTGGGCCAGCTTTGAAGGCACTCGAGGAGAAAATGGAGCTTCATGAGGCGCTCAAAAGGGGGTTCTCTGCGATTTACGGCTTTACCAGCGATGAAAGCGGAATCCGGCACGCGCTGCTTGAAAAGGGCGATGCCGATGTGGATGAAACGGACGCACTGTTTATGCTGAGCGCCTGCGCGGCGTTCGTTAGCTATCTCATTGGCAAGGGCAAAGACGCTGGCTTAGTCTAGACACGCTGCCGCCTAGCTGTCCCCTACCCCCGCCTTCTGGTCCGCCAACGCTTTGCTTTCGCGCTTCAGCGGGCGGCCGACCGGGCAGACTTCCTGCGCGAAGCCAGTCAGCGTGTTGGCGAGGTTGTTGGCAATCAGCGAGTAGTGGATGAACTGGCCGCGGCGCTCCTTGGCGATCAGGCCGGCATTCTCCAATACGCTCAGATGCTGGGAGATCGACGGCTTCGACATGTTGAAGCGCGCCGCGATTTCCCCCGCCGTCAGCGAGGTATGCGCCAGATAGGCGAGGATGCGGCGCCGAGGCGCCGACGCCAGAGCCTCGAAGACGCGCTGGAAGGCGCCGTCAGGACTGACGGCCTCCTCGATTGTCGCGGATAGCTCAGTCTCGATGTCGTTTGCCACAGCCTGCCCGTTTGGTTGTAGGTAATTAGCATATTGCCTAACCACCTAAGTGTCTCTAAAGTCGCTTCGGTATTTAGCTTATCACATAAATATCGGATCACACGAGCGCAAGGTGGAACGTCATGATCGCCACGTCGTCTACACAGTTGCTTTCGACCGGCAGGATGCATTCGCAGCCCGATAGCGACGCCGTCGCCGGCCTTGTCCGATGGGCGCCGCGAAAGTCGTTATGGACCTTGTCGCTGACCGCCATCGCGGTCGCTTTCGCCGTGCAGACCTTCAGCATCGGTGCGCTGGCCCTGTTCGTCGTCACCACCGCCACCACGATCTGCGCCGGGCACTCTGTGGGGATGCACCGGCTGCTGATCCACCGTTCGTTCAGGACCAACATCGTCGTCGAACATGTGCTGGTCTATCTGGGCACGCTGGTTGGCATGGCGGGACCATTCGGCATGATGCATGCGCACGATATTCGCGATTGGGCGCAACGGCAGCAGGCGTGCCATCCGCTCTATGCGCACCGCGCGCCGTTTCTGGTGGATGCCTGGTGGCAGATGCACTGCGTCGTCGCGCTGGCGAACCCGCCCACCTTCGTCATCGAGCAGCGTGTCGCGTCCGATCGGTTCTACAGATTTCTGGAGCGGACCTGGATGGCGCAGCAATTGCCGTGGGCGGTTCTGTTCTTTGCGGCAGGCGGCTGGGGCTGGGTCGTGTGGGGCGTCGCGCTGCGCGTGGCAGTCTCGCTTACCGGCCACTGGATGGTTGGCCACTTCGCCCATCGTCGGGGACATCAGGGCTGGGCGGTCGATGGCGTTGCCGTGCAGGGCTACAACCTGCCCGCTGTCGGGCTCGTCACCTTCGGCGAGGCCTTCCACGGCAATCATCACGCCTTTCCCGAATCCGCGCGACTTGGACTTGAGCGGGGCCAGATTGACCTCGGCTGGACGCTCATTCGCATACTGTTTGCACTAGGCTTGGCGGCAGAAATCCGGCTGCCTGAGAACATTACGCCTCGCGATGGGTTGAGACGGCTGGCGGACGCCGGTGAATACCCCGCGCCCGGCTCGTGCCGTCGCTCCTGTCCGCATTGCCCGCTGGGAATGGCCAAGGTCGTCTCCGGTTGAAGCCGCGGAGGCGAGACTACAGGCGCCAGCGTTTGCCACCGCCCCCTCCACCGCCTGTCGGCGGTTCCCCTCCCCCGCTTCGCGGGAGAGGATCAGGCGAGGCAATGCCACGGGCAAAACTTATCGCGGCGATGACCCGGTGGCGGAGCGGAGATGCTATTGTTCGCGGCGTAGCGGTCTGGGCGCATAAAATCCGGCCGTCGCGGGGCAGGCAACTTTCGGCAAGTGGGGAGTAACGTCCGTGGACCTAAAACTCGAAGTTGTGGTGCTGCCGGTTTCGGATGTTGATCGGGCGAAGCAGTTTTATCAAAAGCTCAAATTCCGGCTCGATGCGGATTTTACGGCCGAGGATGGTCTTCGCGTCGTGCAGATGACGCCGCCGGGTTCGCCCTGCTCCATCATTTTCGGCAAGGCGCTCAGCACGGCAACGCCGGGATCGGTCGAGGGGCTGCATCTGGTGGTTGCCGACATCGAGGCGGCGCGAACCGAGCTCGTCGCCAACGGCGCCGAGGTCAGCGCGGTGTTTCACGACCAGGGCGGTGTGTTTCATCACGCGGGAACAGCAGAGCGGGTCGCTGGCCTTGCGCCCGGCCGTAAAAGCTATGGGTCGTTCGCCTCGTTCAGCGATCCCGATGGCAATGGCTGGGTGATGCAGGAGATCAGGGAGCGGCTGCCGGGACGGGTGAGCGTGGATGTGCCGGTCGACGACCCGGCCACCACGGCGGCCCTGCTCGACCTGCTCAAAGGCGCGGCGGGGGCGCACGGCGTCCATGAAAAGAACGACCTTGGCGGTGTCTACGACGAGAACTGGCCGCAGTGGTATGCCGCGCACATGACTAAGGCGCTGGCGGAGGCGGGGTATCGGCTGACGCGGCATGCGACGCAGGGGTGACGTCTGCTAACCAACCAGCGGAGGTGCGGCTTCGGCAATCTGCGATTTGTCCGGTCGTGTCGAAATCGCCAATCCTCGCGCGACATTGGTTCAAGCGAACCAGTGGAGATACGCGATGCAGGCCAATGCCAATTCCAGCCAAACGCCAAAAATCCTGATGGAGGGCATTTTCCTGGGCGAGTCGCCGCGCTGGCGGGATGGGAAGCTGTGGTTCGGTGATTGGGTTGCCGAGGCGCTGTACACGCTCGATGAGGCCGGCAACCATGCGGTTGAAGCCAGGATCGTCTCGCTGCCGTTTTCGCTCGACTGGCTGCCGGATGCGCGGCTGGTGGTGGTCAATGCCCGCGAAAATACCCTGCAGCGGCGCGAGACGGATGGGTCGTTTGTCACCCACGCGGATCTTAGTGTGTTGTCGCCCTATGGGTGCAACGAGATTGTCGTCGATGCCCGCGGCTATATCTACGTCAACAACGTCAACTTCGATTTTCCGGGCGGCGAATTCCGGCCTGGGTTTATCGGCGTGGTGACGCCTGAGGGCGAGCTGAGGCGGGTGGCGGAGGGGCTCGCGTTTCCGAACGGCATGGCGATCACGCCCGACGGCCGGACGCTGATCTGCGCCGAGTCGTTCAGCAAAAAACTTACCGCTTTCGATATCGGCGCCGACGGCAGCCTGACGAACCAGCGGCTGTGGGCGCAGATGGCGGCGTGGGGCGCCGACGGCATCTGTTTCGATGCCGAGGGAGCGGTCTGGGCAGCCTCGGGCAAAGCATGCGTACGGATTCGCGAGGGTGGCGAGGTGCTGCAGCGGATCGAGATCGACCGCTTCTGCTTCGCCTGCATGCTCGGCGGCGCGGACGGACGGACACTGTTCATCAATGCCGCGGAATGGACCGGCGCCGTAGCCAAGCCCAGCGATGCGCCCACCGGCCGGGTCTACGCCGTCCGGGTGGAGGTCCCGCATGCCGGGCGGCCCTGATCGTCGCCTGCAACTGATGCATTCTTGCTACATGCCGTGAGGTCTTGAGCAAATTTTGGCTGGTGGTGGTTGCCAAAGAGCATTTGGCACCTATGTGACCCGCTCGACCCAAAAAATTTGCGACGCATGTCGATTCAGCGTTTCCCCGCTCGTCATGGATATGAGCGGGCGGTTCTGTCCGCTGGCGAGGGGCTGGTGACAGCGAGTCGATGCTTGCAACCGGGCTGCTGACAGGAATTGGCAGCAGGTCGCTGTAGGGTCGGGTGCAAGTTACTAAGGTATCGGCTTAAGTTTGTCTTTTCGTTTCCATATGTTTCTGGTATGGCACCCCACCATCGGTGCCGATGCCGCTCCAACGCAAAACGGCAGGTAGAAAATGACCTCTGAAACCTATTCCGCCGATATATCGGCAACCGACGCTGTCGCTCCGAGCGACCCGAGCTTTGCCGCGCGCAACAGTCTCGTCATCAATCTGCTGCTCGTCTCGGCATTCGTCGTGATGCTGAACGAGACGATCATGAACGTCGCGATCCCGACGATCCGCGACGCATTCGGCGTCGAGGCCAGCGCGGCGCAATGGCTGACCACGGCGTTCCTGCTGACCATGGCGGTGGTGATCCCAATCACCGGCTTCCTGCTGCAGCGCATGAATACACGGCCGGTTTTCGTCCTCGCGATGTCGCTGTTTTCACTCGGCACCGCGTTTGCATCCGTCGCGCCAAATCTCGAATTGCTGGTCCTTTCCCGCGTCGTTCAGGCGTCGGGCACGGCGGTGATGATGCCGCTTCTGATGACGACCGTGATGACCCTCGTCGCGCCCCAAAACCGCGGCAAGATGATGGGCAATATTTCGGTAGTGATGTCGCTCGCCCCGGCGGCGGGGCCGGTCGTTGCCGGCGTCGTCCTCCACTATCTGCCGTGGCGGTTCCTCTTCATCCTGGTGCTGCCGATCGCACTGCTGTCGCTGTTCCTCGGCAGCCGGCGGATGGTCAATGTCACGACGCCGCGTTACGCGCCGCTCGATGTGATCTCGGTGATCCTTTCAGCCTTCGCCTTCGGCGGGCTGGTCTATGGGCTTTCGGGCCTTGCCTCGCCCGATGGTGCGGGCGATGCGCTTGCCGTGTGGGTACCGCTGATCGTCGGTGTCGTCGCCATGGCGATTTTCATCTGGCGGCAGATTTCGCTGCAGAAGACGAACGCGCCGCTGCTCGATCTCAGGACGTTCAAATCCTACAACTTTACCATCTCGAACATCATGTTCGTGATCGGCATGGCGTCGATGTTCGGCAGCCTCAACCTGCTGCCGTATTACCTGCAGAACGTGCTCGGGCTCGATCCGCTCAAGATTGGCCTGATCCTGCTGCCGGGCGGCCTGCTGATGGCGATCATGGGCCCGTTCGTCGGGCGGCTCTATGACAAGCTCGGCCCGAAGCCGCTGATCATCCCCGGCATCAGCCTTGTCTCGATCGTGCTCTGGAGCATGACGTTGCTTGGTACGGGGACACCGTGGGAGCTGATCCTTGCCGGGTATCTGGTGATGTGCCTCGGCTTCTCGGTGCTGTTCGGGCCGTTGTTCACGCTCAGCCTAGGGGCGGTGAAGCCCGAGCTTTACTCGCACGGCTCGGCGTTGCTCGGCTCGATCCAGCAGGTCTCGGGTGCGGCGGGCGTGGCGCTGCTCATCGCCATCATGACGTCGCGTTCGGCGGCGCTGACGGCGACCGGCACGGTCGCGGTCGAAGCGCTAGCGGGTGGCATCAGGACGGCGTTCCTCGTGGGCGCCATCCTGTCGCTGTTCGCAGTGGCCGCGGCATTCTTTATCCGCAAGCCCGACCCCGCCCCGCAGGGCGGCTGGGGCGGCGGACACTGACCAGCCATTCGGCTGGACCAAATTTGAGGAGGGCCGGGAGCGATCCCGGCCTTTTCGTTCCTTAGGAGCGGTGTTTAGTCAGACCGTTTCTTCGGGGGCCAGCGCGCAGGCCTCGGCGTTGGTCTCGATCTGGATGGTCGGGTGACCGATGCCGAAGTGCTCCTCGAGCTCTTCGGTGAGGTGATGGAGGAAAGCATCGCCGGGCGCCCCACCGGCCATCACGAGATGCGCAGTAAGCGCCGTCTCCGTGGTGCTCATCGACCAGATATGGAGGTCGTGGACGCCGGTCACCCCGGGCTGCGACGCGAAGAACCCCCGTACGGCAGCGGTGTCGATATTTTGCGGCACGGCGGCCAGCGACATGCTGAGCGAATCGCGCAGCAGCGACCAGGTGCCCCAGATGATCACAGCGTTGACGGCAAGGCTCACCACCGGATCGAGCCAGAACCAGCCGGTCAACAGGATGATGAGGCCGGCGATGACAACGCCGGCCGAGACCAACGCGTCGGCCGCCATATGCGTGAAGGCGCCGCGCACGTTGAGATCGCCCTTTCGGCCCGAGGCGAAGAGCAGGGCCGTGCCGCCGTTGACCAGAATGCCGATGGCCGCGATGACGATGACGGTAAGCCCGGCGACGGGCTCGGGGTGAGCGAAGCGCTGGATCGCCTCGAGCGAAATTGCACCGACCGCAACCAGCAGGAACACGGCGTTGAACAGCGCCGCCAGAATGGAGGAACCACGGAGGCCATAGGTGAACCGGGCCGTCGGCCGCCGCTTGACCAGAATGCTTGCGACGAAAGCGACGATCAGGCCGAGCACATCGCCGAGATTGTGCCCGGCATCGGCGAGCAGCGCGACCGAATTGCCGAGGATGCCGAAAACCACCTCGGCGACGATAAAGGCGCTGTTGAGCGCGATGCCAATCGCGAACGCCGTGCCAAAACTTGCCGGCGCGTGGACGTGGCCAACGCTTCCATGGCTATGGCCGTGATCATGATCATGATCGTGCCCGCGATCGTTATGGGCATGATCGTGATGCTGGTGGTCGTGGCTCATACGTGTTCTCGCAAGGCGCGGCTGACCATCAGACGCAGGTCGCCCTCGGAATCGTGGCGACCCGGCTAATCTAGCCTTTGTCCCGGCATGTTGCGACCGTTCTGGTGTAACGTCACGCTGCGCGCCGGTCCGGAAGGAGAGCTCAATTCAAATGTGAGTTGGGCATCGACGACACGATAGAAGAAACCTGCCGGACTTTCGGGAAAGACTTCGAAATCATCCTGACCGGTCGCCTGGACGTAGAGCCGGTTATCGCGCCGCGTGACGGTGAGAATGAAATCGGGCGCGATCTGGTAGCGGCCGACGAAGTTCTTGTAGGTCGCGGGATCAACAGCAGCCTCGACGTGCGGCTTGGGCGCCGGCAGCAGCGGCAGGGTTTGATCGAGGAGGTGGAAGCCGATATCGTCAACGCCGGTCGCAGTGGCGGCATTCGAGAGCACGACGACGCCGACACCAGCGCCGGCCAGATAGCCGGCAAAGCTGCGATAGCCGCCGGTCTGGCCGTTGTGCCAGGCGATGCGATCGTCTCCACGCGGCAGCAGCATCCAGCCGAGACCGACTTGCGCCTTCTCGAAAGCCTGACGCTCGGTAGCGAGCATCAGGGCGAAAGCCGGCGCCAGTGGCGTCTTGGTTTTGCCAGTCGCGGCGGCCAGAAATTTCAGCATGTCGTTGGCGGTCGAGCGCAGGCCGCCCGCGCCGGCGAAAAGCTCAAGGTTCCAGTTCGCGGCAGGTTGCAGGGCCGCATTGTGGCCGGGCGCCAGGCGAGCAATTTGCGTCGGCGTCAGGGCGATGCCGGTATCGTCCATGCTGAGAGGCCCGAGTACACGCTGGCGGAGAAGCGCCTCGTAGCCAAGCCCGGCGCGCTTCGACAAGGCATGGCCGAGCAGCGCTACACCGAGGTTCGAATATTCAAACGCGGCACCAACATCGCGCGTGAGTTCATGGCTGCTGAGGAAGGCATAAAGGTCGGCCTCGGTGTAGCCGACGTAGGGATCGGCCTCGTTCTTTGGTGCGAAGTTGGCCGGCATGCGCGGCAGGCCCGAGGTGTGGGTCGCGAGATCAATGAGGGTGATCTTGCGGCCGTTCCACTCGGGACTGCTTGCCGTCGCTGGCAGCAATTCGGTGACTGGCTGGTCCAGCCTAACCTCACCGCGCAAAACTATGTCGGCGAGGAGCAGTGCGGTGAACACTTTAGTGATCGAGGCGATCTCGAACACCGTGTCGCCGTCGACCGGTCGTGGATCAATGGCGCTGAAACTGCCGTGAGCGACGATCCGGGTGCGGCGCGGGCCCAGGATGCCCGCGACCATGCCGACACCCTGCTGGCGCTTGTCGATCCGATCGGCAAGGATTTTGCGCACAGACGCCGGCAACTGCTTCCTCCGCGGTCCTTACTGGACTCGCGGAAGATTATGCGACGGATGGGCCTCTGGCGCGCATCAATTTGCGCGACGCCGGCGACAGTACGCCGGCTACTGTTTCGCCCGCTCGATCGATTCGAGGATGACGCGGCGGGCGTCAGCGGCATCGCCGACATGGGAGATTTTGGCCCATTTGCCGGGCTCGAGATCTTTGTAGTGCGTGAAAAAGTGCTTCACCCGCTCGACCTGAATCGCCTGCACATCGCCGATGTCGTGGACGTTGTCGTACATGGCGGTGAGCTTATGGACGGGCAGCGCCAGGATCTTTTCGTCGGAGCCGCCGTCATCCTCCATGAACAGCACGCCAACCGGGCGGCAGCGCACCACGGCGCCCGGCACCAGCGGTCGCGAGTTCATCACCAGGACGTCGAGTGGATCGCCGTCGCCGCAAAGGGTGTGCGGCACAAAACCGTAGTTCCCCGGATAACGCATCGGGGTATAGAGGAAGCGGTCGACGAACAGCGCGCCCGAGGCTTTGTCGATCTCGTATTTGATCGGCTCGCCGCCGAGCGGCACTTCGATGATGACGTTGAGATCGTCCGGCGGGTTCTTGCCGATGGGAATGGCGTCGATATTCATGGGGCGCCGGGCCTTTCGCTTGAAGCAGGTTCTCGTGGTGCGTTTTGGCCCGGAAAGCGACAAGAAGGCAAGCCAGACTCGGTATGGACGCTATGCAAAGCCGGATTTGAATGTCGCAGTCGATGCCAAAACTGATCGCCGTTACCATCCTTGCCGGCGTGCTGGGGCTCATTGGAGCGTCGCCGGCTGCTGCGTTCGGCACACAATCGGTGCCGACCGATCTCAAGCTCGACGACTGCACGATCACGCGCACCAACGACCTTGATACCGTCTGGGCCTGTCCCGGCTACAAGGGCATACCCGTGATGGTGCGGCGGGCGCAGCTTCGCTCGACGCTCAGTTTTGGCCTTGCGGCGACCACCGAAAAGGCCGCATCGCAATTGCTGCCGCTTAATTATTCACCATCGGGAAGCATCGAGTGGCGCCTGTCGAACAAGGCCGGATCGTGGAAGCCGTTCGCCACGATTGTCCACTACACCCGCGACGGCACAGGCGACGAAAAAGCTGGCGACGTGCTGGTGGTGACCAAGATCGAGGAAGGCGCTACCTGCCAGATCGCATACGTCGACACGAAGGCCAATCCCAATGCTTCGACGCTGGCCGAACAGGCGGCCGATGCGCACGGTTTTGATTTTGACTGCAAGGCCGGAAAACCGGCGACGGTGGGGAAGTTCGGCGCCTGGTAAAGGCTTTACTTTACGTCGCGCGCCATCTGATTGCGCAGAATGGTGCGCTGGCGGGCGGAAACGCCGATGAGTTCGGCGACGCGCCAGACCATGTTGTCTTCCATCTCGTGGTTCTTCTTATCGGCGAAAACCACCTGCCACATCATCCTGACGATATCGATGCGCTTGTCTTCCTCGAGCTGGGAGAGTGCCGATGTGAAGTGATATAAATCGACCGCTTCGGCATCGCGGCGGCGAGCCTCGTGGACGAGTTTGCGAACCGTATCCTCGTCGAGGCCGAAATAGTCTTGCAGGGCGGCGCGCACGGCAAGTTTTTCCTCATCGCCTACAGTGCCATCGACCGCGGCGAGATGCACCAGCAGCACGGCAACCGCAAGGCGCGGATCATTATCTGCCATCCGGTTCTGGGCCGGGTCGGAGAAGAAGCGGGAGATGGCGTCGAACATTTTTGGGCTCCGGGAGCGGCGGCGCTCGGGGATGGGTGGCGTCAAACGGGGCTGGTCCCCAAACTCCCTTAGCGGCTCGACGGTTGCGGCTCAATAACCTCAGGCGAGCGTGATCATTTGCGTCGTCCGATGAGGCGGGCGAGCCACTGTCTGCGTAAATAGCTCCGGTAGCGCCGCAGCATATCGCGCGTCATGACGTGTTTGTAGGATGAGCCGAAAGCGACGTAGGCGAGCACGTTCCACGGCTTCATGCCTGTCGTATAGTGGACGATCATCGGGTCAAGAGCGCGGAGCGCCGGGTGCGGCTTGGTGAGATTCCACAATGGATCGAGACGTAGCCAATCGTCGCGGAATTTGAGGTTGAGCACGTCCTGGTCGTGATAGAGCGCCGCGAGCTCGCCTCGCTGCTGCAGCTGAAGCAGGTAACCGCGCAGCCCCGCACGGCCCCAGGCCCGCCGATCGATGACCATCACGCCTGAGTTGAAATAAGGGTCGGCGTTGTCGAACGGCCCTTCGCGCATGCGCATGTCGTCGCCGCCGACAAGGTGATGACGGCCGGGTTCGGGCGCCGCCGCCAGACTTTTGCCCTCGAGATCCATCTCGAGCAGCCGTTCGACGGGGGCGCGGACGTAAAGATCGCTGTCGAGATAAAGCACGCGCTCGATTTCAGGGGGCAGCAATTCATCAAGGAGCAGACGCGCATAGACCACCGGCGGGAAGTCGCGCGTCCCGGGCAGGCTTTCGATCAGGCTGCTGACGCGGGAATCCTGATCGAGGGGCGTGTGCCGGATGGTCGCGCCGAATTCGGCGGCGATGACATCGAAATCGGCCGCGTGATCGGGCCTGAGGCGCCAATGAAAGAGATGAAACACCAGATCGTTGCGGCGCCGCGTCGCAAGGCAGACGCTGCGCATGGTGGCATAGGCCGGAGCCCAGAAGCGGTCGTCGAAGGCGAGGGCAATGTGAAGCGGGCCGGGCATGGCGTCAGCTCTTTCCCGCGAACGGCGCCAGCGGGCTCAGCAGGGCGCGAATGAAACGCTGGCGCTGGAAGGTTTTGAAATTCCGGTTGGTCATGACGTGGCGATAGAGGCGGCCGAAGGCCGCGCCGGGCAGTATGCTCCACGGTTTGCGCGGCCCGGTATAGTGCAGGATGAAGGGCTCCAGCATCTCGTGCGCCGGTTCAGGGTTGATGAGGTTCCAGCGGTAATCGAGCGGGAGCCAGTTGTCCCTGAAGGCGAGGTTGAGCAGCGCCTGATCGTATTGCAGTCGTTTGAGCAGCCCATTCTGCTGCATCTCTCTGGCGCGTGCCGGCAGGTTGGCGGCTGCGTAGGCTGTCCGGTCGATCAGCAGCACGCCGGAATTGAAGTAGGGAAAGTTGTAGTCGAAGACATCGCGGTTAGCCTTGAGGTCGCGGCGGAACATGTGGATGTGCCGATGCGCATCGAGCACCGCGCCAATCGCCTTGCCTTCGAGGTCGGTTGCGAGAAGGTCCTCGACCGGTACGCGGACGAAGGTATCGGAATCGAGGTAGAGCACTCGCTCGACGTCCTTCGGCAACAGCCGGTCGAGCAGCAGGCGGGCGTAGATCACCGGCGTGAACGGCGGCGCGATCGGCAGGTCGGAGACGAGGTCGCGGTAGGCCGGCTCCGTCGAAAGATCGATGTGATGAAGCGTCGCCGGAAATTCAGCGGCGATGGCATCGAGTTCGGCCCGGTGAACGGGATCGAGACCGATATGGATGAGATAAAAATTGAGGTCGGCAGGGCGACGGCTGGCGAGGCAGATCGAGCGCATCACGGCATAGGCCGGCGCCCAGTAATTGTCGTCGAAGGTCAGGGCGATATGGGGGGGACTCACTTCATCACCCGTCGCCGCATCGTGACGTTTCGGGCAACGGCGATAATCGGTTGCAGCCAGCGGGGCGTGCGCTCGGCGAGGAAGGTGTAATAAACCTCGTTGGTCATCACGTGCCGGTAGAGCCGATGGAACGCCACGCCGGAGAAAGGATTCCAGGGGTGACGCGACCCGGTGTAGTGGAGGATGACGGGATGCATCGATTCATGCGGCGACTTGGGCATCAGCACGTTAAAGCGCCAGCTCAGCGGCTGCCAATTGTTGAGGAATACGAGGTTCAGTAGTTCCTGGTCGAAGAAGACGTCGCCAAGCATGCCGGATTCGGCCATCGCGCGGATTTTGCCCGGGAGGTCCGTGGCGGCATAGCGCGCCCGGTCGATCAACAGGACGCCTGAGTTGAAATAACGATTGCCGGTATCGATAGCCGTCTGTCTGCTGCGAATGTCGCGTCCCTTGGTGATTGCCAGGTGGAACGGATCGAAGGCGGCAGCGATCGGCTTTCCCCCCATGTCAGTATCGTAAAGTATTTCGATAGGTTGGCACACCATCACATCGCAGTCGAGATAGATGATTCGCTCGACTTCGACTGGCACCAGCTGATCGAGCAGCAGGCGAGTATAGACGATCGGTGGAAAGCGATCGGTAGTTCGCAGCAACGTCATAAGCTCGCGGAAAGCGGCATTCCCTGCGGGATCGTAATGAACAACGATTGCGCCGAATTCCTCGGTGATGCGGTTCAGAACGGCGGCGTGGCCGGGCTCGAGCGCGGTGTGGCAGAGATGGAAGACGACGTCCTTCCTGCGGATCGAGGTGAGGCAGATCGAGCGCATGACGGCATAGGCCGGCGCCCAGTATTTGTCGTCGAAGCTCAAAGCAACGTGGATCGGCACGGCGGCCATCAGCGATAGCGAATGCGGTTGATGAACTCGCGGAACGGCGCGCTCAAATCCCGCGCCCAGCGATGGCGCGCGTAGCGATTGTAGAGCTCGTTGGTCATCACATGCCGGTAGGTACGGCGGAATGCGGCGTCGGCGCCGCGTTTCCACGGCTTTTGGTTGCCCGTGTAGTGCAGCAGTTTTGGATTTAGCGGTTCGTGGATGCGGCGCGGATCGATAAAATTCCAGGTCTGGTCGAGCTTGAGCCAGTTGCGGGCGAAGATCAGGTTCAGCAAATCCTGATCATAGTAAAGGCGTTCCATCATGCCATCGGCCATGGCGGTTTCGAGGCGCTGAAGAATGTGGGCGTTGCGCCAGCCTTCCATGTCGATGACGATGAGGCCGGCGTTGAAATAGTTGTCGGCGGGAGCAAAGAGATCGCGCTTCGATCGCATATCCCGGCCTTGCGAAATATGGAGGCCGAAGGGATCTGGCACGGCGGCGATGGGGAAGCCGGCGAGGTCGATCTCGGCAATTTCCTCGATGGGGGCGCGAACCATCATGTCGCAATCGAGATAGGTGAGGCGTTCGACTTCCGGCGACATGATGTCTGCGAACAGCAACCGGGCATAGACGATGTTCGACAGCCGGTAGTTGTAGGGAGCGCGTGACGCGACCGAAGCGAAAAGCGGCATGGCGTCGATGTCGTAATAGCGAAGGGCCGAGCCGAATTCCTCTGCAATCCGATCGAGATCGGCTTTGTGCTCGGGCGAAAGTATCCGGTGGCAGAGATGGAAAACCAGATCCCGATGCCTCGTAGTGGTGAGGCAGATCGATCGCATCGTGGCATAGGCGGGAGCCCAATATCCATCGTCGAAAGTCAGGGCGATGTGGATGGGGCGAGCCATGAAGCATTTTCTGTTGATCAAACCGGCGTTGTCTAAAGCATTTTGTGCAAAGAAGAAACGGCTGAACAGCAGGCTGACCGGTCCCTTTCATCGAGGATAAGAAGCCTCTCTTGACTCTTGCCACGCAGTTGATGTTCACTGTTTGTTCTAATTTAGAACGGACGTTTGCGATGCGGAACGCCGCTCGACTGCAAAGGCTGACCGACCTTCGAGAGCAGATTGCCGCCATCGAAAAACGGCCGCTGCTCGCAGATGGCGTGGCGCTGTTGGGTAAAGGAGACGACGAACAGAGCGACTGGCAGGCACTGCTCAAGGCGCCTGCCGGGTTGCTGCAGGAGATTTATGCGGACGATTTGCGGGACAGCACGGCGTCGTTCGGTTTTGCGCTGGGGCTGGCCCGCCAGTTGATCACCGAGGCGCGGCCGGCGGTTCTCTTCCTGCAGCTCACGCACGAGGCGCAGGAAACCGGGCTGCCCTATGCGCTGGGGCTCAGGCATTTTGGCTTCGATCCCGAACGGCTGATCATGGGACGCATGGCCAATCCCGCCGAACTCTGCTGGGCGATCGAGGAAGCGATCGCCTGCCGCGCGGTGGCAGGGGTGGTCGCTGAAGTGCTGGGCACTCCAAAAGTGCTCGATTTTACCGCCTCGCGGCGGCTGAGCCTCAGGGCGGCCAGCGGCGGGGCATCGGTCTTCATGCTGCGCTACGGCCTGGAGCGAGAAGCGACGGCGGCACGGCTCAGGTGGCGGATTGCTCCGACTCCAAGCCGGCCGCCGCCCTTCGACGACCAAGCCCCGGGCGATCCGCGCTGGCAGGTAACGCTCGAAAAGGGGCGGCTAGGAAAAAGAACCGCTGAAACAGATGTGAGTATGATCTGGGGTTGGTCAGAAAATGAGTTCGAATTGGAGCAACATCGCCCCGAACCAACGAGGAGAGCTTTTTACGGCGCGCCGGTATTTGGCACTTCATCTTCCGCGCTGGGCTACGGATTGTCTAAAGCGGGCTGATCCTAAACTTGCTGCGTTGCCCTTTCCCCTGGTGCTTTATGAGCGGCAAAGGGGAGCAATGCGTCTCGTGGCACTCGATCAGAAAGCCACGCGAACAGGTCTCTTTGTCGAACAGAGTCTTTCGGACGCGCGCGCCTTGTGCCCCGGGTTGCAGGTGCGTGAAATCGACAGAGCCTATCTCGAAGCGGTTTTTGCCGATTTTGCCGATTGGCATTCTTATGTCAGTCCGATCGTCTCGGTTCACGAGGACGCTGCCCCCTTCGGTGATCTCATCATCGATATTGCCGGGGTTTCGCATTTGTTCGGCGACGAAAACCAAATGCTGCAAGCCGTCTCCGATAGGCTTCGGCACCTCGGTTTTACGGTCAATGGGGCAATCGCCGGGAGTGTAGGCGCGGCGTGGGCACTCAGTCACTTTTCGCCCGGGCGGGTAGTTCTAGAGAATATCGAGATGGAGCTGGCCGACCTGCCTGTGGCCGCATTGCGTATCAGTGAAGAGCAGGTCACCGGGCTCATGCATATGGGGCTCAAACGTATCGGTCAGCTTTACGATAGGGATCGTAAAGCACTGCAGGCTCGGTTCGGCGCCTCATTAATCCTTAGACTCGACCAGGCGCTCGGACATGTTGAAGAACGGATCAGACCGCGGCTTCCTATTGCTGAACGTTACACGGAACGACGTTTGGCCGATCCGATCGGAATGATCGACGACGTGCTGATGATTGCCCATGATCTTGCCATCCGGCTCGGTCTGCAGCTCGAAGCTGAGGGTTTGGGCGCCCGAAGCTTTCATCTTTTTCTTTATCGGGTCGACCACAAAGTGATGACCTTGTCCGTGAAAGCATCGCGCGCCACGCGGGATGTCGGACATATTTCCCGGCTGTTTGCTAATCGTGCAGAGCGGCTTACAGGCGAATACGATGCAGGTTTCGGTATCGACATGATCCGGCTTGCTGCCAGTGAAGTTAACGATCTTACGCCAACCCAGATCGGCGCCTTTGGGACCTGGGACGGTACTCAGGACCTCGACCAGCTTTACGACCGCATGGCCAGCCGGTTCGGGCTTTTGTCGGTGACGCGATCCAAGCCGGTGAATTCATATATTCCAGAACAGGCAATACAACTCGAACCGGTGATTGCCAGAACTACCGACGATCCATTTGCCAGGCCGGGTTTCCGCCATTTGCGGCCGTTGAAATTACTACCAAACCCAGAGCCCATCAGAGTTATGGCGATGGTTCCCGATGGACCGCCAATCACCATGACCTGGCGACAGGTTACCTATCGGTTCATCAAAGCATCCGGCCCCGAGCGGATTGGTGAGGAATGGGGGCGCTCAGATTTTGTACTCAGCAAGCGCATACCCCGACCGGTAAACCTTCCCAAGGCCGATGAGGAGGACTCGGATTATCTCGTCATTCGCAATGCTATTTCCAGCCGCGATTATTACATCGCCGAAGATGACAGCGGACGGCGTTTCTGGCTGTTTCGCGATGGCCTTTATGAGCAGACCAAAAATCCGGGCTGGTACCTGCACGGGTTTTTCTCATGAACCCGGCTTCGAATGTCAGTGTTGCTTTCCCAGCGATTCAATCGCCTGAAGAGACGAAAGGTCGCGAACCAGCAGCGCCACCGGAGCCTGCCTATGCAGAGCTGATGACGACTAGTAATTTCTCTTTTCTTCGAGCTGGTTCGAGCCCGGAAGAGCTCGTCATACAAGCCGTGTCCATGGGACATTCCGGTCTGGGTCTTTGCGATCGCAATTCCTTTGCGGGGGTGGTCAGAGCTTATGTGGCCATGCGCGATCTCAGGGAAAATCCCAGGTTCGGACAGCAAGCCAAACGCCTTCGTTATGTGGTAGGAACACGGTTGGTCTTTGCAGACGGTACTCCCGACATCATTGCCTATCCGGGTGATCGGGCTGCCTATGGACGACTTTGCCGGCTGCTGACGATCGGCAATACCCGGGAGGTCGGCGGCAAACGGGCCGTGAAAGGCGAGTGCACACTCAATTTCTCGGATTTAGCTGAATTCGCCGAAGGTCAGCTTTTTATCCTGCAGGTAGATGAAGAACGTTGGGAGGTTGGAGAACGATCTCTCCACGTCCTCGCGCGCATCGCGCCTGGGCGCGTGTGGCTTGCAGCCAACTACAATTTCAAGGGCCGGGATCGGATGCGGCTCAATCGTTTGGCTGATCTTGCCCTTCGCGTAGGTGTGCCGATGATCGCGGTGAATGACGTGCTCTATCATCATGCCGACCGGCGGGTGCTGCAGGATGTGGTGACGTGCATCCGCGAGCATATGACGATCTTCGAAGCAGGGCAGCGGCTCGAACAAAATTCCGAACGATGCCTCAAAAGTCCGTCAGAGATGTCCCGGCTTTTTCACGAGCACCCAGACGCCATTGCTCAAACGCAAAAGCTTTTGGCTCGCATCACATTTTCGCTTGATGAGCTCAAATACAATTATCCGGAAGAGACCGTCGGCAATGGCGAGACGGCGCAGGAGACATTGGTCCGCCTAGCATGGGAGGGAGCCAAACGACGTTACCCGGAAGGCATTCCGTTTAAAGTCAAAAGGGGCGTTTTGAGGGAACTAAAGCTTATCGAGGAGTTGCACTACGCACCCTATTTTTTAACGGTGCGAGATATCGTTCATTTTTCTCGCTACGAGTGCGGCATCCTTTGCCAAGGCCGAGGCTCGGCGGCCAATTCAGTCGTTTGTTTCTGCCTCGAAATTACTGAGGTCGACCCGATGGTCGGTAATCTCGTATTTGGACGGTTTCTGTCCACCGAACGTCTCGAGCCCCCCGATATCGACGTCGATTTCGAGCATGAACGGCGCGAAGAAGTGATGCAGTACATCTACCGAAAGTATACGCGCGAGCGAACGGGACTGACTGCGACCGTCGTTACCTATCGATCCAAAGGCGCACTGCGTGAGGTGGCCAAGGTGTTCGGAATTTCTTCCGACATGATCGATGCAATGAACCAGATGAGTTGGGGTTGGTATTCCAAGGGGCTTACCGAAGAGCAGATCAGGCAGTTGGGTTTTGATCCGGACGAGCCGACGCTGATGAAAGTGCTCGATCTGGCTTCAGAGCTGATGGGATTTCCGCGCCATCTCTCACAGCATGTCGGCGGGTTTGTCATCACGCGCGACAGGCTTGACCATCTCATTCCTATTTCCAATGCGGCGATGGATGACCGCACTGTCGTCGAGTGGGACAAGAACGATCTAGATGCACTCAAGATTCTTAAGGTCGATGTTTTGGCGCTAGGGATGCTTTCCTGTCTGCGCCGCGCCTTCGACCTCATGAAGCAGCATTACAGGCAGGAATTGACGCTTGCCGGGGTTCTCAATGAGGAAAAGCTTGATGCGAAAAGGCGTGAAAACGGTGAGCAGGCACTGAGCGACCGCGTTTATGCAATGACGCATCGCGCCGATACGGTCGGAGTTTTCCAGATAGAGAGCCGGGCGCAGATGTCGATGCTGCCTCGACTAAAACCTAAGACCTTTTACGACCTCGTCATCGAGGTAGCGATCGTCAGACCGGGGCCGATTCAAGGCGGCATGGTCCATCCCTATCTGAAGCGCCGCCTTAATCGAGAGAAGCCGAACTATCCATCGAAAGAGCTGAGAGCTGTGCTCGAGCGAACGCTTGGCATCCCGCTGTTTCAGGAGCAGGCAATGCAAATAGCGGTAGTTGGAGCTGGGTTCACTGCTGGCGAAGCCGACCAGCTACGGCGCGCCATGGCGACGTGGAAGCGCAATGGCAAGATCGAGCTGTTCCGGCAGCGATTTATCACCGGTATGACCGATAGGAATTATCCGAAAGACTTTGCGGAACGTTGTTTTAAGCAGATCGAGGGTTTTGGCGATTACGGCTTTCCGGAGAGTCACGCTGCTTCTTTTGCCTTGCTTGTCTATGTCTCCTGCTGGCTCAAGTGCCATTATCCCGATGTGTTTGCTACGGCGCTGCTCAACAGCCAGCCGATGGGGTTTTATAAGCCGGCTCAGATTGTTCGGGATGCTATCGAGCACGGCGTGGAAGTACGTGAGGTCGATATCAATCTCTCCGGTGTCGAGAACACGTTAGAGGGAGGGGCATGGCCAGCCGCCGAGCACATCTGGCCCAGACACGCCGAAATGAAGGACGATATCTGGTCGATAAAAGCCGTCCGGTTGGGGTTTACGAGGATTGGCGGTTTGAAGAAGGAACATGCCGAGCAGATCGTCGAGCATCGTGGAGATGGCTATCGCTCAGTACGTGATCTCTGGTTGCGCACGGGGCTCGCCCCCTCTGTCTTAGAAAGATTGGCTGAGGCAGACTCGTTTAATTCAATGGGCCTGAAACGGCGTGATGCACTTTGGGCAGTCAAAGGGCTGATCGGCACGGATGGGGCGGAGAAGCTACCGCTGTTCGCGGCTTCGGAACGTCCGGCGCCGCGGATTGAACCGGATGCTGATCTGCCAATTATGCCACTCGGTGAGGCTGTTGTTCAGGACTACCAGAGTCTTTCGCTTTCTCTCAAAGCACACCCGGTTAGTTTCCTCAGGCCTATGCTGGATCAGCGTCGTACGCTTAAGGCCGAACGGTTGAGTGAAATCGCCGACGGCGCCATCGTGGAGACAGCCGGGTTGGTGCTGGTGCGTCAACGTCCCGGTACGGCCAGCGGGATTATTTTCGCAACGTTGGAAGATGAAACCGGAATCGCAAATATCGTCATTTGGCGAAAGGTGTTCGAAGCCAATCGGCGAGTCGTATTGAGCTCCCGGCTTCTGGCCGTTAAAGGCCAATTGCAGCGTGAGGGTTTGGTCGTCCACATCATCGCACGTCAGTTTACCGATATGACGCCCTATCTGCTTGCCCTCGCTGATGGTCACGACATGGGCAATGCGGTGTTGTCACGTGCAGACGAGGGAAGAGGAATCCCTCAGGATTCTCGCGATGAGGCTCAGAAACGCCGTCGCGAAACGATCCAACGACAAATCCGATCCGCCCTGCCATCAGGTCGCAATTTTCACTGAGGCCGATTAGCCGTATCAGCCGGCAAGCTTGTCTATGGCGGCAGCCAGCGTGATGTCCTTGGCCGTGAGGCCGCCGGCATCGTGGGTCGAGAGAGTGATCGACACCTTGTTGTAGCTGTTCGACCAATCTGGATGGTGATCGGCGGCCTGGGCAGCAAGCGCAACCCTGGTCATGAAGCCGAACGCTGCCGAGAAGCCGCTAAACTTGAATTCGCGGTGGATTTTCTGCCTCGCCGCATCAAGCTGCCAGAGCGGCAGGGCAGCAAGCGCTTTGTCGAGCTCGTCGGTCGCAAGTTTTGTCGCCATCGCCATACGTCTCCTGTGTCAAAACGCTCAATTTGTCGCTGTTGTTTCAAACGGTTATGAGAAAGTCCCACATCGAGACAGCCGACCTGCACAATAGCGGCTTTCCCGAATCCGCGGCGCCGGTCTTAAAGCCTTGTTCATGGTTCTAGCCGAATCTGCTTGGGAGGCAGAACAACAATACTCATCGCAAGATGCCTTTAACCGCGCTGCTGCAAAGGTTTGCCGGTTACGCAGGGAACAGCTGATGTTCACGCCCGCCCGCAAATCGATGCCGGCTATCGACTACGTGTCTATCGTACGGTCGGTCTACAACGACCGTCGCGCGATGGTCGTGGGTGCATTCGCCTGCGTGCTTTGCACCTGCGTCACCGGCTATCTTACCGGGTCCCTGATTTTCTACGCCATCGCTGCCGGTTTCGTTATCTCGGCGACGTTCCGCTATATCGACATGACGCGGTTCAAGAACGCCAATATCGGCCAGACCGATGTCGACGCCGCCGCGCGCTGGGAAGTCCGCGCCACCTATCACGCTGCTATTTTTGCCTTTCTTGCCAGCTTTTGGTGTTTTTCGAGCTTTGTATTCGTCAACAGTCCGTTTGCCGAACTGCTCTCCATGTCGACGACGGTTGCCTGCATGGTCGGCATCGTCACCCGCAATTTCGGCCTCGACCGGCTGCTGACGATCCAGCTCGCGATCGCCGTCACGCTCATCATGGTCGGCCTGCTGCTGAAGAACGACGGCTATCACTGGTTCCTCGCCTTCACGCTGTTCCCGATCCTCATTGCCTTCCGTTTCCTTGCTGCCGACGTTCGCGCCATCCTGCTCTCGGCGGTGCACGGCCGCGTCGAAGCATCGCGGCTCGCCGAAGAACTGGATGCGGCGCTCGACACCATGCAGCATGGCCTCTGCATGCTCGACGAAAACGGCATCATCGCGCTCGTCAACGATCGCGCGCTTGCGACCTTTGCCGAGTTTGCGCCCGGTGAGTGGGAGGGCAAGCCGTTCGTCGAATTCATCGCCGCCGCGACTTCAGTGGGTACGCTACCGCGTGCCGCCGCCGACGAATTGCTGCGCGACAACGAGCAGCAGACGAGCAGCAAGGTTATCCTCCAGCTCACCAACGACCGGCACTACGAGGTAACGACGAGCTCGCGCCAGTCGCGCACCGTGCTGCTGTTCGAAGATATCACCGAGCGGGTGAAGGCGGCCGAGCGCATCACCTTCATGGCGCGCTACGACGCCCTGACCGGACTCCCCAATCGCGGTTATTTCACCGAACGGGTCGAGGCCGATCTCAAGCGCTGGCGGCAGAGCAAGACCAAGGACATGGCGACCTTGATGATCATCGACGTCGATGATTTCAAGCACGTCAACGACACGCAGGGACACCTCATCGGCGACCGCCTGCTGATCGAATCGGCCGAGCGGCTGAAGCATGCGCTGGGCGAAAAGAGCATCTTGGCGCGGCTAGGCGGCGACGAGTTCATCGTCTATCGCGGTGCGGCCGAGACCGAAGAGCAGGTGATGAACGACGCGCAGACCGTGCTCGCGGCGTTCCGCGCGCCGTTCGACCTTTTCGGCGAACACCTCTCGGTCAATGTCAGCGTCGGTATCGTGAGTTCGTCGCATCACGACGACGATCTCAGCATGCTGATGACCAAGGCCGACCTCGCCCTCTACAAGTCCAAGTCGCAGGGCAAGGCGCAAAGCCAGATGTTCCACGACGACATGGACGTCGAATACCGCTATCGGCAGCGCCTCAAGACCGAGCTGCGCGAGACCATCGCCAATGGCGGGCTGACGCTTGCCTACCAGCCGGTGATCGACCTCAAGAGCCGGCGCGTCGTGGGGTGCGAGGCGCTGGCGCGCTGGCACCATCCCGAGCTCGGCACCATTCCGCCATCCGTGTTTATTCCCATCGCCGAGGAAAGCGGGCTGATCTCCGAGATCAGCCGTTGGGTGCTGATGACGGCAACCGCCGAGTGCCAGAACTGGCCGGATGAAGTGCACGTCGCCGTCAATATTTCCGCCAAGGATCTGCGGTCGGGCGACGTCGCACAGATGGTTGGCACGGCGCTGGCAAGTTCCGGCCTGCCGCCGCGGCGCCTCGAGATCGAGGTCACCGAAACGGCGGTCATCGAAGAGCGGGAAGCCGCTGGGGTGATCTTCAAGACGCTGACCGCGCAAGGCATAGGCATTGCGCTCGACGATTTCGGCACGGGCTATTCCTCGCTCAGCTATCTGCAGGCGCTGCCCTTCACTAAGCTCAAGATCGACCGCAGCTTCATGATGGATATCGTCAACAATCCGAAGTCGCTGAAGCTGCTGGCCAATGTTGCGCGCCTCGGCAAGGATATCGGCCTCACCGTCACTGGGGAGGGCATCGAGACCGAGGAGCAACTGGCTCTCGTTGCCGCGCACACCGAGATCGATCAGATCCAGGGCTATCTGTTCGGCGTACCCCTGCCGCGGCGCGATGTCTTCGAACTCATCGTTCGGCTCTCGGCGGCGCCGTCGGCGGTTGCCGAACCAAAGCGCAAACGCGGTTAACGCCGGCTAAGAGTCTGGCTCATCGGACAAAATCTGCCGGTTGCTAGTGAGCATGGCGCGTCCAAACCTCGCCCGTATGCATCGATCACGTTTTTGCCGTTCAATTATCCCTAACAAAGGATTAACGTGATCACCTCATGTCTTGGTGAGCACGATGAGTGAGGCCACTAGCGTTCCTGCCGAGCGTCCGTCCAATTTTGCGGCGACGCTCATCGATCTCATGGATCGAGTCGAATACCGCCGGGTCGGCGCCGACCAGATGGATCCGGTCTACCGGCTTCGCTACGATGCTTATCGGCGCGAGGAATTTATTCCGGTCAACGCCCAGCAGATCGTGCGCGATGAATTTGACGATCTGCCCAATGTGTACTGCTACGGCGTCTACATCGACGACCAGTTGGTCAGCTCGGTCCGGTTCCACTATCTGACGCCCGAGTTCCGTGAGTCGCCGAGCCACTCGGTATTCACTGATGTGCTCGATCCGCTGCTCGATCAGGGGATGACCATTCTCGATCCGGGGCGATTCACCGCCGACTATGAGGCGAGTCTGGCGTTTCCGGCGCTGCCGTTCCTGACGCTCAGGATACCGACGATCGCAATCTGGCATTTCGGCGTGAAGTACTGCCTCAACTCGGTGCGGCCCGAGCACACGGCCTTCTATCGCCGGGTATTCCGGTCAACCCAGCTCAGCGAGGCCCGCTACTATCACGGGTTGAGCTTTCCGATGGTGCTCTACGCCTGTGATCTGCTGTCGATCGAAAAGGACCTGTTCCGCCGCTATCCCTTCTTCCGCTCGACGGTAGAGGAACGAAAGATGATGTTTGATCGCAATGAAAGCGTGAAGGCCATTCGCCCGAGCGTCAGGCTGGCGCAGCGTCTGGCCGATATCGAGGCGAACGAGTTCGCCTGAAAACAAAAGCCCGCGGGCGATGCCGCGGGCAAAAGCTCCAAATCCCGACAGGATTGGTTAGCGCGGTACGGGCTGAACGGTACCGTTCGGGCTTGCCTGGTCAACTGCTGTCGGGAGATGCTGCGCGAGCAGCGCACTGACCTGATCGACCGGCACGCCGAAGGATTTGGCGAGCTGCTGCAGGTGTTGGTCGCCCAGTGCCGCCTCGATCTGGGCCGGGCTCACGGGCAGGTTCTTGCCGTTGGTCGCGAGCCAGGAGTTGACCTGCTGGCCAAGGCCTGCCTGATTGAGCTTGTCGAGCACGCCCTGATAGCCGCCGGCGCTCTGTAGCGCGTCCTGGAAAAGGCCACCGAGATCGGCCTGGTGCTCGGCCAGCAGATTGCCGAACTGTCCGCCCAATTGACTGAAAATGCTCACGGCTTCCTCCGTAAAACTGTGTCCGAAACAATTCGGCCCCGAGGTTGCCCCGGGGCCGGTTCGATTGCTGCCTAGCCTTTCAGCTTGGCGTTGCAAATGCTGTAGTAGCCGCCGCCCTTCTGAATCCACTTAAGGCCGCCAAGCGAATTGTTGGCCTTGTTGGTGTGGTACTGGTCGAGGCAGGTGTGCATCCTGGCCTTGCCCGCAGATTCGCTTGCATATTTCGAGTCGACGGCCTTCGGGAACACAACGCCTTTGGGCGCAACTGTCGTCGGCGCCGTCGGTTCAGCCGTGTGCTCGGTGTTGGTGACGGTCGGCTCGCCGTCGTCGGCCGCCGCCGTGGTCGCTGCGGGCGCAGTGGTTTTGGCCGGCGTCGCCGCAGCCGCTCCACCCGGCATGGGTGAGGTAGCGGTCGCATCGGCACCGCAATAATCTTTGCGGAAATCGGCATATTTCATACCGTTCAGCGTATTGGCGTCCTGCGCCGTTTTGTACTTCACGCTGCAATCGTGGCTGGACAACGCCATCGCCGGGGAAGCACCCAGGGCGATAGCCAAAGCAATGCCGGCAAGAATGGCGATACGGGTCAACATGGTCGATCTCCCTAGAATTTCGAGACGACGACCCATCGTCGGGATTTGAGGCCGTCTTGCGGCGCCGCTGCCGCCTCGATTCCTGATGCCACAATGCCTTGCCCAAGCCGCAATCGCAAGGGGCATCAAGCACTTCGGCCGATCACGGCCAGTCGCAGCCAACGAACTATTGTCGACGCGTACGACAGTAGCATGAAGAGGTGCGGCGTCCTGTCGCAGCCGGCGCCCGGCCAAATGACCAAGTTGTAATGAAAACTCAATCCAGAGCCCATGTTAGCTGTGCGAGCTTTGCCAGCGGCTATGTTGTTCTGGGCTCCGGATAGTTGATCATGAAGCGCGTTCTCTACCTTGTCGTTCTATTGGCGGTTGCGGCGGTTTTCTATGTCTACGCCTATCCGCGCCTTTCCGGGATGGGCAAAGCCGATGCGCAACAGACGGCTTCGACCGGCGGCAGCGCGTCGGGTGGCGGAAAATCGCAGGGCGGTGCCTATGCTATCGGTGTCGAAACGGGAGTCGCGGCGACGCAGACCGTGCCGATCACCAAGACCGCCGTCGGCTATATCGAGCCAGTTAGCACGGTGGTCCTGCGCTCGCAGGCGGACGGCATCGTCACGCAGCAGAACGTGGTCGAGGGGCAGATCGTCAAAGCCGGCGATGTGCTGTTCAAGCTCGACGACACCGCGCTGCAGGCGACGATTGCCAAGGATCAGGCACAAACCGCCAAGGACCAGGCGAATTCTGACGTTGCGCAGGTCAATGTCCAGCGCGACCAGGACTTGGTGAAAAAGCAGGTCGACCCGCAGTCGACCCTCGACACCGATATGGCCGTCGCCAAGGCAGCGCAGGCCACGGTTCTGGTCGACAACGCGCAGCTCAAAGCCGATCAGGTCCAGCTCAGCTATATGACGATCAAGGCGCCTATGGCTGGCCGGATCGGTACCGTTAATACCTCCGTGGGCAATGTCGTCCACGCCTCAGACACCTCGGCCGGCGGCCTGCTGACGATCACGCAGATGACGCCGCTTCGCGTATCGTTCTCGGTTTCGGAAAGTGACCTCGACAGCTTCCGTGCGGCGCTGGCCGGTAATAAGAGCCTGCCGGTGCAGATAACTGCACCGGGCGACAAAACACCCCGGGCCACCGGTGCGCTGTCGTTTATCGACTCGAGCGTCGATACGGCTTCGGGCACGGTTGTGATCAAGGCGGATGTCGACAACAGCGCCGGCAAGCTCTGGCCCGGCCAGTATGTGTCGGCGACGACCCAGCTTAGCGCCTATGCCAATGCGACGACCATTCCGCTTGTGGCCGTGCAGGAGTCCAACACTGGCCCCTACGTCTGGCTTATCGGCTCGGATGGCAAAGCGAAGCAGCAGCCGATCACGGTGCAGGCTTCGATCGGCGATGTTGCGATTATCAGCAATGGCATCAAGCCCGGCGATCACGTCGTGACAGAAGGCCAGTTGCGGCTCTCGAACGGGGCTACCGTCAAGGAGACGGTGAACAGCAAGCCGACGAGCGTCGCCGCGAATGGAGACACGGCAGGGGCAATCGGCAGTCCGGCTGGCGCGGGCGCCGCGGCCGCCAATTCCTGAGGATCAGCGCGCTATGAACATCTCCTCGCTTTTCATCCGCCGGCCGGTTGCGACCATCCTGCTGGCCATCGCCATGGTTGCCGCCGGGGCCTTCGCCTACCAGCTGCTGCCGGTGGCCGCGCTTCCCGATGTCGACTTTCCCGTGGTGGCCGTAAGCGCCCAGCTTCCCGGCGCCTCGCCCGCGACGATGTCGACCTCGGTCGCGACGCCGCTGATCAAGCAGTTTTCGACCATTCCCGCCATTACCACGATGACTGCCCGCAGCGCCCAGGGCACCACCTCGATTGTCATTCAGTTCGATCTCAACCGCGATATCGACCAAGCGGCTGCCGACGTCGAAGCGGCAATTGCCCGTACGTTGCGGCGCCTGCCGCCAAACATGACCGATCCGCCGAGCTACCGTAAGGTCAATCCCGCGGACTCGCCGATCATGCTGCTGTCGCTGCAAAGCGACGCGCAGACACTGACGGCTCTTGATCAGTACGGCGAAGATGTCATTTCTCCGGCCCTCTCAACCGTGGATGGCGTCGGCGAAGTTTCCGTCTTCGGGCAGAAGCAATACGCCGTGCGCGTCGACGCGAATCCGGCGGCGCTGACGGCCCGCGGCATCGGCCTCGACCAGCTCACCAATGCCGTGGGCAACGGCAACTCCATCGCCCCGGTCGGCACGATCTCCAACAACTCGCAAGAGATCGCCATCGAGGCCGATACGCAGGAAAACAACGCGGCCCAGTTCAGCCAGCTCATCATCGCCTCGCCCAACGGTAAGCCGGTCCAGCTCGGCGACGTGGCGACTGTCCGGGATTCGGTCGCTAACGATGAGACGGCCTCGACCTTCAACGGTAAGCCCTCCATCGTGCTGGCCGTGTTCCGTCAGCCCGGCGCTAACACCGTGCAGGTGGCCAACAGCGTCAAGGCGATGCTGCCGACCTTCCTCAGCGAGCTTGGCCCGACCGCCAAACTGAGCATCCTCAACGATCGCTCGGTGTCCATTCAGCAGGCAGTCAACGACGTCGAACTGACGCTCGGGATCACCGTCGCGCTCGTCGTCATGGTGATCTTCATCTTCCTGCGCCGCGTCAGTGCCACGCTGATCCCGACGCTTGCGGTGCCGACCTCGCTCGTCGTGACTTTTGGCGTGATGTACATCCTTGGCTTCTCGATCGACAACATCTCGCTGCTCGGCCTGACGCTGGCGGTGGGCTTAGTGGTCGATGACGCCATCGTTATGCTTGAGAACATCGTCCGACATATCGAGGACGGCATGAAACCGATGGAGGCGGCGCTGCAAGGCAGCCGCGAAATCGGCTTCACCATCATCTCGATCACCGCTTCGCTGGTGGCTGTGTTCCTGCCCGTGTTGCTGATGGGCGGCGTCGTCGGCAAGATCTTCAACGAATTTGCCATGGTGGTGACGATCGCCATTATCGCCTCTTCGGTCATCTCGCTGACGCTGACACCGATGCTCTGTGCCCGGCTGCCGGCTCACAAGCCGGAAGATCACAATAAGAAGAAGCCGATCTTCGAGCGCATATTCGACAAGGTGCTCGGCGGCTATGCGTGGATGCTCGATCTCTGCCTCAAGGCCAAGCCCCTCGTCGTGCTGGTCTTCCTTGGCACCGTCGTGCTGACCGTCTTCATGTTCCAGCAGATTCCCAAGAGCTTCCTGCCCACCGAGGATATCGGCCTTGTGTCGATCTCGACGCAGGCGCGCGAAGACGTTTCGTTCACCGACATGCAGAAGCTGCAGAACCAGGTGGCGGCTGTCGTGCAGAAGGAGCCGTTCGTCGCCCAGGTGACATCGTCAGTCGGTGGCGGCAGCCTCAATGCGGGCAACATGTATGTCCAGCTGAAGCCCAAGGACCAGCGCGCCAATATGTCGGTCGTGCTCGCCAGTCTGCGGCGCGACATGGGCAAGGTTCCGGGCATTTCGTCGGTCGCTCAACCAGTGCAGGATCTGCAGATCGGCGGACGCTCCTCGCGCGCCCAGTACCAGTATGTGATCCAGGCCGTCGATCGCGACACGCTCTATCAGTGGGCAACCAAGATCGAGCTCGCGATGGCGGCCGATCACACCCATTTTGCGGACGTCTCGACCGACCTCGAGGACAACGCGTTGCAGGCCAATATCGTGGTCGATCAACAGAAGGCGGCACTCCTCGGCATCACGGCGGCGCAGTTGCGCAATACGCTCTATGATGCCTTCGGCACCAATCAGGCATCGACCATCTATGGCTCGTCCGACAGCTATGAGGTGATTGTCGAGGCTGATCCGAGCGCCCAGTGGACGCCGGAGACCCTCGACCAGATCCAGGTAGCCTCGTCCAGCGGCAAGCTGGTGCCTCTGTCCTCCTTCGCGACAATCCAGCGCACGAACGGGTTGCTGTCGATTTCCCAGCAGGGCCAGTTGCCGGCGGTCACGGTGTCGTTCAACTTGCCGGCCGATGTTTCGCTCGGCTTGGCCGTTGATCAGCTTAACGTGCTCAAGGACCAGCTCAATGTTCCGAGCACCATCCAGACGAGCTTCGGCGGAACCGCGCAAGTGTTCCAGCAGGCGCTGGCCAACCAGGGATTGCTGCTCGGCGCCGCGATCCTGACGATCTACATCGTGCTCGGCATTCTCTATGAGAGCTTCATCCACCCGCTGACGATTCTGACTGGCCTGCCGGCTGCCGCGGCCGGTGCGTTGCTCTCGCTCGAGCTCTTCGGCTTCGACCTTTCGGTGATTGCCATCATCGGCATTCTGATGCTGATCGGTATCGTGAAGAAGAATGCCATCATGATGATCGACTTCGCGCTGCAGCGAAAACGAGCCGGGGCGGAGCCGTTTGAAGCGATCCGCGAAGCCTGCCTTATCCGCTTCCGCCCGATCATGATGACGACGCTGGCGGCGCTGATGGGTACGCTGCCGATCGCACTCGGTGCCGGCGCCAGCGCTGAGCTGCGTCAGCCGCTCGGTGTGGCAGTGGTCGGCGGCCTTGTGGTGTCGCAGCTGCTGACGCTGTTCATCACGCCGGTCATCTTCCTTTACATGGAAGCGTTCCAGACGTCGCTCGGCCGGTTCTGGGGATGGGTCAGAAGCCCACGGTCGCCGCGGCCGACCCATGCTCCCGGCATCTCGGACGGTGAGGTCGGCGCGCCGGCGGAATAGCCGCAGTCGCCGGCGGCTCGATCGGCCTCAGCAGCCGAAGCGCCGCAGCACGAGCCCGACGGCGCCCATGCAGGCGTCGTTCTCGACGAAGCGGCTGACGACGAAGCGAGTCCGCGCAGCGCCTCCAACATCGGCCCGCTTGACGAGCGTGTGTTTGTTAAAACTCTCTTCGAGCGGCGTGAGGAGAAGATCGCCTGCGGCGGCGAAGCCACCACCCACGACGATCAGGGGGGGGTTGATCGCAGCCCCGATCAGGCCGAGTCCTCGGCCCGCGATAGTCGCGGTGTCTTCGATCAGCCTCTGGCAACCGACATCGCCCGCAAGCGCCATTGCTACAAGCTCGGGCGCCTCGATTGGCCTTCCGTAGCGTTGCGAGGCGACCCGCAGCGGTTCCTTCGTGGTGGCGTAGACTTCAAGGCATCCGCGGTTGCCGCAGCGGCAGAGCGGTCCTTCCGGATCGATCGACATATGGCCGAATTCCCCCGCCGCGCCGGCGATGCCGGTAATCACGTGCCCGCGGCTCACGATCGCGCCGCCGATGCCCTCGTCGAGGGTGAACATGACGAAGTCCTGATAGCCGATCGCCGCGCCCCACATCATCTCGGCGACCGCCGAGCAGTTGCTCTCGTTGTCGGCGATGATGGTCTGCTCCAGCACCGGTTCGAACATTGCGCGGATATCGAGGCCCGCCCAGGCCGGCATGCCGCCGGCGCGGAGCATCCTGCCGTCATTGGGATTGACCGGGTTGCCGAGGGCGATGCCGACACCGAGCAGAGTGTCGCGCGACAGATTGTTTTCCTCGTACGCCTCGGCGAGCAGGCGAGCGCCAACTTGGGCCGCGTCTGCAGCGGAAAAGTCCGGATCGAGCTCGACGGTCCGTTCACCGAGCACCGCGTGCGATACATCGGCGACGATGAGCTGCATGAAATCCCGGCCGATCAGCATCCCGACGCAGGTGCCGGCCTCGGGGTTGAGCGAGACCGTCGTCGAGGGGCGCCCCACACCGCTTGTCCGGCTGTTTTCCACAACGCCGTCCACCACCATGCCGGTGCGCCGCAATTCGTTCAGTGCCGTCGAAACGGTCGACTTGGCGAGCCCGGTGGATTCAGCGATTTCGCGAGGGCTCATGGTGCCCTTTTGACTCAAAGCGCGCACTATTCGGCCTGGCGGCGTCCCGCCGGCATCTCGCGTCAGCAAGGACTTTAGTTTTGCCTCGGACATAAAATGCTCCGTGTCGCGCGTTGACAGCAATAATATGTTCATCCTAGAACAAATTAGGCTTGGCGCTCTGGAGGAAGAGCACCGTCAGCCAAAAAGCGCAAGGGTCGCACAACGGTCAAAAGTACCGGGCGAGCCTCAAGGGAGAGAGATAATGAAATCCGTAGTCGCGGCCGGAATCGGCCTAATGACGCTTGCCTTGATGACCGGTTCGGCTCTGGCCGAACCGAAGACCAATTTGCTGAGCCAGTGGGATTCGGGCTCTGACGCGGCGGCCATCGCCAAGCTTGGCGATATGTTCAAAGCAGCGGGCGGCACCTGGCAGTCGACTTCGATCGCCGGCCACACGGCGAACACGCTGGCCAAGCTCAACGCTGACGCCATCGCGGGCAATCCGCCGCCGGCCGTGCAGCTCAAGGGCCCCGAAATCAAGGAATGGAATGAGACCGGGCAGACCGCCGATCTCACCGACCTTGCGACCAAGGAAGGCTGGGACAAGACGGTCGCCCCCGAACTGCTGCCAGTGATGAAGCCGACGGGCACGTGGGTCGCGGTGCCGATGAACATCCACCGCATCAACTGGACCTGGGCATCGTCGAAGGCGATGAAGCAGCTCGGGCTGACCGAGATGCCCAAGACCTGGGCCGAGTTCAACGCCGACTGCGATAAGGCGGTCGCCGCCAAGCTCGTCTGCGTCGCTCACCTCAGCGCCGACTGGACCGACGCGACGACGATGGAAAACATCGTCTACGGCCAGGACATCGATCTCGACCGCAAGGCGTTCGTCGAAGGTGACGTCGATGCCCTCAAAAGCCCCGGCATGGTCAAGGCGTTCGATCAGCTCCGCCTGATGGTCTCCAAGTATATGGACCCCGGCATTGCCGGCCGTGACTACGACACGGCGTCCAACATGATGGCCCAGGGCAAGGCCCTGTTCTTCATCATGGGCGACTGGGAAGTCGGTACGCTGACCGCAGCCGGCTACAAGTACGGCCTTGACAACGACTACATCTGCGGCCAGTCCCCGACAGATTGGGGCAAGCCGGGCTTCATCCTCAACTCTGACTCCGTGGTGCTGTTCAAGCAGTCCGATCCGGATTACGCGGCGGGCGGACAGCTCCTAGCTCACCTGATCATGAGCCCTGACTTCCAGTATATCTTCAACCAGGCCAAGGGCTCGATCCCGGCACGTCTCGATGTCGATATCTCGAAGGGTTTCAATCCCTGCCAGGTGCAGTCGCAGAAGGACCTGCATGCTTCGATCGATGCCGGCACGCTGGTCCGCTCGATGGCCCACAACATGACGGTGCTGCAGAAGTTCCGCGGCGCCATGATGGATACCATCACGCAGTTCGTGAACACGCCGGACATGACCTCGCAGGCCGCGGCCCAGGCGATGTCCGACGCCGTCGCGGCACAGCAGTAACGGCGCGCTTCGTTCCCCTTCGCGGCAATCTTGCCGCGAAGGGTTTCGCCTGAGGTTTTATGATGACGCAGACTATCGCCGGGTCGGGAGGCATCGTGGTCCCGCAGGCATCGTGGCGCGAAAAGCTTGCAGCCGCGACGCCGTTCATCGTGCTCGTGCCCTCGCTCATCGCGACGCTGATCTACGTCTTTCTGTTCACCGGCTGGACGATCTACGTTTCGCTGACCAAGTCAGCGATGTTCCCGGTCTCGACGCTGCAGGGGCCAAAGGCCTACAGCGATCTTTGGGCTAATGCCCGCTGGAACATCGCCTTCCATAACCTCTTCATCTACAGCTTCTTTTACGTCATCGGCGCGATGGCAATCGGCCTGACCTTGGCCATCCTGATCGACCAGCGGGTACGCGCCGAATCCATGTGGCGCACTATTTTTCTCTATCCGCTTGCAGTGTCGTTTGTGGTGACGGGTACGGTGTGGGGCTGGCTCTATTCGCCCGATACCGGCATCCAGATGCTCGTCCGCAATCTCGGTTGGAGCAATTTTAGCTTCGCACTGACGACCAGCAAAGATACCGCCATCTATGCCATCATCATCACCGGCATCTGGCAGTCATCGGGCTTTGCCATGGCGCTGTTTCTCGCCGGGTTGCGCGCTGTCGATCCCGACATCATCAAGGCCGCGCAGATCGACGGGGCGGGGCCTTTCCGCACGTATACGAGAGTGATCCTGCCTTCGATTGCACCGATCTTCATCGCGGTGATGGTCGTTCTGCTGCAGTTCGCGATCAAAACCTTCGACCTCGTCGTGGCGCTGACCGCCGGCGGCCCGGGTCTCGCGACCACATTTCCCGCGCTCTACGTCTACGACATGATGTTCCAGCGCGGGCAGATCGCGCAGGGCGCGGCCGCGGCGATGATGATCCTGGCGGCCCTGGCCGTAGTTCTCGTGCCCTACTCGATCTGGCTGGTGTGGCGCCGTCGCCGGGAGAGCCGCAATGTCTAATCCGGCAATGACGGCTGAGACGCTATACGACGCGGAGGCAGCCAGCGCGCGCCGCCGCTGGGTGACTTCGCGCGTCATCATCTACGCGATCCTCATCCTGTTCTCGCTGATCTACATCCTGCCGCTGATCGTGGTGATCCTCAACGCGTTCCGCGACCTGCCCGAGATCAACCACAATGGCCTCATCGCCTGGCCGCAGAGTTTCAACCCGGACTACTGGCGCCAGGCCTGGGATACCTATTGCGTTGGTGGCACCTGCGCCGGCGTCAAAGGCAATTTCTTCAACTCGCTGGCAATGACGATCCCAGCGACCATCATCTCGACCGCGCTTGGCGCCATCAACGGCTACATTCTCAGCAAGTGGAAGTTCAAAGGCTCGGACATTTTGTTCGGATGCATGCTGCTTGGCGTGTTCGTGCCGGGCCAGCTCTCGCTGATGCCGTGGGCCTATCTCCTCGGCAAAATCCACCTGACCAATTCGGTCTATGGGCTAATTCTCATCCACTGCGTGCAGGGCGTGTCGTTCACCACGCTGTTCTGCCGGAATTTCTACATCAATATCCCGGACGATTTGATCAAGGCGGCGCGTATCGACGGCGCTGGCTTCTGGCGTATCCTCTGGAAGATCATCCTGCCGATTTCGCCGCCGATCCTGATCGTGACGATCATCTGGCAGTTTACCGGCATCTGGAACGAGTTTTTGTTCGGCGTGATCTTCACCTCCGGCACGCAGCAGCCGATCACTGCGGCGCTCGTCGCGCTCGGCTCCGGTGGCCTCAGCGTCCATGCCTACAACGTTGCGAGTGCGGCCGTGCTGATCGGCGCCTTCCCGCCGCTTCTCGTTTATTTCCTTGGTGGCAAGTACTTCGTGCGTGGCCTCACCCAAGGCGCAATCAAATGAGGCTGATATGGCATCCCTGACGATACGTAATGCCTTCAAGAACTATGGCGCCGTCGAGGTGCTTAAAGGCGTCGACATCGAGGCGAAGCAGGGCGAGTTCATCGCGCTGGTTGGGCCATCAGGTTGCGGCAAATCCACGCTGCTCGCCATGATCGCGGGGCTCGAAAGCGTCACCGGCGGCGAGATTTGGATCGGCGACCGCATGGTCAATTCCGTCGCGCCGAAGGACCGCGATATTGCCATGGTGTTCCAGAGCTACGCGCTTTATCCGACAATGACCGTGCGCGAGAACATGCTCTTCGGCATGGAAAGCCGCAACGTCCCCAAGGCCGAGCAAAAGGAAGCCATCGAGCGGGTGTCGAACCTGCTGCAGATCCAGGCGCTGCTCAACCGTAAGCCGGGCCAGCTCTCGGGCGGCCAGCGGCAGCGTGTGGCAATGGGGCGGGCGCTGGTGCGCGATCCCCAACTGTTCCTTTTCGATGAGCCACTCTCCAACCTCGATGCGAAGCTGCGCGTCGAGATGCGCACTGAGATCAAGAAGCTCCATCATCGGGTCGGCAAGACGACGATCTACGTCACGCACGACCAGGTGGAGGCGATGACGCTGGCCTCGCGTATTGCGGTGATGCATCAGGGGCAGGTACAGCAATTTGATGAGCCGCAGACGGTCTATGACCGGCCGTCAAATATGTTCGTGGCCGGTTTTATGGGCTCGCCGTCGATGAACTTTATTCCGGCGCAGCTGGTGGACGATGGTGGGAAAACCGCGGTGGCGATCAAGTCGGGCTCGGGAGAACCGGCGAAGCTAGCACTCTACAATGGCGCGGCGTCCCGGGCCGCCGGCAAGGATGTCATCCTTGGCGTCCGACCGGAGCATCTTTTCCGCTATCATCCCGACCTCAAGGCACAGAAGCCGGGTCTTGCTACGTTGACTGTGCCAGTGGAGCTGGTCGAGCCGACCGGCGCCGAAACCATGGCGGTGATGAAGGTCGGAGACGTCGAAATCGTCGGGCGCTTCGATCCTGACGGTGCACCTCAGATGGGAGAGAATATTACGCTCGGCGTTGACATGTCGCATGCCTGCCTGTTCGAACCGTCGACGCAAAGACTGATCTAAAGGACTTTTTCCAGCATGACATTTGCGAATTATCCCAGCCTCGCGGACCGCGCGGTGCTGGTGACCGGCGGTGCGTCCGGCATCGGGGCTGATATCGTCCGCGCCTTCGCGGCGCAGGGCGCAAAAGTCGCCTTCCTCGACATTCTCGACGAAGCCGGGGCGGCGCTCGTCCAAGAGTTGAAAGGCGCATCGCACCAGCCGCTCTATCTCCATTGCGACCTGATGGATATTGCGGCTCTCAAGGCAGCGGTGAAGGAGGCCGCGGCGCGCCTCGGTTCAATCGCCGTCCTCGTCAACAACGCGGCGAACGATGACCGGCACAAAATCGACGAAGTGACGGTCGAGTACTGGGACTCCTCGCAGAACATCAATCTCAGGCCGCAGTTCTTCGCGGCGCAGGCTGTTCACCCTTACATGAAGGAACTCGGCCACGGGGCGATCATCAACTTCTCTTCGATCGCCTGGAAGGGTGGCGCGGACGGCATGGTCTCCTACGCCACCGCCAAGTCGGCGGTCATCGGCCTCACCAAGGCGCTGGCCCGCGGTTTCGGCAAGGACAACATTCGCGTCAACGCTATCGAGCCGGGCGCGGTCATCACCGAGCGGCAAAAGCGGCTCTGGTTTCCCGACCCCAAGCAGATCGATGCCGTGGTTGCCCGCCAGCCGCTGCAAAAGGTATTGCTCGGCGAGGAAATCGCCCGCACGGTGCTGTTCCTCGCGGCCGACGATAGCCGCATGATCACCAAGCAGACTTTTACGGTCGATGCCGGCCTGAGCTAGGAAATTTCGATGCCTTCCATTCTTCGCGTCGGCCTCAATCCCTATGGCCTCACCTATCACCTCGGCATCCAGGCGATGGGAACACCGCGTGCCAACCCCAAGGCCGTCGGGCTTGAAGGCTATATCGCGCTGGCGACGGAGCTTGGCGCGAAGACGCTGGAGCTCTGGGAGGGGTGGACGGGCAAGCTCAGCGACGCTGAGCTCAAGGCGCTCGGCGCGCGTCTCAAAGGCCTTGGCATGGAGCCGATCGGCAGCTCGGGGCTGCAGACCGCGGATTTCGCCAATTCCATCCGGATTGCCAACGGGGTCGGCGCCAAGATCATCCGCTTCGCACTTACTCCGATCCTGTGCGGCGATCGCAATGCCGCAGGCGCTCGCTGGCACGAGCTGGTCGACAGCACTTGGCAAAAGCTCAGCGTGCTGGCCCCAATGGCGGCCGAACACGGCATTACCATCGCCATCGAAAACCATCAGGATTTTACCAGCAAGGAACTGGTGAATTTCTGCGTCGAGACTGGGAGCAATGTTGGCATTGTCTTCGATACGGCCAATACGTTTCCGGTGGCGGAATCGCCGCTCGATTTCACCCAGACCATCGCCCCGCACGTGCGCTATCTGCACCTCAAGGATTATCGGGTGCAGTTCACCGAGGAGGGCTATCGCCTCGTCCGCTGCGCTTCGGGCGATGGCGTCGTGCCGTTTGCCGAGATGGTCGATATTCTGGCGCAGTACCACGACAGCCTTCCCGCCGCGATCGAGATCGGGGCGCTCGAGGCCCGGCATGTGCGCCTCTTCACGCCGGGCTGGTGGCACGGCTATGCGCCCAAGGATGCTTCGGCCCTCGCCGCGTGCTTGCTTGCCGCGCAGCGGAACCGGTTCGCCGACACCGACGATTACCGGACGCCGTGGGAGAAGCAGGAAGACGGCGACACGTTGATCGATTTCGAGCTGGGGCAGGTGCGCAAGAGCGCGCAAAACCTCAAGGCTCTGGGGCTTATGTAGGAGACGATCGAGATGGAAAAAGAACTTGCTGGCAAGATCGCGTTCGTCAGCGGCTCGGGCCGCGGCCTCGGCAGCTTCATGGCGAAGAAGCTGGCACTGATGGGCGCCGATATCGTGGTGCACGACCTGAGCTGGGAAGAGACCGGCCGGTTCGGCGAGTCGAAGAATCTCGGCGAGGTGATCAAGAGCATCGAGGCGCTGGGCGTTCGTTGCATGGGCGTCACCGGCAATATCGGCGACCGCAATGCCATCGCGAAGATGAAGGCCGACATCGAGGAAAAGTTCGGCCACGTTGACATCCTCGTCAACTGTGCCGGCGGCGACATCGGCGCTTCGGGCGCCAAGCCGGTGCCGAACGATCTGCTCGGCATCCCCTATGAGGATATCCAGGCGCTCACCACCAACAACCTCATCGGCACGATGCTGATGTGCCAGGCCTTCGTGAACCCGATGCGCGACCGCGGCGAGGGGATCGTCGTCAATATCGGTTCGACGGCCGCGCATGTCGGCGTCGAGAACGGCTCGATCTACGCGGTGCTGAAGGCAGGCGTCGTACATTATACCCGCTGCCTCGCGCGGGAAGTGCGCGACAATGGTATTCGCGTCAACGCGGTTAGCCCGGGGCCGAGCAAGACGGCGCGCTTCGAGCAGACGCGGACGGTTGATCCGGTGAAGATGAACTCGAACCAGAAATCGTTCGATCGCTATGCGGAGCCGGAGGAGATCGCCGATGCAGTGGCGTTCCTTTGCAGCCACCAGGCCAAGTTCGTCCATGGCCAGGTGCTCCGCGTCGATGGCGGTAGCCTGCTGTTCACGAGCTAAGCGCCGCTAACGATCGGTTAGGCATCGCCACCGACATTTTTGACATTTCGCCGTTACGCAGCACCTTTACCCTCGCCCCCCGTCAACATAATGTAGCTGTCAGCCGGGGGGCTGCTGGGAAGAGAATCATGCAGCTTATTCGGTGGGCGCTCGCGCTTTGTGCCGCTTTTCTTTTGGCCTTGGCCGTTTCGAGTGCGGATGCCGCGGAGCGTAAGATTACGCTCTTGCCCGGCACGGACCTTCCCGGCAGCGATTATTCGACCCTCAAGGGCGTGACGCTCGATGCGTGCCAGACGGCATGCCAAGGCGATAATCTTTGCCACGCCTTCACCTACAACCAGAAGGCCAAGTGGTGCTTCCTCAAGAGCGGTGACGGCACGCCTGCGACCTTCGCCGGCGCGACCTCGGGCCGCGTTGCAGCGGCGATTTCGCCCGAAGACCTCGCCAAGGCGCGTCAGGGCGAACTGCCGTTCCCGCCGGCTGACTTGGTGGACGCGGCGACGAGCTTTGCCAGCGGCCTGCCCGACAGCGACGCGCCGCCGGATGGGTCGACCTATGCCGGGCTTGTCGCTGCCGCAGATGCGGCGATCGCGAAGGGCGATCAGGACACTGCGATGGTGTCCTACCGCCAGGCCCTCGCCACCAATCCGAACGACCCCGCTGTCTGGCTGAAGCTTTCGAAGGCGGCCGCCAGTAAGGCGGATGCGCAGCTCAAGCAGAGCGCCGACAATGACGTTTCGGACGAAGCCGACGCGGCGACGAACGCCGCGATGGAGGCTTTTCTCAAGTCGGAGTCGGTGGCCGAGCGCGGCGACGGGCTGACGGCGTTGGCACATGCGCTCGAGCTCAAGCAGCAGTGGCGCGAATCGATCCTGACCTACCGCGCCGCTCTGGCGCTGGTGCCCGATACGGCTGTTGCCCAGCATCTCGACGCTGTTGTGGCTCAGCACGGCTTTCGCGTGACGTCCAATTCGGTGGATGCAGAAGCCGCTAGCCCGCGCATCTGCGTGGTATTTTCCGATCCGCTGCCCGATCCGAACACCGACCTTTCGGGCTACGTCGTTGTCGACAATGCGCCCCAGGCGGCGGTCGAGCAGACGCAGAGCCAGATCTGCATCACCGGCATTGATCACGGCCAGCGTTACCACATCAAATTGCGCGCCGGGCTGCCATCGCAGGACGGCGAAAAGCTCCGGAACGACGTCGATCTCAACCTCTACGTGCCCGACCGCAAGCCGTTCGTCGGCTTTGCCAATAATGCCTATGTGCTACCGGCGGGTCTCGGCGGCGGGCTGCCGATCACGTCTGTCAACGCCAAGACCGCCGATGTCGTTGTCTATCGCATCGGCGACCGGGCGATGGCCGAGACGGTCCGCAACGGCATTTTCCAGAACACACTCGACAAATCGTCGGCCGAAGATGTTGCCGATCAATACGGGCAAAAGAGCTGGGAGGGTCAGGTCGACCTCGCGCAGGGTGCGCTCAATGCGCAGTCGACGACCGCTATTCCGATTGCTGATGTGCTGCCCAATCTGCAGCCCGGCGCCTATGTGATCACCGCCAAGGTCGCCGGGATTCCCTCCGACGACTATTGGAGTTCGGTCGCGACACAGTGGTTCATCGTCACTGATCTCGGGCTGACGACGGTCTCGGGCGACGACGGCGTCCACGCTTTCGTGCGCTCGCTCGGCAGCGCCAAGCCGGTGACCAATGCGCACGTCCGGCTGGTCGCTCGCAACAATGAGATTCTTGGCGAGACGACGACCGACGCCGATGGCCAAGCCGTGTTTGCGCCGGGCCTGACGCGTGGCGACGGCGGCAACGAGCCGCTGCTGCTGGTCGCGCAAACGGATGGCGGCGACTACGCATTCCTCGACGTGTCGAAGGCCGCGTTCGACCTCACCGATCGTGGCGTCGACGGGCGTGCCTCGCCGGGGCCTCTCGATCTTTTCGCCACCACCGAGCGCGGCGTCTATCGCCCGGGCGAGACGGTGTTTTTGACGGCGCTGCTGCGCGATGTCCATGCCAAGGCCGTCGCCGGCTTGCCGCTGACGATGAACATGGAGCGCCCCGATGGCGTCGTCAGCACGCATCTGGTGCTGAAGGACAGCGGAGCGGGCGGCTATTTCACCGCCGTGCCACTGATCAAGGAAGCGATGCGCGGGTCTTGGCACATCAAGCTTTATGCCGATCCCAAGGACGACCCGCTGGCCGACGTGACTTTCCTCGTCGAAGATTTTGAGCCCGACCGGCTGGCTTTCGATGTTACCGCGCCCGATGGGCCTGTCACCATCGGCAGCCCGACCGATATCAACGTCGCCGCGAAATACCTCTATGGTGCAACGGCGCCCGGCCTCTCGATCGAAGCCGATACCGTGGTCAGCGCCACAAGCTCGCTCGACGCCTATCCCGGCTACACCTTCGGCCGTCTCGACGACACGTTCCAGACGGATCGGCAGTCGCTCGGCAATGTCGGCACGACCGATGACAAAGGCAACGCTACAGCCGAGGTCACGCTGCCGGCGCCGGCGGCGACCACCCGCCCGCTGCAGGCTCAGATTATCCTCAGCCTTGTCGATACCAATGGCCGCACCGTTACGCACAGCCTGAGCCGGCCGGTGCTGGCAACCGGCGACCGGATTGGCGTCAAGCCGCAGTTCAGCGTCGATGACGGGCTGGCCGAGGACAGCCAGGCAGGTTTCGACGTCGTCGCGGTTGGACCGGACGGCAAGACCGTCGCCAAGCCCGGCCTGACGTGGACGATGTCGCGTGTCGATGTCAACTACCAGTGGTACCGCGATGGCGGCACATGGAAGTGGGAGGCAGTAACCACCACGCACAAGGTCGCCAATGGCACCGTCGATACACTGGCCAGCGGACCCGCGACGGTCGCGGCGCAGGTTCAGGAGGGCCGCTATCGGCTTGAAGTCGATAGCGACGGCGATAACCCGACCTCAACCACCTACGAATTCTACGCCGGCTATTATTATCCGGTTGCCGGCTCGGATACGCCCGACAAGCTGCAGGTCGCGCTCGACAAGAAAGCCTATCGCTCGGGCGATGTAGCGCACCTCAAACTCGATCCGCAGTTCGCGGGTACGGCGCTGGTGATGGTGGTCGACGACCACATCATCTCCATGAAGGCCGTCGACGTGCCGGCCGCCGGCGCGACGGTCGATCTGCCCGTCACCGACCAGTGGAGCCCCGGCGCCTACGTGACGGCCATACTCTACCGCCCGTCGAGCGTGGCGGAAAAGCGCATGCCGTCGCGGGCGCTCGGTCTAGCTTTCGCCGATGTCGATCCGGGCAATCTCAAGCTCGATATGTCGCTCGACGCGCCGAAGGAGGCGCTGCCGCGACAGCCCTTCAGCACAAAGATCAAACTGGCCAATGTGAAGCCAGGCGATAAAGCCTATGTGGCCGTCGCAGCGGTCGATGTCGGCATTCTCAACCTCACCAGTTTCCAGGTGCCCGATCCCGATGGCTGGTACTTTGGGCAGCGCCAGCTCGGCGTCGAGCTGCGCGACCTCTATGGCAAGCTGATCGATCCGACGCAGGGCATCCCCGGCGCGGTCCGCTCAGGTGGTGACGGCGCCAGTGAAGCGCGTCTCGGTACGCCGCCGGCGACGTCGGTCCTGGTGGCGCTTGACTCCGGCGTCGTCACGGTCGGCGATGACGGTACGGCGACGATCAGCTTCGACATGCCGGATTTCAACGGCTCGGTTCGGCTGATGGCGATGGCGTGGACGGCGAATGCCGTCGGCCATGCCTCGGCCGACGTCATCGTTCACGATCCGGTCGTGGTCAATCTCAGCCCGCCGCGTTTCCTCCGGCTCGGCGACAAGTCGCGGCTGCTGGTTGAAATCAACAATATCAGCGGGCCGGCCGGCGACTACAAAATCGCCTTCGACGGCGGTGCTGGCCTGACGACGGAAACGCCGCAAAGCACGGTCAATCTGGCGGCCGGCGGGCGTACCGCGCTCGACCTCAGTCTCACCGGCGCGGCGATCGGCGACCAACCGCTCAAGCTGACTGTCACTGGGCCCGACGGCAAGGCGCAGGTCAAGCAACTGACGCTTGGCGTT
>Ga0268266_10000607_pt1 | contig 48767 bp, 47 predicted proteins | sample KBSS13metaG_FD_190356 | JGI IMG/M metagenome (GOLD analysis project Ga0268266, IMG submission 190356) | Switchgrass rhizosphere microbial communities from Kellogg Biological Station, Michigan, USA - KBS S1-3 metaG (SPAdes) (version 2) | ecosystem: Host-associated > Plants > Roots > Rhizosphere...
TGGGCGGCGCTGCCGGTTCGCGCTCCAGGTCTTCCGCGGAGTCAGGGCTCATCCTGCCGTTTCACCACGACCGTGCGGACTAGCCGGTTTCGCTAGCTGGGCGGGCGTCCGCATGGACGAGGTCGCTGTCGCGCGTCCGTCGCCACTGTCGTGACCGCTGCCGTCCGGCGCGTTGGCTCTGTCGCTCATCGTTGCTTGCCTGCCGCGCCGCCAGGCTCATTTCGGCGACAGCGACGCTGCAATAACGAATCACTTACGAACCTGTTGACTGCGGCGGCACACCTACGAGCGCTGCTGCAGAAAACAGGAAGTCTCAAATGAAAGACAATCAGTCCGTAGGTTTGAAAGGTTCGATGTCAGGGGCTGTGGGAATGTTGGTGGCGATGCTGGCCGCATGTGGAGGAAGCGGTGGAAGCATGTACACCATGGGAGGAATGACGGGTGGCACGACAGGTGGCACTACTGGTGGAATGACCACCGCTTCGTCGGTGTCGTTGGCCTCGCCGGGCGCGACGGTCAACCGGATGGTGGCATTGACTGCGACGGCGATGGCGGGAACCGGAGTAACGATCTCGCGTGTTGACTTCATGGTCGATGGCGCGGCGATCGGAACCGCGACGATGTCGCCTTACAGCGTCAAGTGGGACACGTCCACCGTGACTGATGGAATGCACTCTCTGGTCGCGCAGGTGACCGACAGCGGCGGCAAGATGGTCAAGTCCACGGCGGTGTCCGTGAACGTCCTGAACAAACCGACGCTCACAGTCACTCTGTCGGCCGCGCAAATTTATCCAGCACCGACGTCAGCCGCCTCGGGGACAGCAACGGTTACCGTCAACCTCGTGTCCGGCGCCGTCACTGGCAAGGTGATGTTGACCGGTGTCACCGCGACCGGCGTAGCGCTCTACGAGGGATTCGCTGGTATGACCGGTACGAGCGTGGCGATGTTGACCCAGAACACCGCGACCGCCGGCGAATGGGACTTCTCCGCGAACGCTATGCTGACCGCGGATCAGGTCACAGCACTGTTGAACGGTGGGTTCTACCTCGAGGTGCTCTCTGCCGCGAACCCGGGAGGTGAGATCCGTGGGCAAATCGCACCAGCGAATATCACCGTGGTGTGGACACCGCTTACGGGCACACAAGAGGTTCCTCCGGTGACCATCACGGCTGCGGGCATAGCAGCGACGACGGTGGACTCGATTGCGAACACCGTGACCGTCTATATCAATTCCACGGGTGTGACGGACGCGAGCGCCGCGGAGCTCGATACCGGAGCGACGGGCATGGTCGGAACGAAGCTGGTCGCGCTGACCCGGAGCGCGGTCAATATGGGCAGTTGGTCCGTCTCGATGAGCCCGGTCACCGCGACAGACATTGCCAATTTCGGCAAAGGAATGTGGTACTTGAATGTCCTCACGCCGGCCGACCCGAAGGGTGCCATTCGCGGGCAGATCACTCCGCCAATGAACACCTCCGTCCCGACATTGAGCCAGTTACAAACGTCCGTGTTCACACCCAAGTGCTCTGGCTGCCACAACGGAGTGGGGACGGCGCCTCCCGGCGCTTTGAATTTGACGGCTGGCGGTTCGTACAAGGCTTTGGTCAATGTCGCTACCGGGGAACAACCGAACGTCAAGTACGTGGTGCCGGGTGATCCCACCAATAGCTATCTCGTACAAAAGTTAATGGGTGCCGCGGCCATCACGGGTGCGCGCATGCCCCTGGGTGGACCGTATCTCGATGATGCGACCACTGCGCAAGTAGCGGCCTGGATTGCCGCGGGGGCGCAGAACAACTAGTCACATGTCGGGACACGGCGTCACTTGCGGCGCCGTGTCCCGACGGTTTTCGAAACCAACATCACGGTTTTGGAAAAATACACGCGCGCGAGGGGTGGGTTGGGTAAACCCCTATTGCATGTGCGATCGCACGAGAGTGTAGTGGTGTCACTCAAGGGCAAACCCGTCGTGAGGCGGGGACGCAAAGCCTCCGGTCTTAAGACGTCGTTGACATAATTCTCAGCGACGCTTTCGAGATAGCGGGGTTGCCGGTCGCGTAGCTACGAGAAAGTAGCGCGTGCGCCGTCATGTGATGTCGATTGCTTCCGGGCCGCACCCGGAAAGTCGCGTCGCGTTTGCCTGCCCTGGTGATTTTTCAACCACTTACGGGGCAGGTCTATCAATGGATGTTCTCAATGTCGCCGGAGCGGTACGCCCGCGACGTACGACTGTTCGCTCACTCACCGCTTTTGCTCTTCTGGCTTCCTCCTGCATCGTGGCGAACGCCGCACCGGTGCTGTCGGGCTCTCCAGCCACCAGTGTCGTCGCCGCGCACTATTATGCGTTTCAGCCGAGTGCTGTCGATCCCGGCAAGAAGGTGACGTTCTCCATCGCGAACAAGCCTTCCTGGGCGCAGTTCGACGCCACCACCGGTCGCCTGGCAGGTACGCCGCTCCCCGCCAACGTAGGGACGTTCGGCAATATTGTAATTTCAGGGAGTGACGGGAGCGCGACGTCGCGCCTGGCGCCGTTCTATATCGTCGTCAAGCCGCTGCTCAACAGTCCGCCGAAGATCAGCGGTAGTTCGGCGACCACGGCCGCGGTGGGTAAGGTGTATTCCTTCCAGCCCAGTGCCACGGACCCGAATGGTTTGTCGATGGGATTCGCTATCAACAACAAGCCCGCTTGGGCGAGCTTCGATACCAAGACGGGTCGACTGTCGGGTACCCCGGCCGCGGCGAATGTCGGGACCTATTCCAACGTCGTGATCACCGTCTATGACGGCTACATGAAAGGGGTGTTGCCGGCGTTCTCGATTGTCGTGCAGGCGGCTGCCAGTACGACACCCGTGACGTCTCCGGTGAGCACTCCGACCTCGACCGGCTCTGCGACGGTTGCCTGGATTCCGCCGACGCAGAATGCTGACGGCACGGTGCTCGCAAACCTCGCTGGCTACCATATCTACTACGGAACGACACCCGACAATCTGAGCAAGACCGTTACCGTTGCCAACGCGGGTTTGACTCGCTATGTGATCAGCGGATTGGCGGCGCAGACCTGGTACTTCTCCATGACGGCTTACAACGCCGTAGGTATCGAGAGTCCTCGTACCGGGGTGGGGTCGATACTCGTCCAGTAACTCGAGCTACAGATGTTTGAGCGCTTCCCGGCGACTGAGCGCGCTGAGCCGGTCGCTGTTGAGTTGCACGTAACTGCGCACCGCGGCGCCGTCAGTCCGGGCATGTTGCCGCAGGGCCCAACCGATGGCCTTCTGCAGGAAGAACTCGCGCGAGCCGAGTGAGGGCTCGATACAAGCGTACAGCAACTCCAGGTCCGTCTTTTCCTTGCAGCCGAGCTGACACAGGATGGCGGTGCGCCGCTTCCACATGTCATCGGACCTGCTCCAGGAGAGCATTTTGCGGCGCATCGGCGCTGGATGCTCACGGAGAATGGGCCCGATGCGATGGGACGCGATTTCATCCACGTAGTCCCACCAGGCGCCCGTGACGACGAGCTCCTCGTACATTTTCAACGCGGCCGGTGTCTGATAGGGCAGGGCTTTCTTGTGGGCTGCCAGGTGGATCGCGGCGTAACGCTCTTCGCGAAAGCGCGCATTCCTCCATAAATCCAGGACTTGGGACTGCCAGTCCGCGGCATTCCTGAACTCCAGGGTGGCGAATTGCTCCTTGCAGATTCGCCGTAACAGGGGTACCGGCACGCCGTGATAGGCCATTGTGGATTTCATGTACGCCTGCATTGCAGGCGCCTTGGCCGGATCGGCAGCCCGCTGCAAGACTTTGCGCAACTGTGGCAACAACGACGCAACTCCCGTTTATGCGGGCCATTCTAACCCTGGTCTGAGCAAGAATCGGATTGCTGGCTCGTGCGGGGTACGAATAGCGTCGGACGGGGTAGCGCGAGGAGGTACTCATGGCCAGCGTTTCGGTTCGTAAATGGGTGGTCGGGATGTGTCTTGCGGCAGTGGCAGCGCCATTGGCGGCGAATGAGACGTTTCCGGCACAGTTGTACGAGGTCACGACGGAGACGGGAATGCCGCATCTGGAGGAGAACCTTCGCTATACCGTGACGCACGAGAAGCACTGCATGGCGCGCCGGCGGCTGGATGAGGCTTTCCCGGTGCTGAGCCATCCGGCACTCCAGGGCTGCAGTCTGAAAAACGAGACGCGTCATAACGATACGCTCTCGTACGCGCTGGTCTGCACGGGCGGGCATGGAACCACGGGTGAGGCAATCTGGCACGTTGACGAACACCAGATCCGCGGTACCCTGAATGTCAAACTGGGTGGCAAGAACATGACGTTTTATCAGCGCATCACGGCTCTGCCCCGCGGAGCGTGTAAGCAATGACAGAAGCAGGCGAGGGCGAGGCAATCGACGAACGTTTGATCGCGAAGCTGCTGCGTGCGTTTTATGACCGGGTGCGTGTTGACCCGCTGATCGGTCCGATCTTTAACGAGCGCATCCAGGATTGGGAGCCGCACCTGGCGCGGATCGGGGATTTCTGGTCCGCCGTGATGTTGCGATCCGGGCGTTACCAGGGGCAGCCGATGCGGTTGCACCTCCCGCTGCCCATTGATGCTACACACTTCGATCGCTGGCTCGAGTTGTTTGAAACCACCGCGCGCGAGTTGTGCTCCGCGGCAGTTGCGGAGCAATTCATCGAGCGTGCGCGCACCATAGGACGGAGCTTGGAAATGGGCGTCGCCGCGGCGAACGGCGCGCTTGTGCCGCTCGGCGAGCGCTACTACCGCAAGTCGGCCTGAAAATCCAAAGCCCGCCTGAAAAGCGCTGTTCCGGCTAGGAGCGTGTCACAGTCTTCACCGAAAAGTCGTTGACAGATCCGTGGAGATCCCTATCCTTTGCGGCGGGCCATCCGCTCCCAACGGCGGACGCCCATCTGTAAGGATGGGAGTACAACTGAATGACACGTATACCGCCGCCGGGCACCCGTCCGGCTGATTCCCGATTTTCTTCGGGTCCGACCAAGAAACGTCCCGGCTGGACTCTGCAGGCGCTGGACGGTGCCTTGCTGGGGCGCTCACACCGTTCCAAGCCCGGAAAAGCCAAGCTCAAAGAAGCCATAGACCGCACCCGCGCGGTGTTGGGCGTTCCGGCTGATTTCAAGATTGGAATCGTGCCGGCCTCGGACACCGGCGCCGTCGAGATGGTCATGTGGTCGATGTTGGGCGTGCGCCCCGTCGACATCTTCGCCTGGGAAAGCTTCGGCGAGGAATGGGTGACCGACGCCCAGGAGCAATTGCGGCTCGCCGACTGCCGATTGCACGTTGGCCGCCCGTACGGCGTGTTGCCGAATCTGGCACTCGCGCGCAAGAATGCCGACATCGTTTTCACGCAGAACGGCACGACCTCCGGCGCGAAAATCCCGAATTTCGACTGGATTCCCGCGGATCGCGAGGGACTGGCGATCAACGATGCCACCAGCGCCGCGTTCGCCCAGCCGATCGACTGGACGAAGTGCGATGTCGTCACCTACTCGTGGCAGAAGGTCCTGGGCGGCGAGGCCGCGCACGGCATGTTGATCCTGTCCCCCCGCGCGGTAGCCCGGTTGGAAACCTACACGCCGGAGCGGCCGCTGCCGAAGATTTTCCGCATGACCAAGAAGGGCAAGCTCGACGAGGAGCTCTTCGAAGGTGCGACGATCAACACCCCGTCATTGCTGGCTACCGAGGACTATCTCGATACGCTCAAATGGGCGGAAAGCATCGGTGGTTTGCCGGCACTGCACGCCCGTGCGAATGCCAACGCGAAGGTGTTGTCGGATTGGGTTGCGAAGACGCCGTGGGTCGAGTTTCTGGCGCCGGATGTTGCGACCCGCAGCAACACGGGCGTTTGCCTGAAGGTCGTGGACAAGCGCGTGACGTCCCTGCCGGAGGGTGGCCAGGCTGAGTTCGCCAAGTATCTCGCCGCCATCCTGGAGAAGGAGGGCGTTGCTCTGGATGCGGCCTCCTACCGCTCCGCGCCTCCGGGGCTGCGCATCTGGTGCGGCGCCACTATCGAGGCGAGCGACCTGGCGGCCCTGACGCCCTGGTTGGATTGGGCCTTCGCAGCCAGCCTCGCCAAATTCGAAATCGGCGGATAAGGAAATCCAGCATGGCCAGAATTCTCATCGCGGATGAGCTGAGTCCGCGGGCGCTCGAAATCTTTCGCGACCGCGGCCTCGAAGTGGATGTCAACATCGGGCTGAAAAAGCCCGACCTGATGAAGATCATCGGGGGCTATGACGGGTTGGCGGTGCGCTCCGCGACCAAGGCCGACAAGGATGTCATCGCTGCCGCAAAGAATCTGAAAGTGATCGGCCGTGCCGGCATCGGTGTGGACAACATCGATATTCCGGCGGCGACCGCCCGTGGCATCGTGGTCATGAACACGCCGTTCGGTAATTCGATCACGACCGCCGAGCACGCGATCGCCCTGTTGTTTGCCGCCGCCCGCCAGATCGGCGCGGCGGATGTCTCCACCCAGGCCGGGAAGTGGGAGAAAAACCGCTTCATGGGTGTGGAGTTGTATGCCAAGACCTTAGGGGTCATCGGCTGCGGCAACATCGGCGCGCTGGTCGCCGAGCGGGCGTTGGCGCTGAAGATGAAGGTGATCGCCTACGATCCGTTCCTGTCGCCTGATCGGGCGCTCAAGCTGGGGGTCGAGAAGGTCGAGCTGGAGGATCTGCTCACTCGCGCCGACGCCATCTCACTGCATACGCCCCTGACGGATAAGACGCGCGACATTCTTTCGGCCGAAGCCATCGCCAAAACGAAAAAGGGCGTGATCATCGTCAACGCCGCGCGTGGCGGGTTGGTCGATGAGAAGGCGCTGCGTACCGCGCTCGAAAACGGGCACGTTGCGGCCGCCGGGTTCGACGTGTTCGTCACGGAGCCGGCCAAAGAGAACGTGCTGTTCGGTGCGCCGAATTTCGTCGCAACACCGCATCTGGGAGCCAGCACCAACGAGGCGCAGGAAAATGTGGCGCTGCAGGTGGCGGAGCAGATGGCCGACTACCTGTTGGCGGGTGCGGTCACCAACGCCCTCAACATGGCGTCGATCAGTGCCGAAGAGGCGCCGCGCCTACGGCCGTTCGCCGTGCTCATCGACAAGCTGGGCACCTTCGCGGGGCAGATTGCCGATGATGGGCTCGAGGCACTCGAGATCGAGTACGAGGGAGAGGTGGCAAGCCTCAATACCCAACCGCTAACGGCGACGGCGTTGGCCGCGATCATGCGGCCGCTGATGCCCGACGTGAACATGGTTTCCGCGCCTGCGGTTCTCAAGCAGAAGGGCACGCCGCTCACGGAGTCCAAGCGTGAGAGCTCGCCGATCTATGGGTCCCTGGTCCGGGTCAAGGTTCTCACCGGGGGACGTTGGCGTACCGTCGCCGGCGTGGTGAACGCGGGTACCGCGAAGATCGTCGAGGTCAAGGGAATGGCGTTGGAAGCGGACTTCCATCCCGTGATGCTGTTCATCAACAACTCCGACAAGCCGGGGTTCATCGGGGCCCTGGGCACGATGTTGGGCGAGTCCAATATCAACATCGCGACGTTCCATCTCGGGCGCCAGGCGCAGGGACAGGATGCGATCGCGATCGTCGGTGTCGACCAGGTCGTGCCGGAGACGATTCAGCAGCGGCTGCGTGCGCTGCCGCAGGTGCGCTACGTGAAGGTTCTCCGGTTCTAGCGCCCGGTGCTCAGGCCGGGCCCGAGCAGGGCTACGGACGCGACACCTACGATAAATGCTGCAATGATCCAGGGCGCCGACCTTCTGAGGGTCGGCGCGACGGCTTCTGACTGGATCGAGCGTGCCGCCCGGCTGGGAACGAACAGCAGGCCAATCGACAGGATGATGGATTGCGGCAGGGCGCGATGCAGGAAGACCCAGCCTGCGTTTGGATCTAGCCAGGCCGTTAATCCGGCGATCGCGCCTGAGGCGAGCCAGGCGGTCGTCACTATCCGTCGCGCACGACCGGCCGGTTGAGCGAATGGCGCCATGCGTCGTGCGATCAGGCGGGTGGTCAGTGCATAGGCGACAACACCCGCGATGATCAACCCGTATCTCACTCCATTTCCTGCATGGGTTTCCTGCAGGAACCACGCCCAATCGTCTGTGCGGGTGGCGGCGCTGAAAGCCAACTGCATTTCCCACCAGAAGAGGTTGAAGGCGGTGACCAGGATCCAGAAGAGGCGGTGTGTGACGTTGTGTACGACCCGGGCCGGTATCCATGCGAGTAGGCCGAGGGTTAGATTCGCCAGAGGCCCCGCCAGGTCGATGGCGGAGCCACGCACGGAGCAGTCCACGAATACGGAGGACAGGCGGTTGATCGAGCCCCCGAGCGCCAGGCACGCACCGGCGTGCCCGAGGGCGTGATGAGCGACGTCTGCCGAGACGTAAGCTAGAAGCCCGATTGCGGCTACTGTGACCGCGTCGTCCGTGTTTGTTGTAGTCATGGCTGCCCCCGCCGGTGGCAGCCATGGTAGCAGAGGTCTCAGCGGTATAGGGGCGCGAGGTCGCTCGTGTTGGCGGCGATGGTCGGCTTCGGCAAGGACAGGTCGGGGAGGGCGTTGGCGAGCGCGGTGCCGTCCCAGGGGCCTTCGCCGTAGCAAGCGCGGTCGAGGGCGTTGAGCAACTTCGTCGTTTCGGCGTTCCCGAGGAGTTTGGCGAGGGCTTTGAGGCCGTGGATGCGTGGGCCGCGCCACTTGGCATTCGCCCAAAGCAACAGGTTGCGGCGTGCCGCGGGGGGGGCGTTGGCGCGACACGCTGCTTGGAACGCCGACCGCGCCTGTGAAGCGGTGGCGGAGGAACGGGAGTCTTCAGGTGACGCGGCCGCCGTCGCTGGAGCGGGTGGGCGACGCCTGTGGGTCGTGAACCAAGCGCCCAGCGTGGCCAGCCAGAGGAGCCCGAAGCCGAAGCTGACCCACTTCCACGGGAACTCGGTGGACGCTGGCGTGGAGGTTTGAGGACGCGTCGTGTCGTTCCCCGCCGCGCTGGGTGGCGTGGGTTGGGCGGTGCCGCCCGCTGCGGGTTGTTGCGTCTGCGCCTGGACGGGCGCGGAGCCGGGCGCCGGCTGGATCTCTAAGGTTTGAGCCTGGAGCGTCGCCTCGCGGGCCTGGTTGGTTCGGGTGTCCCACCAGGTCACGTGTAACTCGGGAATGGTGAAGCGACCGGGCTGGTCGGCAATCAGGGCGACGCTCTGGTCGCGCGTGCCGATGATGTTCGATCCCTGGGTGGCGTCCTTGAGGTTCGGCTGGTCGGGATAGGCCTTCAATCCGGCGGGCAGATGCAACAGGGTCGATAAGTCGGGTAGTTGGGCCGCGGTCAGGTCTTCGGCCTGCAGCTTCAGGTCCAGGGTGATCGGATCGCCGACGTGCGTTTCGAGGGAGGTCGGATTCCAGCTCCCTTGCAGGCTGACGTTCCGGGCCGGAAGCCAGTAGCTCGCGTTGGCGGCGGGCGGGCGGGGTTGAACATTCAACGCGATAGCGTCGCCGTGGATGCGAATCGGCTTCATCGTGCCCATCATGCCGGCGAATGGCGTGTTCGCGAAGACACCCGAGAAGGGATCGGTCATTCCCATAGTGCGCGAGCGATCGGGTATGTTGCCGCTGAGGGTCGGGCCGGGGATCGACACCTGGCCGCTGTGTTGGGGGAAGAGGAGATATTGACGGGTGACCACCTGGTACGCCATCCCGTTCTTCTCGACGTTGCTGACGCCGTCAGTGCCGACCTGCCGGACGAGCGCCGCGTCGGTATCCTCGAATTCGAGGTCGGCGTGCGAGAGAGGGACGCCGGCGTATACGCGCACGGTTACGTGCACCGCTGCCTGGACGTAGGGTGACTTCGAATCGACTTCGGTTTCAACAAAGACCTTGCTGGGCGCCGTCGTGGTGCTTCCATCGCTCTTGGTGATGCTGCCGCCATTTCCGGTGACATTGAGAGTGAGGGCGGGGCTGGTGTCCGAGTCCCAGGTAATGGGCGGAATCGTCAGCTGACCGCTGCGCTTTGGCGCGAGGGCGATCTCCATTTCCGTGGCGGACGACACTTTGCCATTGGCGATCTGCACCTGGCTGCTCGTGTTGGTGCCGACGATGTCGAAATCCTGTTTCAGCGGGGCGAGGTTGGGACGCGACCCGGTTTGGCCATCGTGTGTAAGCGTCAGGCGGACGCTGTCGCCGGCGGCGACCTGCTGATTGTCGAGCGAGGCGCGTACCGTCGCATGGGCGGGCAAGCTGGCGATGAGAGCGAGTGCGAAGAGTAAGCGGCGCATCATAGCTGGTCCCGCTGCTGTTGTTTCAACATGTGTTCGATGAGGAATTTGCGACGCAGGAGCTCCGCGGAGTCGTCGGGGATGCCGCGTAGCCACTGGTCGAGGGCCATGGCCTGCTCCGAGGGTGGTTTCGGCGGTGGTACGTCGGAGGGGCTCGGACGCACCGCTTTGCCGTCGCCGCCCAGGACGCTGGCCTGGCTGTTGGGACCGGGCGGATTCGTGTCGGGCGCCGAACGGGCCTGTTGGCTCTGCCGGTAGCGCAGGGCGGCGTTGGCGTCCTGTTGGGCGTTCTCGGCGTTGAGGCCGGCGGCGCCGGTTTGGCCGTTGGTTTGTTGGCCGTTGGGTGACAGGGCGCCTTCCCCAGAGGCGTTGTCGCCCGGGTGCGCGGTGTTGGCCTGCGATTGTTGGCCTGGCGCCTGGCCGCCGGCCTGATTGCCGGGCGGGGACTGGCTACCGCCGGGGGACGCGCCGCCGCCCTGTTGGCCACCTTGGGACTGGCCTGCCGCCTGGGCCTGGCTACCCTGCGCCTGGCCCTGCGGCGATTGTCCATTGTGCGGGCCCTGGTTGTTGGCCTGCGAGGCGCTGCCCTTGGAAGGGTTGCCACCCTGTGCCTGGTTGGCCTGTTGCGATTGGCTACCCTGGTTGCCTTGCCCGCCGCGCTGCGCCTGATTGTTGGCCTGTGATTGATTGCTGCCCTGGGATGGGTTGGCTTGTTGCGACTGGCTACCCTGGTTGCCCTGCTGCTGGCTGCCGTGCTGGCCCTGATTGTTGGCCTGGGATGGGCTGCCCTGACTGCCGTTCTGGCGATTGCCCGCCTGCGACTGGTCGCCAGGTTGGGGCTGATTGCCCCCGGGCGAGTGGTTGCCACCCTGTGACTGGCCACCCTGGGAGCCTTGCGAGCCGGGCTGGCCTTTGGAGCGGCCCTGCTGGCCACTTTGGGCTTGCTGTTGCTGTTTCAACGCCCGGGCCACTAAATCGCGGTTGCGGATGACGTCCTTGTTCCCGGGCGACGCGGCAAGCGCGGCGTCATACGCCGAGAGTGCGTCGCGAAGCTGACCCGTATGGGCCAATGCATTACCGCGATTGTATTGCGAGTCAGCATCCTTGAACGGCGCGAGAGACTTCGCCGCCTTGTCGAACTGGCCGGCCTCCATCTGCGCATACCCGCGCCGTCGAGCGTCGCCGAACAGCGGAGCGGCCTGGTCAGGATGCTTGGAATCGAGCAGCTTCTGCGCCTGTTGCTCGCGCGTCGACCACAAATCGGTCCACGTGCCGGCCCGGGCGACGCCGGCGGTACCCACCGCGAACAGCAGGGACAGAAGAGCCGCAGCCTTCATACCCACCCCCGCCGCGCCAACCAAGCCGCCAGCAACAACAAGGGCGGCAACAACCACACCCCTTCATTCTGCCAGGTCGACAGCCGAGTCTTCGAAACAGAAGAGTTGTCCGACTCCAGGTTGCGCGCCTGTTGCGCCTCGAGCGCGGCGAGCAACGACGACACTTCGCTTGCGCGCACGAATTCACCCCCACCCGCGGAAGCGATGCGTTGCAATTGCTCGGTCTGCAACCGCGTCATGCGTGGCCGCCCGCTCGCATCGCGAACGAAGTCTCCCTTGCCATCGGGTTCCGGCGCGCCGGATGGTGTGCCGACTCCAATAACATTGACGGTAGACCCGTGCTTGCGCAGCTCCTGCGCCGCACTCAGGGCTTCCACCGGATCAGACACGCCATCGGACAACACGATCACCTGCCCGTGCCGGGTATACCCGCCAGCCTCGAGCAGCCGCTGTGACTCTTCGAGGGCAGGCGCGAGCCCATCCCCGGCCTCGGGCATCAGACTCGGGGCGAGCGGCCCAAGCAGCACGCGTGCCGTCGCCACATCCGAAGTCAGCGGTGTGACGGTGTGAGCCTCCGCGGCAAACACCACCAACCCAACCCGCGCATCATGTGCTCCCGACAGGATGTCCGAAGCCGCATAGCGTGCCCGCGCGACGCGGCTGGGGCTCACGTCGGTCGCACTCATAGATGGCGACAGATCGAGCACCAATACCCAGGAAGCCGGAATGCGGAACGCTGGACTCTCAGTGTGATTCCACGCCGGTCCGGCGAGCGCCAACACCGCCAGAGTCCAGACCGACCCCAGCAGTAACGGCCACACCGACCGGGCACGCCGCCCTTCGGCGACCCGTAGCAAGGGTAACAATTGCGCATCGACGATCCGCGACCAGCTCCCGTCGTTGGAGCTCGAGCGAGCCAGCCAGAGCGTCAACAACAACAGGGGCGGCAACGCGAGCAGCCACGCCGGATGCAGGAAATGCAGCGCTGTCAGGCCCATGCGCGCCGCCCCCCGGCAATGGCCGCCGGGATACTGAGCAACAGTGCCGCTGCAAGCGGCCACGTGAACCATTCGTCCGCGGGACGCAGCCACTGTTGGGTTCCCTGTGCCGGCTCGAGCCGGTCGATCTCCCTGTACACCTCCTGAAGGGTTGCGGCGTCGGCCGCGCGGAAGTACCGGCCACCGGTCGCTCGGGCGATCGACTTCAACGTGTCCTCGTCCAGATCCGTGTTGCCTCGGCCCATGCCGAAGAAGCCGCTGTCGGGCGCGGCACCCACGCCGATCGTGTAGATACGCAGCCCGGCTTGCGCCGCGAGTTTCGCGGCCTCCAGGGGCGGCATCACTCCGGCATCGTTCTCACCGTCCGTGAGTAACACCAGCACTGTCTCCCCGGCAGCGGTCTCGCCACGCAAGCGCTTGATGGCCAGTCCAATGGCATCTCCGATGGCAGTCTCCGTTCCGGCAACACCGACCACCGCTTCCTTCAGGAAGCGATGGACCGTCGCCAGGTCGGAGGTCAGCGGTGCCTGGAGGTACGGCTGGGTGCCGAAGAGGATCAATCCAACCCGGTCCCCATGCCGGCCATCGATGAAACGGCCGGCGACGTTCTGTACGACACGCAGGCGAGTCGCCCCTCCCGCCATGTCCTCGGTCGCCATGGAGCCGGAAACGTCAACAGCCAGCATCAGGCGGCGGCCGGTCGTGGGCACCGGCATCGGGTCGCCCAGCCACTGCGGGCGCATGGCTGCGATGATGAGCAGCAACCAGATGCCGGCGAAAATGTAGCGCCCATAACTCGACCGGGCTGCGGCGCGCAGATCGCTGCTCGCGAGACTCGTGGCCATAGGTACGAAGAGCGCCGCGCCGCGCGGCTGCGCCGGCGAGCTCAACGCGTACCGCAGCCAGGGCAGGGGAAGCAACAGCGCCATCCAGGGCCAGGCAAGGTGGATCATGGAGGGCTCCCGCCAGCGGCCCGGGCGCGCTTGATGAAGCCTTCCGCGCCGGCGGTCCACTGAACGCGGTCGTCGTCGGCACCAACATTGCCAAACGCCGCTGCCAGCATCGAGCGCCCCGGCGCTCCGGCAAGCGCCTCACCGCCTCCGTCCACCACAAAGCGCAGCCACGCCTCGCCCGTCAGACGGGCGACCCTGCCATGCCCAAACACGGCCAGGGCGTAGCGGCGGATCAGATTCTGGGTGGCGCGAGCAACAGCCGCACCGTCGGCGTCGCTGGCCCTGATGATCCGGAGTTGTCGCAGCGCCGCCCGCCGCAGAGCACGATGTGGATCGCGAATCCTCCTGATGAGAAACACCACCACAGCGACCAGAAGCACGCCCAGAATCCACCACCCCGGAGCTGGCGGCCACCATCCCGCCGCTGCCGGAGCATGCGCGGGAGCCAGTTGCGTCAGCCAATCCGGATTCATGCCGCCGTCCGCCGACCCGCCAGCAGGGTGCGCAGGACAACCTCCACCGGCTCGCTGGTGTCGAGCTGTGTCACGGAGGCGTTGATCTGGAGCGCAAGCTGTTGGATCCGCGCTTCACGGGCGCGCCATTTCTCGATCCAGGCACCGCGGATGGCGGCTCCATCTACCGACACCGAACGTCCGGGAACTCCGACCCGGAAGTGCCCGTTCGGGAGCGCCTGCTTCTCCAGGGGGTCGGTGACCCACAGCAACCGGAATTCATTGTGTACGGCCAGGCCGGCCCATGGAGCGGTGTCGTGCGCGGCGTCCAGGCTGGCAAAATCGCTGAGGACCAACACCAGGCTGCCGGGATGGATGAGTGGCGCCAAGGACTTCAGGCCCACCGCCAGACTGTTGGTCGCCTCGCCCGGCGCCTTGGGCTGCAGCTCCAGTAACGCACCCAACACCGGCAGCACACCCGCCTCGCGTGATCGCGGCGGAAGAATCCGACACCCGGCGGCCCCGGCTACTACGGCACCCACGCGATCGCCGGCGAGCGCGGCACCCCAGGCAAGCAGCGCCGCGGCGCGCACGACGACAGTTGATTTGAGCTGGCGCCGCGTCCCGAAAAACATCGAAGCGTCGAGATCCGCAAGAAGCCAGACCGGGCGCTCGCGCTCCTCTCGAAAGAGCTTGGTGTGCGGCTTACCTCGACGCGCTGTCACCCGCCAGTCTATCGTGCGAGGGTCGTCGCCACTGACATACGGCCGAACCTCCTGGAACTCGAGCCCTCTGCCACGGTGACTACTGCGATGACCGCCGTAGTGTACGGTGTGTGTTGGTCGTCGCGACTGTAGCCGCAACCCCTGTGCCGCACCGCGCAGCGTCAGTAGATCTTCCAAGGTTGACGAGATCACGGTGCGGGAACCTTCCCGAGCAGCTCTTCGATGCAGGTGTCCGCGGTAATGCCACGTGCTTGCGCGCCATAGTCGAGGAGCAGCCTGTGGCGCATGACGTCCGGCGCAATGGCCTGGACATCTTCCGGTGTCACGAAGTCGCGGCCATCCATCCATGCCAAGGCTCGTGCCCCACGCTCCATTGCGATCGCCGCGCGGGGACTCGCGCCCCAACGCAACCACTCCCGCAGATTCGCGCTATAGCCTTCGGGACGTCGGGTTGCATCAACCAACGCGGCGATGTACTCGGCGACAGGATCGGACAAGGTTAGAGCGAGCGCGGCGCGGCGAGCGGCCAGAATCGTATCCTGGCCGAGCCGCTGCTCCGGCGGCGGCAACTCACGCTGCGTAACCGCTTCCCGGCGGGCGAGCTTCATGATCTTGAGCGTGGTCGCGCGATCCGGGTAGTCGACCTCGGTATGTAACATGAAGCGATCGAGCTGCGCTTCGGGCAGCGGGTAGGTGCCTTCCTGCTCGATGGGATTCTGAGTGGCCATGACGAGGAACAACTGCGGCAGAACGTAGCTGGTGCCGCCGACACTGATCTGCCGCTCGGCCATGGCTTCCAGCAGAGCGGATTGCACCTTCGCCGGGGCGCGGTTGATTTCATCGGCGAGAATCAGGTTGTGAAACAGCGGGCCGCGCTGAAAGCGGAAGCTGCCTTCCTCCGGACGATAGATGTCGGAGCCGGTCAGGTCGGCCGGGAGCAGGTCGGGCGTGAATTGCACGCGCTGAAAGTCAGCCTCCAACGCGTGCGCAAGAGCCTTGATGGCGCGGGTCTTGGCGAGCCCGGGGGGGCCTTCGACGAGCAGGTGGCCATCGGCCAGGAGTGCCACCAGCAAGCGCTCGACGAGCTTGTCCTGGCCGACGATCTGGCTGGTCAGGTAGTCCTTCAGGCGTGTGATGGCCTCGCGCACCGCATGCGGCTCGATGCCGCTGGGCACTGAAGTGAGATGACCGGGCCCGGCATTGATCATGGAGTCCTCACGGCTACAGCTTGGGTACTTGGAACGACGAGGCACGATTATCTCCCGGCCCCGGCCGGGCATGCTCGCGCGGCTAGCTTAACTTTCCCTTAAACCGGGGATGGACCGGCCCGTGTCCGGACGGTTCCCCGCCGCAGCAGGCTGTCGAGCTGATCGGGGTCCACCGGCTTGGTGAGATGATGATCGAAGCCCGCACCGCGACTGCGTTCCTTGTCTTCCTGCTGGCCCCACCCGGTGAGGGCGATCAACAAGGCGTCCCGGCCCCACGGCTGCTGCCTTATGCGCCCCGCCAGCTCGTAGCCGCTGATCTCGGGCATGCCGATATCGAGAATAAAGACCTCGGGCTGCACGCGCGCGCCGACTTCGAGGGCCTCCACTCCTGAATGCGTGGGATAGACGTCGTATCCCGCCATGTTCAGTACCAGGGCGAGACTGTCCACCGCATCACGATTATCGTCCGCAAGCAGGATGCGCGAGCGATGCCGTGGCAACGGCGCCTGCTCGATCGTGGAAGCGGGATCGCCGACCTGGCGCTTGGAGAACGCGGAGGCGGGCAACCGGATGGTGAAACGACTGCCGTGACCCAGCCCGCCGCTGTAGGCCTCTACCGTACCGCCATGCAATTCCACCAGGCCCTTGACGAGCGCAAGTCCGATGCCCAGGCCGCCTTCCGCGCGATCCACCGGCGATTCGACTTGAGAGAACATTTCGAACAGCCTGGGGATGTTCTGCGGTGTCACGCCGATCCCCGTGTCCGCGACAGTGATCGCGAGGCCGCGCGGGAGGTCCAACTCGGCCGTCAACGTGATGCGTCCCCCGACATCGGTGTACTTGGCCGCGTTCGTCAACAGGTTCGACAAGGCCTGCGAAATGCGCAGCGGATCGACATCGAGCTCGACGGGCTCCCGGGGCAACACGATCTCGAGCTGGTGTTGCTTGGACTCGACGAGCGGGCGGGCGGTTTCCACGGCCGCCGCCACCACGCTCGGCAGGTCTACGTGACTCTGCTTCAGCTCCAGTCGTCCGCGCGTGATCCGCGATACCTCCAGCAGGTCGTCCAACAACAGCGCCATCCGCTGCACCTGGCGCGCAATGACGTCGCGTCCCCACTGCCTCTGCCGCTCGTCCACGTTGGGTAGCTCGAGCAGCTTCACCGCATGGCGGATGGGCGCGAGCGGGTTGCGCAGCTCGTGCGCCAAGGTCGCCAGGAACTCGTCCTTGCGCCGGTCGGCTTCGCGCAAGGCATCCTGGCTTTGCTGCAACGCCAGGGTGCGATGTTGTACCTCGTCCAACATCCGGTTGAACGCTGCGACGACCACGCCGATCTCGACGTCCTTGCTGGGCTGAGCCCGGGGTGTGTAGTCCTCCTTCTCGACCACCTGCCGTGCAACGTTGGCCATCGCGTCCAATGGATCGGTAATGACTCTTTGCAGGACCGCGGACAACACGAGCGCGACCAACACGCTCAGCAGGATCACCAGCCCGAAAATGCCGAAGTAGGCGTTGATCCGTCCTTGCACGTCATAGCGGGCGCTCAGGTAGATGGTGCCGAGCCACTCGCCTTTGCGCATGATGGGTTGGACGAGTTGGATCCGCTCGCCTTCGATGTGTGCGCCGAATGCGGGCCGGGTGAGGGAGGCGGGCGGCATGGTGGCGCCCGGACGGACATAGTGCGCGTACAAGGCTCCGTTGCGGTTGTACAACGCAGCGACCAGAACTGCGGGACGCGCCTGCAAGGCGCTCAGATTCCGGGTTGCGGTGTCGCGATCGTTGAACAACAGCGCCGGCGCCGTCGAGAGCGCCAGGATATTCGCCTGGGTCGAGAGGTCGGAGAGCCAGGATTTACGATAGACCGTCAGATCGTGGGAGAGCATGGCAACGCCGGCCACCAGTACCGCGATGATCGTCGTTGCAACGACGACGGCAATCAGCTTGCCGCGCACCGAGTAGCGCAGCCGGCGCAGCCGCTCCCCCCAGGTTGGGATCCGGGCGCTCACGAGTGCCCCTCGACTCGCGCCGCGACGGATAGCAGCTCCGAGCTGATCTTCAGCCCCGAGCGGCCGGCCGCGGTGAGCGAGATCTCGAAACGCAGCCGATGATCGACCAACATGAAATTGATCGTACTGCCGGCGTCCAGGCCATGGTCCTCATCTGTCACGATCAGTATCGGGTGAGCGCCGAGAGCCGCGATGAAGCGACGGTGCGCGTCCGCGTCGCCGGCCCCGAGAAAGACGATTTGCGCATCGCTGGCCTCTTTCTGACGATGAATCGGTTTCACCCGGACGGGATGTCCCTTGACCTGGTGCCCGGCACAGATGCGCTCCAGCTCCCGCGTGAGCTGCGGGTCATCCAGCACCGCGATGGTGAATACCGCTCTTTGCAGTGCCGGCGCGGGCCAGTCGACATAGTCGGTGAAACGATAGACGAACGCGGCCTTGACCGAGTCTTCGGAGACGGATTGCGCGCACGCAAGACCTGCGACGCCGCTCATGAGCAGGATGCCCGCCATTGCGACGGCTCGGCTTTTGCTCACACGCTTTGCGGACCCGCTCATGAATCAGGGGCGCCACTGGAGCTGCAGCATGATACTGCGGGGGATTTCCTCGCCGTAGGGTGCGGGGAATTCGCGGTGTCGGGAATGCAGGAGATTCGCGCCGCTGAGGGAGACCTCCAGCGTCTCGAGCGCACGCCAACCGAATCGGGCATTCATTTCATTGTAGGCCGGTAGAGCCGGAACAGAGGGAAGCGCCCCGACGTGCCGTAATGTCGCGTCCAGGGTGAAGCGGCTGCCCAGGTCCATCGATGAAGTCAACAACACCTGCGAGGTCGGGTCATCGCCGGCCTGGGACAGGCCCAGCAGTCCGCTCGCTCCAGGAGAGAACCGTAGATCCTCGTGCACTGTGCGCACGCCGGGTGACAGGCGCCACCACGGGAGCACCTGCCAATGGGCCCAGCCCTCGATGCCGTAAGTGTGCCCTTCGATACCGTTCGCCCAGCGAAACGGCAGCAGCGTATGCGCGGAAGCCGGCTCCACGGAGCGCAAGTCTTCATAGTCGTTGTAAAAGAAGGAGATGGACAAGGATACGGGGCTGAACGGTGCGCCACGGTAGCCGACCTGGTACGAGCGCATCCGTTCCGGCTCGAACGCGGTGTCGCCCCTGAGGTAGAGGGTCGTTCCCAGTCTCTCCTGGACATCCGTATCGAACGGAGTTGGTGAGCGTACCGCGCGCGAGGCCGCAACCCACAGCTCGTTGGTCGTGTCCAACGCCCACGCTGCGCGAATATCCGGCAAGAACTGCCAGCCGGCGTAGGGATCGTCCTCGAGTTTGATTCCCGCGGTAACCTTCACGCTCGCACCCAACGAGATCGTGTCCTGGACAAACAGGTTGCTCAGGGTGAGATTGCGCCTCGCGGGAATGAAGCCGAGGGACGGTGTGTTGTTGATCGTGTAGCTGTAGAGTCGCTCGCCGGCGCCCCACACCAGCTTGTGCTCCTCGCCAACGGCGCGCGATTGCTGGAACTGCACGTCCCAGGTATGCAGGACGAAAGCGGTGCTGCCGAACGGAGCGAAGCTCTCGGTCTGGTCGAAGTAGGCTTGCAGTTGGATGTCGGAGCTCGAGTAGTGATGCTCCCAGCGGCCCAGGAGGTTTGCACCGCTGATGAGATTGCTTCCGTGGTTCCCGGCGTTCTCGAGCGCGCGATAGACATCGCCTTGCACGGTCAGCGCATCGTTCACTCGCGACCGGTCGATCCGCAAGCCTCCCTGGGCCCCATACCAGTTGTCATGGGCGCTCGAGCCGTCCTGCTCCTGCAGTGCAGCGCGTTGAAACGTCTTGCCGTAGACCCGGAATGCGGTCTCGTCGTTGAGCGCCCCGCCGTAGCGCGCCCCGATGTCCTGTTCGCGATTGCCGGCGGCGGCGCTCACCAACGTGCCGTCGGTCAGGTACGCAGGTCGGGTGATGATGTTGATCACGCCATTCTCGGCATTCGCACCCCAAAGCGTAGCTCCGGGACCGCTGATCACCTCGATCCGGTCGACGTCCTGGAGCATGACATCCTGCGCATCGAGGTAGACGCCGGAGAAGAGCGGCGAATAGACGCTGCGTCCGTCGATGAGGATCAGCATCTTGTTCGAAAAGCTTTGGGTAGCCGGATTACCGCCTAAACCGCGGGCGGCGGCGACATAGTTGCTCGCCGTGAGTTGCGTGATGGTGAGATTGGGGGCAAGTCGAAGCGCTTCCGCGACTGTCGTGACACCCGAGCGTGCGATGTCGTCGTGCGTGATCACATAGATCGACGCTGGCGCCTGCTGCAGAGGTTGGGGCGCCTTGGCGACGGAAGTGACTTCGAGGTTCGAAAGCTGGCCGAGCGAGAGTTGCGACAGATCGGGCTCGGCAGCGATAAGTGCGCGCCAGGGCGCCACGGCCGCCGTAGCAAGCAGCAGCCCACGCAGCGCGCCAGGGCTCGCACGGCGGCCGGCTGGCTTGCGGCCGCACCGGTGCACCGGTCCTGTCATTCAATTCCCCCTGTCTGGCCGATCGGGTGCGCTGCACCGCAAGGTGAACAGGGGGGACTACCAAATATTGTGCCTGGCCGGCCTACCCGGTCAGCAAGGTCCGCACGAGCGTTAGAAATTCAGCCGCCTTGATGGGCTTGCCGGTGACCCTCAGGTCCGGGTCGCCCGGGAGCTCCCGGGTCACCGACTCGGTGTCACCGGTGAGCAGGATCACCTTCAGGGGCCCCCGCAGGGCGGCGCGCACTGCGGCGATGACCTCGACCCCCGTCTCGCCCTCGAGATGATAGTCGGTGATCAGCAGGTCGATGCCCTCGGGCTCGCGAGCTTTTTGCAGCGCCTCGCGCAGCGAGCCCGCTTCTGCGACGTGGTACCCTTCGACGCGCAACAACATGCGGGTTGCGTCACGAACCGCCAGATTGTCCTCCACCAGGAGCAAGCGCGACTTTGCCAAAGCGAGCGCCTCCTTTTGAGCCACGTTGCCAGCTCTCCTCGGAAACTGCAACGCATGGGCGTCGGCGTCAGCGTGTAGCCGCGCTTGCGTCGACATCCATCATCATTCGTACGAGCTGCGCCAGCGAGGTTGCACCCATCTTTTCCATCACCCGCGCGCGGTGAATTTCCACTGTCCGTTGGCTGACCTTCAGGTCGGCCGCCATGATCTTGTTCTGTTTGCCCGCTATCACCAACGTCAGCACTTCGCGCTCGCGCGGTGTCAGTGATTCGAGACGCTCACGGATCTGGCCGCGCTGATTGAGGGCATCTCTGTTGGCCCGATCCTTGGCGAGCGCGCGCTGAATCCGATCGATCAGGTCCTGGTCGCGGAAGGGCTTCTGCAGAAAATCGAACGCGCCCGCCTGCATGGCTTCCACCGCCATCGGGATATCGCCGTGCCCGGTAATGAAAATCACCGGGACGATGGCGCCGCGCAGATTGAGCTGCTCCTGGACCTCGAGACCACTCATCTGCGGCATGCGCACATCGAGCACCACGCACCCGGGTTGATCGGCGTGATACACATTCAGAAACTCGTGGGCCGAGGCGAGTGTCATCGGGTTCAAGCCGACGGATTTCAGCAGCAGGCGCAAAGAATCGCGGACCGCTTCATCATCGTCCACGATGAAAACGACCGGCGCGGATTCTTTCAAAGACTATTCCTCGGCGGCAATCGGTAAGCGCACTATAAAACAGGCACCCCGCGGCGTGTTGGGCCGGTAGTCCAGCGAGCCCTGGTGCGTCCTCAGGATTGTACGGCTGATCGCCAGGCCAAGTCCCGTGCCGTGCGGCTTGGAGCTGCAGAATGGATCGAAGAGACAGGGCAGGATACTGGCCGCGACGCCCGGTCCGTTATCGCAGACCACGATTTCCACCGTTCCGGGTGAGGATCGGCGCGTACGCACGCTGATCTCCCGTGTCGCAGCAATCGCCTCGGCGAGCGCTTCGATCGAATTGCGCACGAGGCTGACAATGACCTGCTGGATCTGCGCACGATCGACACTGATGGGCGGCAGATGTGCGGCGAGCTCGAAGTTGCAGCGCACCTGGTGGGCGCGCGCGTCGAGCTGAATCAGCCCGGTCAACTCGCCGAGGAGGGCGTTGAGATCTGTCAATTCGCTGTCCAGCCGATCGTGGCGGGCCAGCGTGCGCAGGCGATGGATGATATCGCCAGCGCGGACCGCTTGGGCGGTGATCTCTTTGAGCGCGCCCCGGATTTCTCCAATGTCGGGATCTGGCATGCCCAGCATGCGATCGCAGGCCTGCGCATAGTTGGCCACCGCGGTGAGCGGTTGGTTGAGCTCGTGCGCGAGACCGCCGGACATTTCTCCGATCGCGGCCAGGCGCGCGACCTGCGCAAGGCGTAGCTGGAGCTGGTGAATCTCGGCCTCGGGGTCGGGCTTGGTCATGACCGGAGTTTATGCGCGCAACGCGCCCGCGGCAAAACCAACAATGACCGGAACCGGGATGAATGCGAATGACCCGCACCGTACTGTGCGTCAGCTCACGACGGCGCGCGCCGTTCGGCTTTTACGTATTACGCGTCCGGGAATGGTTGGGTAACCTTCCCCCCGCTTCAGTACTGACACATCTGCCGCTCACGGTAATGGCCGTGCCGAGCACCGCGCATTCGAGCATGTAACGGTGCCATGGACCGGGTGCAAACTTTACCGTGAGCGTTTTTTTACAGCTCCGCGTCCAGCGGCAGCAGCGCCAGTAAGTGCGCTTCGAATCTCTGCCAACCGCTGCGCGCCGGTTCCTTCTGCAATTCCAGTGGAGTTCCGTTTTCCACGGTGTGCCAGGTGAGGGGCGGTTGGCGGCCCGGTGGATCCGCACCGGCGAAGTGCACCTGGTAGGCGTTTTCAGGGCGGGTCAGGGCATCGAAGCGGGCGCTGAGGGCATCGGCCAGAGTGCCGCTCTCGATAATCAAGCCCATTTCCGTGTTGAGGCGCACTGAGCGCTGGTCGAGGTTCATGGAGCCGATGAAGACGGCAGTCCGATCGAACACGAAAAGCTTCGCGTGCAGAGCGTAGTTGCCGTAGCGCGTGAGCCGCTTTGACTCGCCACTGCCGCGGCTGTTACCCAGCTCGGAGCGGATCTCGTAGAGCTCGATGCCGTCCCGGAGCAGTGCCGGGCGATGTCGCATGTAACCCGCCTGGGCCAGGACATCGGGCGCGGCGGGCAGCGAGTTGGTGAGGATGCGGACGCGGACTTGCTGGCTGGCCTTCTGGGCGAGCAAGCGCTCCTCACCCGGTACGGGCACGAAGTAGGGCGTCACGACTGTGAGCTCGGAATGGGTCGCGGCGATCTGCTCCGCTATGGGCTGATACATCAGTCGCCCGAGGCGCTCACCTGCCTTGATCTGCCGCTTTTCGGGACTGTCATACACCAGCCTGGAGCTCGCCCAGGTCAGCTCACTCTTCGCGACAATGGACTGCAGCGGCTCGCCGCTTTGCAGACGTTGAGCGAACTGCGCGGCGTTACTGTCGACCTTGGTGGGGGGCGCGCTCAGCTCCTGTCGGTACCGCGCCAGGGCCGCCGCGCCGCCATGACGCTGCAGCCGGTCGGCCGCGACGGTGCCCGGACTGTTCCAATATTCGGCGAACTCCGCGGCCAACCGGTCGACGATCGGGCCCGCTACGAGGACGTCGTCATCGCCGAACTGGGAGTCCGGATCGACCTGGAAGTACTGGTCGCCGATGTTGCGGCCGCCGGTCATGGCGACCGTGCCGTCGACCACCATGAGCTTGTTGTGCATGCGGTAGTCGAGCCTGGATTTGTGGAACAGAAAATCCAGGCCGCGCATCAACTTGTTGTGGCCGCGGTAGTCGAACGGGTTGAACACGCGGACCTCGACCCGGGGATGCGCGGTCAGGAGTAAAAGTTTCTCGTCACCGACGACGGTTTCGCCATCATCGGTAATGATTCTCACGCGCACGCCACGATCCGCGGCACGCAGCAAAGCCTGCTGCACCAGCCGGCCTGTATCGTCGCTGCGGAAGATGTAGTACTGCAGGTCGAGGCTCTCCCGGGCCTGGTCGATCAACTCGATCCGCAGCAACAGGCCGTCGATGCCCGTCGAGACCAGGTGAAATCCCGAAACGGACGGGTTGTTGGACCCTCGCGGTTGGAAAGTCTGGGCGAGCCAACCTGCGGTCGCGCGCGGTTGGGGTGGCTCGCTGACGGGTGGGGTGGAGAGGGGTGGGAGTGTTGCGCAGCCGGCGAGGGATAGGGCGCTGCAGAGAATCCAGAGCGCGTGCCGCAGGCGGCTGAATGAGGGACGTAGCACCAGCATGGGCTACGACGAAGCAGCTTTTGTGCCGCCGAACGAACTCCTTACGAAAGGTCGCGGCGGAACCGGTGTCGGCCGCCGGCCGGTCAGCAGGCGGGGGCGAAATTCCGCAGTACTGCCAGGAGCAGCGCGGAGCTCATGGGCTTACCCAGCCAACACATGTAGTTGTCGCCGTCGAAGGCATGCACCGCCGACGAGGTATCGCCGGAGATGACGATGGCCCTGAATGTGGGGCCACGCAGCTCGCGGACTGCGGCAATGACCTGCTTCCCTGTGTCTGCGCCCCTCAGGTGGTAGTCAGTAATGACAAGGTTGAGGTCAGGGTTGGCGCGGGCGCGCTCGATGGCTTCCGCGAGCGATGCGGCGGTCGTCACGCGATAGCCGGCGCCCTCGAGGAACAGCGCCGTGGCTCCGAGCACGGTGGCATTGTCCTCGACGAGCAGGATGTGGGGCTTCATGATGCGAGGATAACAAACCTGCGGCGCCCGTCATTCCTGCGGTGCAACCCAACACCTCGCGGAGTAGGATGCGTGGAGGATCCGAGGGTTACGAGTCGAAGATGCGCCGCGTCACCTGGTACTTTGATTTCATCTCCCCGTACGCGTATTTCAGTTTGCATACACTGGAACGGCTGGGCACGGAGGTCGAGGTCCAGTACGAGCCGGTGCTGCTCGCGGGGCTTTTGAATCACTGGGGGCAGAAGGGGCCGGCGGAGATTCCGGCGAAGCGGGTGTGGACGTACCGCTCCTGTGTCTGGTGGGCACAACAAAACAACCTGCCGTTTCGCGTACCGGCCGCTCATCCGTTCAACCCCTTGCCCTACCTGCGTTTGTCCATCGCCGCCGGGAATTCGCCGGCCGCGGTCCGGACGATTTTCGATGGCCTGTGGACTTCCGGTGTGGACCCCGCCGATCCCGGTGCCGTTGTATCGCTTGCGGCGTCCGTGGGCATACCTCTCGAGCGCATCGCAGATCCCGCTGTGAAGAGCGCTCTGCGCGAGTCGACCGAACGGGCCGTGCAGAAGGGCGTCTTCGGTGTTCCGACGTTCGGGATCGATGACCACTTGTTCTGGGGCAACGACTCGCTGGATTTTGTGATCGCCTACCTGCGCGACCCGTCCATCATGGAAACGGATGACATGCAACGCATCGATACGTTGCCTATCGGGGTGTCTCGGGTTTGAGCGGGTGGTGTTGGATGCAGTAGAGCGTTCAGCGCCGGGGGGTGAGCAGCGCCCGCAAGCGGAAGTCAATCAACAGTAGGCCGCCCCAGAGCAACGCGCCGACCAGCGTCGGGAAAATGTAGGCCTCGAAAAGCGGGTTGCCGACGCGCATGTGAGCGGCGACGGCGCCACCCAGGTATCCGGTCAGTAGTACCGCGCCGAGGATGGACGTGGCTGGGATCACGTACAGTGCGGTGCAGACCAGCTCGATCACGCCGATCGTTACGGTGACATTGAGTGGAAACCCGAGCTGGTTCATCGCCTGGAGCACCGGGGCCGGGGTGGCGAGGTGGATTCCAGCGTCCATCAGCAGAAAGAGCACGACGATGGCGCGCATCGCTCGCGACGTCCAGAGCGCTTGATTGGATACGGCCGGGTTGGCTTGGATTGCGGTTGCCATGGATCGCGCTCCGGTTTTGCCTCGTTGCTCCCAAGGACGTGCCACCGGGGTGCGATCCGACAGGCCAGCCCGTCGATATTCGTATCAGAAATAGATACGAATAGGGATGGCATTCGTAGCGGGCAGGCCGTTAGCTATCCACGGGGCTAACGGTCGCGAGGCAAGCCGGGCAACCCTACGACGGGCAGTGCGCTATCACCGAGCAACATTCTGCGGAGCCTTCCCAAGGCAGCAGATAGCTACTCGATTCCTCGACAACAAAACCGGCGGCGCTGATCTGGCGGGACAGCGTCATCTCATCCAGCGGCCGCAACGCGCTGATGAACAATCGGCCTTCAGGGTAGAGCCAGCGATAAAACTTCCGGAGGGATTGCTCGATGGCCCCGGTGTCCAGCAGATGTAGGACGCGGGCTGCATGGATGGCCGCGAAGCTGGGAGCCTTGAAGTCAACTGTCGGTAGCTGCCCGAGCCGCACCCGCAGTCTGTGGCATTGTTCAGAGGGTGTACGCTCGACGAGTCGATGGAGCGCGGCCGCGCTGGGATCCACCGCCACGACTCGACCGCCGCGTGCGAGCAAGGCGAGAGTTGCAACTCCGTCGCCGCAACCGATGTCCAGTACTGCTCCACCCGCGTCCTGCGCCCAGATCACGAACTTCAGGGACAGAACATCGAGAGTGGGACTCATCCCATTTCCGGGCCCGCTGCCGCTGCGGGGCATCCACGCCGGGTGGGGAACTGCGGTTGCGAAGTGGCTCACGGCGACTCCCTTGGGCGCCCTGGCAGGGCCGCTGCTGCAGAAAATGCCATAACTGAGGCATCGAGACCCACATTTAGCAGATTCTGTTCCCAGCGCGGTCGCATTGTTCGCGTCGCGCCGCTGCGCCCCGGTTGTCCCGCGTCGCGCCCGCTGGCGCTTCTTCCGGATTCCCTTCGCTGCGCTCCGGTTGTCGGATCCGGGCGACCGCCTTGCGGGAACGGGGAGTTGCGGTTACTTTTATTCTCCAACTTTACAGTGCAAAGTAATTGGCGACATGCAATTAAACACAGGGTCCGGTGTGAAGAAGAAGTATTGGCTGCCTTTGCTGTTGAGCGTCTGGATGCCCCTGGCGGCGCACGCCGGCATCGATCACGAATGGGCGTTCGACCAGAACGGCATCTGGGCCCGCAAGTATCAGACAGGGCTCGAATACGGCGTGATTGCCGTCGAAATCGGCGGCGCGCTGTGGTTGGGCAATGACAACGAGTTGGGTCACACGATGTGGCAGACCCTGGACTCCTCCATCATCTCCGGCCTCACCGCGGATGTCATGAAGCGCGCATTCGGGCGCGCGCGTCCCGAGCAAGGGAACAATCCGAACGCCTGGTTCAAGGGGAGCTGCTGCGAGAGCTTTCCGAGCGGGGAGGTGACGCTACAGGCGAGTTTCGTCACGCCGCTCATCGTCAATTACGCCAAGGAGTATCCCTGGGTCTGGGGCCTGGAAGTCCTCCCGGTCTACGATGCCATCGCGCGGATGAAGAGCCGCGCGCATTGGCAGACCGACGTCATCGCCGGTTGGGCGCTGGGGACCGGTATAGGCTACTGGACGACACGCTGGAAGACCCCGCTGACCGTGCGAGTCCTCCCGGATGGTCTCTCAGTAGGCTTGTCGAAGCGGTTCTAGAAGCCTGTCTGCGGCGATCATTGGTCAGACAGGCTTCAGGGTTTCGCGCCGGCCGGCACGCCGCGACCTTCTTTCACCGCAAAGGCGGCATCCCGCACGACCTGCTCGAGAACGGCAAGATACTCGACGTAGCGCTTATGACCCTCGGCGGTCAGGCGGCACGTGGTCTGTGGCCGGTTGTGCTCGAAATTCTTTTCCACGTCCACCAACCCGGCCTCCTGCAGGACCTGCATGTGCCGGCTGAGATTCCCGTCCGTGAGGCCGCACAGGGCCTTCAGGTCGTTGAATCGGAGTCCCTTCGGATAACGCGCGAGAGAGGTCAGCACGCTCAGACGCGCTCGCTCGTGGATCACGCGGTCGAGGCCCGGATACGCGTATTGATTGGCGCGCGCTTCGCCTTTCTTGCGTGAGCCGGTCATCGCGGACGCTCGAGCAGACGGCGCTGCAGGACAATCCCCGCGACCAACAGGTGGCCCACTCCGTAGGGAATTCCCATCGCCCAGGGGGAGTTGGCATGAGTTGGCGCGGCCAGGCACAGGCACGCCAGGCCGCAGGCGAGATACCACACGCCGACGACGAAGGTCGCACGGGGCAGGAACCGGCACGACGGAAACACACCGAGGGCGAAGAAGATGTGCCACAGGCCCGGCAACATCCACAGGTCCTGTGGTGCGAGCTCGAGGAGCGCGATAGTGACCAGGCCCCCAGCGACCACTGCCGGCAGGAACTGCTCGAGGGCTGATTGCAGCATGGCCGTGGCGAGCCCGCCGTGGGCGCGGCGCGAATGGTGGACCGTCTCGAAGGCAATCACGGTGACACACAGAATGGCGGCAGCCGCCCAGATCGCGATGAACAGTCGCATGTTGGTCGCGGAATGCGGCAGCCACAGCGCCTGCCCGGTCGCCACCAACAGGGCGAAAGCCCCGGTGCCTGCGAGCGTTGCGGGCGCATAGCCGCGGAATTCCGTACTTTGCGCGAGCTGCTCGCGGATCGCACTGATATCGATCAAGGCCCTTTCGAGGTCCTGCATGAGATCACCTGGTGCTTTGCAAGTTAAAGTACACCAGGGTCGCGGCCGTTCACAAGAAGTGCGGCTTCAGGAGGCTTACCAGGACGCACAGAACCGCCGTACCCGCGGCGGGAAAGCGCACGAGCTGCAGGAGTAAAAATGCCGCCACGGCCACGGCCGCATCCGTAAGGTCGGTCACGCCGCTGCGCCAGACGGGGTCGTAGAGCGCCGCAGCGAGTATGCCGACGACGGACGCGTTGATACCGGCGAGCGCTGCCGATGCACCTGCGATGCTTGCGAGCCGGTTCCAGAGCGAGACGCTGCCGGCCGCGATCAAGAGACCGGGCAGGAAGATGGCCAACACCGCCAGTGTCGCCCAGGCGGCGGCCAGATGCGGCGGCGCGCTGGTGGCGCCCAGGTAGGCGGCCACCGTAAAGAGCGGGCCCGGCAGCCCTTGAGCGAGCGCGTAACCTGACAGGAAACTGCTGTCCGAAATCCAGCCGCCCGGCACGAGCTCCTGCCGCAACAAGGGCAGCACGACATGTCCGCCACCAAATACGAGGGCGCCCGCCCGATAGAATATGGCGGCCAGTGCCCCCGGCGAATGTGGCGCAAGCAATGCGATCCCCGACACGGTGGCGAGCAGCAGGACATACAACGTCACAGCCGCCGCGGCGACCCGTGGCTGCGATGCTCGAACCATACCAAGATCGGCGAGCTTCGTGCCGCGACACACGAACCAACCGGCTACGGCTCCAAGAAACATGACGACCATCTGTGTCGCCGGGGTGGCAAACACCAACAGCGCGGCACAAGAGAGCGCCGCGAGCGCGCGGCGCGGCCAGTCCGGGCACAGGCTCCGCGCCATGCTCCAGACAGCTTGCGCCACTACGCCAACAGCGGTCAGCACGAGGCCGTGGAGTATCGGCTGCAACCAGGCAGCGCTCGACGGCAGCGTTTTGACGAGTACTGCAAAAGCATACATCAGCAGTGCCGAGGGCAGGGTGAAGCCGACCCAGGCGGCGAGCGCGCCTTGCCAACCCGCCCGGCGCAGCCCGACGAGAAACCCAACCTGACTGCTCGTCGGCCCCGGCAGACTCTGGCACAGCGCGACGAGCTCGACATACTCCGCGCTGCTGAGCCATTGGAGTTTTCTGACGTAGGTGCGCTCGAAGTATCCCAGGTGGGCGATGGGGCCGCCGAACGAGGTCAAGCCGAGCCGCAGCGCCGTCCAGAGCACCTCACCCATGGGGCCGCAGTATACGCGACTCAGCGCTCGAGGTAGCCGTGCGAGATGGCGTAAGCGGCCACGGCCGTTGCCGTTTTGAGTCCGAGCTTGCGCATCAGGTTGCTGCGGTATTTTTCGATGGTCTTGTGGCTCAGCGACAACTCCTCGGCGATCTCCCGGGTGCGCCGCCCTTGGCCGATCCGCTTGATGACGTCGCGCTCGCGGTCGCTCAGGCCGTCGGACTGCTGTTGCTGCTCCAGGTGGTGTTTGCGGACATACCCGTGCACCACACGATCGAGGATCGTAGGGCTCACGTAGCGTTGTCCCTCCCGCATGCTCTTCAGTGCGTTGGTGAGCTCGGCGCGCGTATCGGACTTCAACAGGTAGCCGTCCGCCCCGGCGCGCAGGGCCTCATCCAGGGCCTGGTCGTTCCCCTCGAATGTCAACACGAGCACGCGCGTGCGCGGCCAGCGCTGGCGTACCGCTGCAATGAGCGCGACACCATTCGACCCCGCAATGGCGCTGTCCAGGATGACGATTTCCGGAGCATGAGCGGCGGCAAACCGCGCCGGGGCGCCGTTGCCGCTGATCGCCGCGGCGACCTGGAACCCCTCTTCGAGATTGAGCAGGGCGCACAGGCCGTCGCGCAGCAGGGTATCGGCATCGATCACCAGGATCTGGAGCTTTGAGCCCATCTTCACCTTGCAGCGGCGCGCGCGGCGCTCGTCGTGGTTTGATGTTATAAGAATAGGCGCACTCACAGGGAATTTCGCTACCGGGAAATCCCTACGGCCGCTGCGGGTTTCTCCCGGCGATGCGCTGAACATTCGACGGCATGGGGCGGCCGCCCGACTTACAATATTCTGACCGGTAACGTGTGGGCGGTGTCGACCGCGTTGGAGCCGGATATGTTGTTGTTGAAAGTCATCGTGGTCTACTGCCTGCTGCTGGCCGTGGCCCTCTGGTTCGGGTATCGTTCGCGATTCGTCTGGCCGGACCAGGACGGGCCGTAAGGGCGAGGATCGCAGGCCCGTGGCTCATGCTGCGGCGCGAGTCCCATACCCGGCCCCTACCGGATTGCCCTACCCGACACCGGCCGAGGATGTCCGTATATTCCCGGGCCATGCGTCCACCAGGCCGCTCGGCTTTCGTCCTGCTCTGTTGGGCCGCCTCGGCGCTCGCCCACGCGGACATTTACGCGTTCACCGACAGCTCCGGCGTGACTCACTATTCCAACGTTCCGAGCGATTCCCGGTTCGAGCGCGTCCTGCGCGAACGGGTCGTGGATGCGGCCCGCCCCATCGGGACGGGCTGGCGCGCCCGGGCGGCTACTTACGCCGTCCTGATAGACGAGGCGGCGCAGCGCGCAGGCGTCAATCCAGCCCTGCTACGGGCAATGATCGCCGTGGAGTCCGCTTTCGACCCGCGGGCACTCTCGTCAAAAGGCGCGCAAGGCCTGATGCAGCTTCGTCCCGAAACGGCACGCCGCTACGGGGTGAGCCGGCCCTTCGACCCTCGCGAGAACCTGCGTGCCGGAGCGAGTTACATCCGCGACTTGCTCGAGCATTATGGGCAGGACGTGCAGCTCGCACTGGCGGCATACAACGCCGGGGAGGACGCGGTCGACCGGCACGGACGGTCGATCCCTCCTTTTCCGGAGACGCGCGCCTACGTACCGGCCGTCCTGCGGTTTTACCGCCGTTTCCTGGCGGACATCCCGTCAGACTGACAAGACACCGTGCGCCGGATCGTCACTCTCGTGTCGCGCATCTGTGCCTCCGGGCCCGGCATGACAATGCGCGCGGCCGCGGAGGTTGCCCTGGGAGAGTTGATTAAACAGTTCCCAGGTCTCCGGAGCGTGCTTCTCGAGCGTGACACGCGTCGGCCGGACATGGTACGTGCGATTGCAGGCGCGACTGCCGACGCCCCCTGGGCTGATCGCAGCATACCCTTGGCCGAGATCGCTCCGGTCGCCGAGGCTTTTCGCACGCCCCGCCTCGTCGTGTGTGGGACTGCCCTGTTGCCGGGTGATCGGGTGGTCCCCATGATCTGCGGCGCAATCCCGGCCCCGGACGGGGCCGTCCATGTGGTCGTCCTGCAGGGGGGCACCTCGACGGCCCTGGCGCCGCGCAAGGCTGCGGTGGAAGTGGTGCGCAGGATGCTTGCCTGGAGTCCGGCACCGGCTGCCGCGCAACGCTCGCGAGTACTCGCGGCGATCGTCGAAGCCAAACAGGAGTGGGAGCGCACGGCGGATGCGCTTCCCGAGTTGGTCGGCCTCGTCGACCGTTGCAAGCGGGTCGTACGCATCAACCGGGCGCTCGAGCGCTGGTCGTTGGGAAAAGTGCAGGACGCCATCGGCTGCGACGTGCATCGGCTGTTGCATCCGGCGTGCGACGCCAACGGCGCGTGCGAGCTCAACTCGCGGTTGGAGCGTGCTTTCCGGAAACTCGCCCGCGCACCCACGGCGACTTTCGAGCTGACCGACCCTGTCGGCGAGATGGACCTGGTCGTGGTGCTCAATCGGATCGGCGAGATGGGCGGTGGAGCCGGCGTCACGCACTGGAAGAACGCGGCCCTCATCGTCGCGGATGTCACTTCCCTGCGCAGGGCGGAGCGCGAGCTCAAACTGCTCAACCGAGCCCTGGAACAGCGCGTTGCCGATCGAACCGCACGGCTCACGGGAATCAACCGCGCCTTGCGCAGCGAGATCAAACGTCGCTGCGAGGCGGAGGAGTCGTTGCGGAAGTCGAAGCTGGAGCTGGAAGCTCTCTCCGATCGCCTCGTCACGGCGCAGGAAGAGGAGCGCAAGCGCATCGCGCAGGACCTGCACGACTCGGTGGGCCAGGGCATGAGTGCGATCAAGTACTCGCTCGAGCGGGCCAACCTGCTGGCTCGGCGGGATGCCGCGGAAGAAGCCATTCACGTCGTCGGCAATGCGATCGAGCGTACCCAGGGAGTCATCGACGAGGTGCGGGCCATTTCCATGAACTTGCGTCCCGCGGCCCTCGATGACCTGGGCGCCGTTTCGGCCATCCGCAGCTTTTGTCGCGATTGGCGCCAAGTCTATAGTACCGTGACTGTCGATGCGGACCTGGCGGTGTTGGACAAGGACATTCCTCCCGGTATCGTCACCAACGTTTACCGGGCGGTGCAGGAATCTCTCAACAACGTAGCACGGCATGCGCAGGCACAACGTGTGCGCGTATCGATGCGGATCGCCAGCGGCAAGTTGGTGGTCAAAATCCAGGATGATGGCGTGGGATTTCGCATCGACAGTGAAGCGCGTGAGGGGCATGCGCGGCCGGCCTTACTTGGTTTGCGTGGACTGAGAGAACGGACCGAACGCTCGGGAGGCAGCTGCAAGGTCACCAGTGCTCCCGGTAGGGGCACGACCGTCCGGCTGGAGTGGCCGGTGCCGGCAGGGGTCGTGGCGTGGAACGCGAACACCCGACTCAACTGAGAGCAACCGCGCCGCGGGGTGGCAATCCGCCAGTCATCTACTGCAAAACCCTCCCTGCGCCTACTGGATAGTGAGCGCAATTACACCCTCATGTGCCGACTGGTCCGGGTTGCACGACCAGGAGCAGCATGGGTTCATGGACTCGACAATCACTATCCACGTATTCCGGCGCCACGCGCGCGGTTTCACACTGCTGGAGCTGCTCGTCGTGATGGTCATCATCGGTCTGCTGGCCGGCTTCGTGGCGCCGCGCTACTTTGCGCAGGTCGGCAAGTCGCAGGTGAAGGTGGCGCGTGCGCAGATCGATGCGCTGGACAAGGCGCTCGATGAGTTCCGGCTCGATATGGGGCGGTACCCGACGACCGAGGAGGGACTCGCGGTGCTCATGACCCAGCCGAGCAACGAGCCCTCCTGGGGTGGTCCGTACCTCAAGAAGGGCGTGCCGATGGATCCTTGGGGCCGACCGTACGTGTACCAACAGCCCGGCACCCACGGCGACTTCGATCTGCTGTCCTACGGAAAGGACGGGCGTCCCGGGGGAGCTGGGGAAGACGCTGACGTCGCTAACTGGTGATGCCGTGCGTTTTCGGGTTACCGCGCTCGACCTTCACAGCAAACCGGCGATCCACGAGATGGATGCGTTGGATGAGACGGATGCGCGCCGGCAGGCACTGGCACGCGGGCTGAGAGTTCTCGCTGTCCAAGGTGCGCGTTTGCGAGCCCCCGGGCGGGCAAAACTCGCCCTGGTGCCCTTCAGCAATGAGTTGGTGGCGCTGCTCGATGCCGGATTGTCTCTCGTGGAGGCGATCGATGCCCTGACGGAGAAGGAGCGGGACGAAGCGATCGCCAGCACTCTCGAGGGTCTGCGGCGCAGGTTGTACGAAGGACAAAGTCTCTCGGCGGCGCTGGCGGAGTATCCGAGCTGCTTCCCACCACTGTACGTGGCCACGGTCCGCGCGAGTGAGCGCAGCGGGGCCATCTCCGAGGCGCTGCGGCGCTTCGTGAGTTACCAGGAGCAGATCGACGTTCTCAAAAAACGGCTGATCAATGCTTCCATCTATCCCGCGGTGCTGCTCGGTGCCGGCGCGCTCGTGGTGGTATTTCTGGTCGCCTACGTAGTGCCTCGTTTCTCCGGGATCTATGAAGACATCGGCGGCGAGCTGCCGTTGGCTTCCCGGCTTCTCATGCAGTGGGGCCGTTTGCTCGATGCGCACGGGCTCGCCGTTCTCACCGGCTTCGCGGCGCTCGCGGCGGCTGCGATTTACGGCGCCATACAGCCGGCGTTCCGTGCGGCGGTTGGGCGCGCCTTCACTCGCATTCCGGCGATCGGACACCAACTCGAGTTGTACCAGCTCGCGCGTCTCTACCGGACGGTGGGCATGCTTCTTCGGGGTGGGCTGCCGGTGGTGACCGCGTTCGAAATGACACGGGGCTTGCTCGCGGTAGCTGCACAACCGCGCCTTGCCGCGGCAACGCGCTCTGTCCGGGAGGGTCTGTCGCTCACGGATTCGCTGACGGCCACCGGGCTGACTACACCGGTTGCCGAACGCATGCTTCGAGTGGGTGAGCGCAGCGGCAACATGGGCGAAATGATGGAGCGCATCGCTGCTTTCTACGATGCCGAGCTCGCCCGCTTCGTGGAGGTCGCTACGCGCCTGATCGAGCCGGCGATGATGGCTGTCATCGGCCTGGTGATCGGTGGGATCGTCGTGCTCATGTACTTCCCGATTTTCGAGCTGGCAGGCAGCATAAAGTGAGCGCCGCACCCGAAATCCTGACACTGCAGGCCGGGCCGCCCCTGACCGAGGAGCGGCTGCGTGAGGCCATGGCGCGGGCCGCGGAGGCGGGCCGCCCGGTCGTGGAGGATCTCGCCGAAACGAGCGGACTGTCGGGCGATGCACTGGCCAAGGCTCTCGGTGCCGTGCTGCATTATCCCGCTCTCGACGGCCCGACTCTCATGACCCTGTCGCCCGCGTTCGATTTGCTGGGGCCGACGGATGCGGCTCCACGTGGGTGTGTCATCGTCCGCCGCGATTCCGAGCTCCTGGCCGTCATTGGCGATCCCTTCCGGACCGGTGTGCGCGGCTGGCTCGAGCTCAAAGTCACCCAGCCTCTGACGTGGTGCCTGGCGGCACCCGGTGAGATTACGGCGTACCTGGCGAAGCACGAGCAGGACTTGCGCGCCATGGACGTCGCGCAAGTCGGTCCCGCCGGCGAAACCTCACTGGCCGCCGAAGTCGAGAATCTCTCGCTCGCGACGATCAGCGCAGATTCGAGCCCCGTCGTGAAGCTCGTCCACTCGACTGTCTATGACGCGCTGAAGGCGGGGGCAAGTGACATCCATCTCGAGACTCGCCCGGGCGGCCTCTCCATACGCTACCGCGTCGACGGTGTGTTGGTGCACGTCGCGAACCTCGGTGGCGCGGAGCTGTGCGAGCAGGTCATTTCGCGCATCAAGGTGATGAGCGAGTTGGACATCGCCGAGCGGCGGGTCCCGCAGGATGGCCGCTTCAAGCTCGCGCTCAAGGGTCGGCCGATCGACTTTCGCGTCTCCGTGATGCCGAGCGTGCACGGCGAGGATGCCGTGTTGCGTATCCTCGACAAGCAGGCCCTGACCAACGAGCTGCAGGGCTTGCGGCTCGATGGTCTCGGCTTCGACGCTGCGGTCGTACGACGGCTGCAGCGGCTCGCGCAACTGCCTTACGGGATGCTACTCGTCACAGGTCCGACCGGCAGTGGCAAGACGACCACGTTGTATGCCGCCATCTCCGAGACCAACACCGGACACGACAAGATCGTCACCATCGAGGATCCGGTCGAATACCAGCTTCCCGGCGTGCTGCAGATCCCCGTCAACGAGCGCAAGGGTCTCACCTTCGCCCGCGGCCTCCGCTCGATACTGCGTCACGATCCGGACAAGATCATGGTCGGCGAGATACGCGATCCCGAGACAGCCCAGATCGCCATTCAATCGGCGCTGACGGGACACCTCGTCTTCACGACTGTGCACGCCAACAACGTATTCGACGTGCTCGGACGATTTGCACATGGAGAAGTGGATTCCTACGCTTTCGTCGCCGCGTTGAATGGGATCCTGGCGCAACGGCTGGTGCGGGTCGTGTGCGAGCAGTGCGCCATCCCAGTGCAGCCCTCGGCGGAGCTCCTCAGCGAGTCCGGACTCGCGCCGGCGCTCATTTCCGGATGGACGTTTCGCGCCGGCCGCGGCTGTGCGCATTGCCGGGGGACCGGTTACAAGGGCCGCCGCGCGATCGGCGAGCTGTTGGTCCTCAACGACGAGTTGCGCGAGGCGATCGTCGTGCGTGCGCCGGCCCGGCGACTCAAGGAGCTGGCCATCGCCGGGGGTTCCCGGCTCATGCGGGCGACAGCTCTCGACCTGGTCGAGCGTGGCCAGACAACATTGATGGAGGCCAATCGTGTCACCGCTCTGGCGTGATGAAGTAGCGATCTATCTCGCGCCGCGTAAGATCGCGCTGGCCCGGCGCACCCGCGGGATCAAGCCGCATCTCACCCATGCGACGGAAATTGCCGTTGCAGGCCATTACGGTGATGTTGCGCCGACACTCGACCGCCTCGCCGCCCTGCTTACCGAGCCGACGTGGCAGGATGCCGCGGCTCGGGTCATCGTGGCGGACCCCTGGGCCCGCTACGGCATAGTCCCCTGGCCCGATTTGCGACTCGACAACGACGGGCGGCTGTCGCACGCACGCTATGTGCTCGCGGAGAGTTACGGAGACGTGGTGTCCGACTGGAGTGTTGCGCTCGCCGATACTCCGCCAGGGCGCGCCTACGTGGCCTGTGCGATGCCGCAACCGCTCAGGAGCGGGTTGGAGGAGGTGTTGGTCGGCGCGCGACTGAAACTTGCCTCTTTGCAACCGCAGCTGATAGTCGCTTTCAATGCGTGGCGCCACCAGCTTCCCGCGGACGATGCCTGGTTCGTGAGTCTCGATGACGGCTCCCTCGCCGCGGTGCATCTATCCCAGGGAGCGTGGGACAGAGTCCACATGGCGCGCCTTTCGCAGGACTGGGGCGTCGAGCTCGAGCGCCTACGGACATTCAGCCGCCTGTCGCGCACCGGCTCGGGCGCTGCGCGGATGTTGGTTGATGCACCTACGTGGATGCGGTCCATGCAGATCGCGCAGGCGGCCTCTACGGAGTTCGAGTGGCTGGAGCCGGTCGGTGGCGGAACGGCGAGCCACGAGCTCGCCTTGCTACAGCGGGTGTATGCATGAAGGCACCGGCCTGCATCGCGCTCGATTTTGCCGGGCCGCGGCGGCACATCCGGTCCTCTGGAATCCTACTGTGTGCCGCCGGGATTCTCGCCTGTGCCCTCGTCGGTATGTCGTTCCAGGCCACTTTGGCGGAGCGCGACACGCTCCAGGCGCACCTGGGGGCGACGGTACGCCCACACCGGACCGTAAATCCCGACACGGCGCGCAACGCCGCGGCGGCCGCGGCAATCGAGAAGCAACTGGCGGTTCCCTGGAGCCGCCTGCTGGCGGAACTGGAAGGAGCAAGTCAGGATGTCGCGTCCACCGTGTCACTGTTGGAAGTCGAGCCGGATGCCGCGAAGCATCTGGTGCGGATCACTGCCGAGGCCCGGACGCTTCCTGACGCGCTTGCTTACCTGGAGAGGCTGCAGAAAAGCCCCGTCCTGCGTTACCCGATGCTCGACAGCCACGAGTTACGCAAGGACGACCCGCAGCACCCCATCCGGGTGAAGCTCAGTGCGGAGTGGCGCACGTGAGAGCAGTGAGTGTACCTGGGCGAGCCAAGGGTGCAATCGCGCCTTCGCCGGCTCTGCCGGGTTCGACTTCGGGCCGCAGCGTCGTCGTCGGGTCGGCGCGCCGGTGGCTTGCACAAGTTACGCACCGGTGGCTGCCCATCATCAGTTGGTCACTGCAACGAACTGGTCGTCCTGGACTATCCGGCGCGGCCCTGCTCACAGCGAGCGCCGTGTTCCTGATCTCCACGTATCTGCCGCTCGCCCGGGAGGTGGCAGAGTTGCGTTCGCAAGTGGAGACGCAACGCGTCGAGAGTCCAGCTGGTGCAAGGCCGGCGAGCGCTCCCGGTACAACCCTGCTGCGCAGTCTGCCGCCGCGTACCCGTGTGCCGTCACTGCTCGGGGTGCTCCTCAAACAGGCGGATGCGGCGCACTTGAGCATCGATACCGGCAAGTACGAGGCAACAGCGCTCAAGAGCGGCGGTGTGACGAGTTACCAGGTGTCCTTCCCGGTGAGCGGTCCGTATCCCCAGGTGCGGCAATTCATCGATGCAACACTCACCGCGCTGCCGTCCGTGGCCCTGAGCGAGTTGTCGCTGACACGCAAGACGATCGGTGATGGCTCGGTGGAAGCCCAGATCCGGCTGACCCTCTTTACGCGGGAGAGTCCATGAGTCGCTTGCTCAACACCGCGCTCGCCCTGGCCATCGCTTGCACCGCGAGCCTGATTGCCTCCAGCGCCGAGCCTCCCGCAGCCCCCCCGGTGCACCCCAAGGAGCCGCCGACGAAGCCGCAGCGCGCCGCGGACTCGTCTCACGCGGCAGCTTTATTCGCTACTCATTCATGGTACGTACCGCCGCCGCCACCGCCGCCACCGGCTCCACTTCCGCCGCCGCCGCCCGAGGCGCCGCCTTTCCCCTACACATTCGTCGGTAGCTATACCCCCGCCGGCGAGCAGCCCGTCTATTTCCTCGCCAGGGCCGATCGCGTGATCGACGCGCACGTCGGAGATCACCTCGATGGCATCTATGCATTCGAAAGCGCCGGCGCCGGCAGCCTCGTTTTCAACTACCTGCCACTCAACATCCGGCAGACCGTGCCCATTGGAGTCTCTCCGTGAACCTGCTGCTGCAACGCTCTCTCGTCATCGTGCTCGCGGCCTGCATCGGCGGCTGCGTCGCGGATCGGCTGCACCGGGAGGGCATGAACGAGCTCAACCAGGGCGAGTTCGAGGACGGGCTCACCAAGCTCGCGGCGGCGGTCAAGGCCGATCCGGACAACCTCACCTATCGCCTGGACTGGCGTGCCCGCAAGGAAGCCGCTGTCCAACAACTCATTGCAGCGGCGGACGCCGCCCGCGCGGCCGGTAAGGCAGAGGAGGCCGAGACCGAGTATCGGCGCGTCCTGGTGATCGAGTCGGGCAACGATCGTGCTCGCCGTGGGTTGGATGGCGTGGAGGCCGATCGACGTCACGCGGCACGCACCGCCAAGGCCGAGCAGCTCCTGAAGAGTAAACAATTGGACCAGGCCGAAGCCGAGGTCCGCGCGGTGTTGGGTGAGGATCCGGGTTTCGCTCCCGCCGTGGCGCTGGCCGCGTCGATCGATGCGGCCAAGGGGCCGGTCACCGCCGTTCCAAGGCTGCGCAGCCAGGACAACCGTCCGGTGTCGCTGCAATTCCGCGATGCGCCCACCAAGATGGTGTTCGAGGTGTTGGCACGCCAGACGGGAATCAACTTCATTTTCGACAAGGATGTGAAGTCCGACGGCAAGACCACCATTTTCGTGAGCCAGGTCTCGGTCGAGCAGGCGATCGATCTCATTCTCACGCAGAACCAGCTCGCCCGGCAGGTGCTCGCGGAGAACATGGTGTTGATCTATCCGAATACGCCCGCCAAGCAGAAGGACTACCAGGACGAGATCGTCCACACGTTCTACCTCGCGAACGCCGCGCCCAAGGATGCGGAGTCGATGCTCAAGACCGTACTCAACAGCAAGACACTGTACGTGGACGAGCGCGCAAACGGGATCACCGTCCGCGATACCCCCGAGCACGTGCGCATGGCGGAGAAGCTCATCGCCTCGCTGGACGTACCCGAGCCCGAGGTGCTCATGGAGGTGGAGGTGCTGGAGATCACCCGCAGTCTCGCCGATCAGCTCGGCATCAACTACCCGAGCAACGTGGCCTTCAAGGCATCCTCGCTCGCCAACCCGGGTAGCGCGGCATTGGTGTTGTCGGATATCGGCAAGCAGAACAGCAACACCGTCACGGTCTCATCACTGGGCGTGAGTGTCGATCTTCTCAAGACCGTCGGTCTCACCAACGTGCTGTCGAGCCCGAGAATCCGCGCCAAGAACAAGGAGAAGGCGCGTGTCCTGGTCGGCAATCGAGTACCCGTCGTGACCTCCGGAACGAGTGCCACGACCGGCGGGACCTACTCGACGAGCAGTGTGCAGTACATCGATGTAGGCCTGACCCTGGATGTGCAACCGACGATTCATCTCGACGGCGATGTCGCCATCAAGGTCGGGCTGGAAGTGAGCTCGATCCTGAAGGAGATCGATGTGCCGATCGGCAACGGCGGCACGACCATCGCTTACCAGATCGGCACCCGCAATTTCTCCTCCCTGTTGGAGTTGAAAGACGGCGAGACGCAGGTGCTGGCGGGTCTCATTCAGGATAGTGATCAGAAGAACTCCACGCACATCCCCGGTTTGGGGGACATGCCGCTCCTGGGACGGTTGTTCGGCTCTACGGGCACCACGCGTGACAAGAGCGAGATCGTGTTGTCGATCACGCCTCATATCATTCGCGCGCAGTCGCGCCCCGGCAGCGAGGCCATGGAGTTCTGGTATGGCACGGAGACGCAAACGCGCTCGGCGCCGTTCAGCTCGGCTCCCGTGAGCACGGAGAGCGGCGCTCCGACCGCGGCACAGGTTCCGGGAGGGGTTTCTTATGCGTCAGGTGGCGCCGCGCCGGCGGCAACGTCCCCGTACGCAGGTGCCGTGCGGAATGCGCCGACCCGCATGGATGCCTCGGCCGCACCACCGGACTCGCCGCCGCCCCCTGCCGGGCCTCCCAAGGTCACTATCGAAGGGCCTGACACGGCCAAGGCCGGCGACGAAGTCAACGTGGCCGTCCGACTGGCCTCCGGCACAGCGCCGGGCCGGCTGCGTGCGCAGGTGCGTTTCGACGCCTCCGCGCTGCAATTGTTGAGTGCCGAGCCGGGGAGCATTGCCGCATCCGGCGATTCACCCAAGTTGGATGTGCGGCCCGGAGGGGTGCAACTCGAGCTCGCCGGCAGCGCGGCTGCCCCGTTGGGAGCGAACGGCAGCATCGTCAATCTGCGTTTCCGAGCCGTAACGCCTCGCCCGTCGGTCCAGGTTTCCACCCAGGTAGTGCTGTTGAACGACGACAACACGGCCATGGCTGCAACTGCGGGGACTTCACTCAAGCTCGCCATTTCCCAATAGGTATGCGCTCCCGCGGATTCACTCTCGTCGAGTTGGTGATCACCGTTGCGATCGTTGCGCTGCTCGCGACGGCTGTCATCCCGTCCGCGCAGTTGATGTATCAGCGGCAGCGTGAGTCGGAGTTACGCGACGCGCTGCGCACGATCCGTACCGCCATCGACGCCTACAAGAAGGCGGCGGACGCCGGACGCATCAAGAAGGAGGCCGACAAGAGTGGCTATCCACCCGATCTGCAGACCCTGGTGGATGGCGTCGATGACGCAAGCAGTCCCAAAGAAGGGGTCAAGCTGTATTTCCTGCGTCGCGTGCCGCGCGATCCGTTCTGGCCGGATGCCACGAGCCCCCCGTCTGACACGTGGGGCCTGCGCTCGTATGCGAGCTCGGCCGAGGAGCCGCAGCAGGGTGATGACGTTTTCGATGTGTACTCGAGGTCCAGCCGCGTGGGTCTGAACGGAGTGCCCTACCGTGACTGGTAGCCGGGTCCACGGCTTCACGCTCGTCGAGCTGTTGGTCGTCATGGTCGTCATCGGAATGCTGCTGACGATCGCCGTGCCGCGTTACTTCAAATCCCTGGAGCGCGCCAGGGAGGCGGTGCTCAGGCAGGACATTACGAGCCTGCGCGAGTCCATCGATCGCTTTTACGGCGACACCGGCAAGTATCCCGAGACCCTGGAGATCCTGGTCGAGAAACACTACCTGCGCGCGGTGCCCGTGGATCCCATCTCCAGGGCTTCCGATACGTGGGTCCTGCTCCACGCGGAGGATCCGGAGGACACTGGAATCAAGGATGTGCACAGCGGTGCGCAAGGTAACGACGGCCAGGGCCAGCCTTATGCGTCGTGGTAGAGGGCTGCCGCGCCACCGCACGCAGCGGGGGTTTACCTACTTCGGCGTTCTGCTCCTGGTGGTGCTCATCGGGTTGTTGCTGGCAGCCGCGGGCGAGGTGGCCAGCCAACAGGCGCAGCGCGAGCGCGAGGCGGAGCTGCTGTTCGTGGGGCATCAGTACCGGGATGCCATCGAGCGTTATTTTCAGTTGAACCATCATTTTCCGGCGCGCCTGGACGACCTGGTGAGCGACAGCAGCGCGGGTATCGCTGTCACTCACTACTTGCGCAAGCGTTACCGGGATCCGATGGCTCCCACAGCCGATTGGACCGTGATGGGTGCCGCGGATGGTGGCATCCAGGGAGTGGCGAGCTCCTCCAGCCGAACTCCTATCAAGCGCGCCGGCTTCGATCCGGTCGACGTCGATTTCGACAAGGCCCAAAAGTATGCGGACTGGGCGTTTGTCTACGACCCGCTGCACGGCCTGCGCAGCCCGATCGGCCGCCCGTCTACATAGACACCCTACCTGTCGCCTACCTCCACACACCCACGCAGCTTAAGCGTCGACCGGATCGTATCGCGCCGGCTATTTCGCGACATTAGCCTTAACGGGAAGGTACAGCCAAGAAGAGTCGTCATCGAACGATTCACACAGGGGTTGTACCGCTGGTCTGCAATGCGCACACGCCTAACGGTCTCGATGTGTTGTTTGTTCGGTGTCATCGCGACGTTCGCTGTGCCGCTCCTCGCTGCGGACGTCGTTGCACCAAGTGCAGAGGAGCACGCCCATCACCATCACACCACGGACGCCGGCGGGACGCGCCGGAGTGTGCTGCATTACCAGGTACCCGATGTCGAGCTCGTCCGTGATGACGGCCGACACGTAAGCCTGCCGGCGGAGATGAACGACGGTCGGCCGGTCGTACTCGCCTTCATCTACACGAGTTGCACCACGGTCTGTCCGCTCACGAGTCAGACGCTGTCTCTGGTGCAGCAAAAGCTCGGTGATGTGCGCGATCGCGTTCACATCATGTCGATCAGCATCGATCCGGAGCAGGACACGCCGGCCCGCTTGCGCGAGTACGCCAAGACCTTTCACGCCGGTGCGCAATGGCAACACTACACCGGCACGCTCGCCGCAAGCCAGGGCGCGCAACGCGCGTTCGATGTCTATCGCGGCGACAAGATGGATCACGCTCCGGCGGTTTTGGTCCGGCGCGCGCCGGGAGGTGAGTGGGTACGGATCGATGGTTTTGCAACCGCCGAGCAGGTGCTGGCGGAGCTGCCCGATGTCCAGGAGCTGCACGCCGCGCGGTAGAGCGGCGGTCGGCATGTTAGAGCAACAGAAACTCCGATCTGCTGATGGAGGATTCGAAATGAAGCGCTTCGTTCCGTGTCTCGTCCGGTTCCTGCCGGCGGTCGGACTCTTCCTGGCGATGAGCGCCCACGCGCAGTCGTTCAAGGTGCAATGCCCGACGACGACGATGGCTCACCCGAGCGGGGGGAGCTATGAGAACAACGGCAGCACCATCAAGTGTCAGCAGATCGCAGGCGGTGACGGCTACGCCACCATGGGCGACGGCACGACCACGTACCTGTTCGGCTTCGGGCCGCTCTCGGGTCTGAAGGACATCTACCACGGACTTCCCGGCACGCAGCGTTACGACGCGTTCAACACCACCTACGGCGATTACCTGGCGGTGCTCGATCCGAGCAACTACGGCTCGCTGGCCGGCACCAGCGGGGACACGGGCAACCCGGGAAACCTCGTCGGCATGCCGGATGGAAGCTTCGGGTTCAATGGCGCTATCGGACTCACCCCCGATGTGAACGCGGATCTGTGGTCCACGGGCACGACCTACCTGAAGGGGGCGGTCGTTCGCGCCGGCAACGGCATCTGGAGCGCGACGACTTCAGGGGCGGCCGGGGCGACCTCACCTGACAGCGCCCAGGCGAGCAGCCATTGCACCGATGCGGGTACCGTGTACGACGGCGGAGTCTGCTGGAGTTACCAGAGCAGCCTGCTCGATGGCCACGTGGACGCCCGTCCGATCATGGATGTGGGTGTCATGAATGCGAATCAGCCCGCGCCGATGATCGCCATCGACGAGGACGATGAGCTGTTCCTCACGCTCACCAACGTCGGCATGATCATGCGTCCGGACCTGTTCGAGCAGCACACCGTGCACTTCCACGGCTACCCGAACGCTTCTGCCTTCTATGACGGTGTGCCCGATGCTTCGGTCGCCATCAACATCGGTGGCAGCTTCACTTACTACTACCTGGCCCCGGACGCCGGCACCTATTTCTGGCACTGCCACATCTCGCCTCCCGAGCACCTGCAGATGGGAATGGTGGGCCAGCTCTTCGTCCGTCCGCGGCAGAACCGGGTCGCCGCCGGCGCGTCGCTGCTCACGGCGCTCCTGCAGTGGGAGGCAACCAACAGCAATCTGAAGCCCATGGTCCCCAGTCCCAAGACACCGGCTGACTGGGCGACGTACGAACCGGTGCGCAAACGCTGCGGTACCGACATTCTGTGCTCGACACCATTGCCCAAAGCGCCGGCCAGCGCGACCGCCGTCGCACGCCGCGCGCCGAACGGCAACTACGCCTACAACGACGGCGACGGGTCGACGTACTACGACGTCGACTACCCGCTGCAACTCATGGGATTCGATCCCGACTTCCACTTCGTCGGCATGACTTTCAATCCGGAAGCCTTCAACGACATGAAGGACAAGTACTTCCTGATCAACGGTCGCGGCTATCCCGATACCGTGGGCGGACACACCTGCGTGCAGGGCGATCCGCTACCGGCCTGCGCGAGCGTCGCGGTCGGGTCCGTCGTGCCGGGTCCGATGCAGACGCAGTCGTCCGATGGCACCTATCACTCCTCGCAACCGCTACCGACGGTGGTCAACATCCCGGTGAACGGCAAGGCACTGCTGCGTATCTCGGACCTCAACGTGACCGAGTATCACACGCTAGCCACGCTGGGGATTCCGATGACGGTCATCGCCTACAACGCGCGCCTGTTGCGTGACATGGCCGGCAATAACATGGCGTACAAGACGAACTCCATCACGCTCGGCGGGGGTGAATCGCTCGACGTGATCCTGGATGCGACCGGTTATGCACCGGGTCAGAAGTTTTATATCTACACCCCGCAACTCGATCACCTCGCCAACGACGCCGAGAACTTCGGCGGCATGATGACCGAGATCAACATCTGTCCCGCGGCGACACCCAATGTCGACCCGCAGACCAAAGCCTGCCGGATTTAGGAGAAGCGGCGATGCGTGCCAGCAAATCGACGTCCTTGCTCATGAACACCGTGCGCGGCGCAGTGCTCTCGCTCGGTGCGTGTCTCGCGCTTCCCCTGCATGCGGCCGCACCCGGCATCACGGGGCCGACCTTCAGTCTGACGGCTGGTGACATGCATCTGACCCAGCCGAACGGGCGCAGCGTGTACGCCTGGGGCTACGGGTGCAACGGCGCGCCGACGGGCTTCAAACCCGACGCGACGCTGATGGCCAATGCGAATTGTCCCGCGGCGCAACTCCCCGGTCCGACACTGATCGTCACCGAGGGAGATACCGTCAAGGTGACTCTCACCAACAACCTGCCGGCCACGGCGGGTGCGACCTCCATCCTGTTTCCCGGATTCAATGTCAGCACCAGCGGCGGCAGCGCAGGCCTCCTGACCCAGGAGGCGCCCAATGGCGCCTTCTGCGCCGTGAACAATTGCACCAACACGGTTACCTACACGTTCACGGCAACGTCCCCTGGAACTCACTCCTACTACAGCGGTACCCAGGGGGATCTGCAGGTCGAGATGGGAATGTATGGCGCGCTGATCGTCCTGCCGAAGACCGTGCCCGGAAACTGTACGTCGGGACTGGCAGCGAAGAATCTCACGGCCGAATCGACGTGGGGTGAGAAGGACTACCGTCTCGCCCCGGCCGCGTACGACCACCCCGCAACCTGCTACGACCGCGAGTATCTGTTCCAGTTCTCGGAAATGGACGACGACATCCACAATGCGGTGGAGCAACAGGTGTTGGCCGACAAGGCCAAGCCGGCCGGCACGGGCTGCTCGACGGACAGCGGCTGCCTGATCGTCGCCACCGAGCCCTACACACCCGGCTATTTCCTGCTCAACGGGCGCTCGATGCCCGACGACATGGATCCCAATTACGCGAGCCAGTACCCGGTGCAGCCCTACAACGGCAATCCCCACATGCACCCGGGCGAGCTCACGCTGGTCCGCATCATAGGCCAGGGCCGTTGGCAGCATCCCTTCCACGAGCATGCCAACCACGTCCGCGTGCTCGCGCGGGACGCCAGTCTTTTGCTGGACCCCACGGGCAACGCCCTGGCCGGTCCGCTGTTGTTCACGACCACCACGACGCCCGGAATGACACTGGACGGGATCTTCTACTGGACCGGCAAGGGCCTGAACTGGGACGTGTTCGGTCATGGATTTTCCGGGGATTCGAGCACCTGCGTGCCCGATGCCAACGGCTACAACACCGGCGATCCGACCGTGCTCAACTACTTCGAGTGGTGCGGCGATCACAACAAGGCCCTCGAGAAGTATCCCACCGGCCAGGTCGCCAACAACGGCCCGGTCACCCTCCCGGATGCCAACATTCTCACCAACGGTGCCTGGTATGGCGGCAGCCCGTACCTGGGCCCCGAGGCCAACGGCCGGGCGGTGGGTCCCACGCCCATTCCGCCGGCCGGCACCGTCGCCAACGCCGGTGGCGTGGGTGGCGAGCAGGGATTTGCCTACATGTGGCACTCACACAACGAGCGCGAGATCACCACGGACAACGTCTTTCCGGGGGGAATGATGATGATGATGCTGGTTGACCCGCGTGGCTTCGCGATCAACGAATCGAATTGAAGTCGGGAGAAATGCAGATGCGACTCTCCAATAACAAGACACACGTCATCACCCCGGGCCGTACGGGGCGGATGCCGAGCGCCCAGCTCCTGGCGGGACTTGCCGCTTCCCTTCTCCTGCTGACACACCAGCCTGCAGTGGCACAGACAGTCAGCCTGACGGCGGGATCCACGACCACGACTCTGCCGGATGGGCAGACGGTGCCGATGTGGGGCTACACCTGCGGCACCGTATCCGGGGCGCTCTGTACGGCAGCCAATCCGGGTGCCGGCACGGGATGGTCGCCCGTCGTGATCACCGTTCCGTATACCGCGGATGCCACGGGTAAGAGCACAACTGGCCTGACGATCACGCTGACCAACGGCCTGACGTTTACGGCGGGTTCGGGTACCAACAAGATCCCGACGTCGCTGGTGATCTCCGGGCAACTGGGTGGTGGCCTGGGCGCCGGCGGCACTACGGCGCCGAGCCCGCTGCACAACCCGCAGGGTGTGACCTGGCCGGCGCCAGGCGGTCCTGATACATCGATAACGCTCACCAACGCAGGGACCGGCTATACAACCGTTCCGACGGTAACGATCCTACCGGGCGCCGGCGACACGACCGGCACCGGGGCGACCGCGGTTGCCACCATCAATGCCGCGACGAAGTCGATCGCGGCGATCACCCTCACCAACCCGGGCAGCGGCTACACGACCGACCCGGTTGTGCAGATCACTGCGCCCAATGTCAGCGGTGGCGCCCAGGCGACGGCGACACTGGCCCTGGCGGCGCTCACGGCGGGCCCTGCGGCCACCGGCATCCCTCCGGCTCAGTTGGCGCGCACGCAGTCTTTCGGCACCGAGGTGGCTGCCGGCACGAATGCGACTTTGACCTGGACCGGCCTCAGGCCCGGTACGTATCTGCTGGAGTCCGGCACTCATCCCTCCGTCCAGGTTCCGATGGGGTTGTATGGCATCGTCGTGGTCACGTCCGCGGGCTCGGCATACCCGTCGAGAGGGGGACAGCCGCTTACGGCGGCCGCCTCGACGTTCGATGATCAGCTGGCCCTCGCGTTGGGCGAGATCGATCCTGCGCAGAATGCCGCCGTCGATGCGGCGGTGCGTACCGTGGGATTCTCCGAGACGAAGCCCTGGAACGGTCTCGCGCCGGACGGCTGTGGCTATCCGGGTGCCGCCGGCTCGCCGAATTCCAACTACAACACCTGCTATCCGCCCGTAGTCAATTACAGCCCACGCTACTATCTCGTGAATGGCGTGTCGTTCGACCGGACGAATGTCGCCGGCGCGACGCTGCACGTCCTGGGCAATGCCGCAGGCACCAGTGCGAGCAGCAACAACCTGTTGCTGCGCCTGGTCAACGCCGGCCTGAAAATGCACGTGCCCTCCGTCGTCAACAAGACGATGACCTTGATCGCCGAGGACGGCAATCCGTTGCCCGGCGTGCCGCGGGTGCAAAACGAGGTGTTCCTGCCTGCCGGCAAGACCTACGACGTCCTGGTGCAGCCGGCGCAGACCACCAAGGGGACCTACGATTCAGCCACGCTCGCCCTGTTCGACCGCGAGCTCA